>Ga0180009_10004260_pt1 | contig 15877 bp, 19 predicted proteins | sample OS_PC_MetaG_FD_123537 | JGI IMG/M metagenome (GOLD analysis project Ga0180009, IMG submission 123537) | Groundwater microbial communities from the Aspo Hard Rock Laboratory (HRL) deep subsurface site, Sweden - OS_PC_MetaG | ecosystem: Environmental > Aquatic > Deep subsurface > Groundwater...
AAGTGGATTTATCTTTCATCTTTTTTGGGAAAAAGTTTTGAAACCCAAAAGGAGCTTGCAAAAAAACTTCATGCAAGAGGAACAAAAATTGCATTTAATCCAAGTTATTACCTTATTGAGAAAAAAAACTTAAAGGAAATACTTGAGATAACTGAAATATTAATTTTAAACAAGGAAGAAGGAAGACTTTTGACCAAAGAAAAAAATTTGCTGGTCGGTTTAAAAAAACTCGGACCAAAGATGGTTGTCGTGACTGACGGAGAAAAACCCGCATACTTTTACGATGGAAAAAGGAAAATTTCAGTGCACCCAAATAAAGTCAAAGTTGTTGAAAAAACGGGAGCGGGCGACGCATTTGCTTCTGGTTTTGTTGCAGGGCAAATTGTTGGAAAGTCGGTGGAAGAAAGCTTAAAACTTGGTCTCCTTGAAAGTGAAGCTGTAATAAAAAAATTTGGTGCAAAAAATAATCTGATAAGGAGAAAGTTGAAATGAGAAAAACAAACTTAAACAAAATAATGACTAAAGGCAAGGCAATGTTTTTGGCTTATGATCAGGGTCTTGAGCATGGTCCTGTGGAATTTAATGACAAAAACGTTGATCCAAGAGAGATAGTTAAAATTGCAAAAGAAGGAAAGTTTAATGCGGTGATTTTTCAAAAAGGAATAGCGGAGAAATATTCTGAAGAAATAAAAAAATCAAAAGTTCCTCTTATAATAAAACTTAATGGAAAAACAAATATAAGAGGGGGAGAACCGGTTTCAACGCAAATTTGCAGTGTAAGGGAGGCAATTAATTTGGGCGCCCTTGCTGTGGGATACACAATTTATCTTGGAAGCGAATATGAACCTTTTATGATGAAAGAGTTTGCAAAAATTGAAGAGGAAGCGCATAAAATCGGGATTCCGGTTGTTGTGTGGGTTTATCCCCGAGGTAAAGGTGCGGAAAAAAGAAAAAAATCAGAACTCATGGCTTATTCAGGAAGAACTGGTCTTGAAATTGGGGCGGATATTGTAAAACTTGGCTACAACGGAAGCAAAAAAGACTTGAAGTGGACAGTTAAGTCTGCGGGGAAAACAAAAGTTGTAATTGCCGGCGGAACAAAGACTGATGAAAAGAATTTTTTAGGTCAGGTCAAGGATATAATTGATGCCGGCGGTTCAGGAATTGCTGTCGGGAGAAATGTATGGAAAGCAAAGAATCCCGTTGGACTCTCTAAAAAAATAAAGAAAATAATTTTTGGAAAATGAAAATAGAATTTGATTTTGAAGATTTGAAAAAGAACTGTGACAAGAAATTTTCAAGGAAGCTCAGCGATATGCAAGACAGATTCAAAAATCCCAAAGTTAAGGGAGATCCTCTCCTTTATACCGTTTACATAAAAGATTATTCAACTTTTGAAGTTGCGCTTACGGTAATTGAACCTGGAAATGTGAATGGGGAATTTTATATGACTAAGGGTCACAGGCACAAAAAATTAAGAAATGAAATTTATATTCTAACAGCCGGAAACGGAAAGCTTCTTATTCAGGGTAAAAAGGCACAGGTAATAAATATGAAAAAAAACAAAATGTATGAAGTTCCTGAAAAAGCAGGTCATCGGGCAATAAACTCCGGAAAGGACAAACTTGAATTTTTGTCAATTTATTCGAAAGATGCCGGTCACGATTATGACTTTAAATTTACAAAGAGATTTTTTAAGAAATGAAAATTGCATTTTTTGAAGTGAAAGACTGGGAAAAAGAGTATATAAAAAAAAGGATTAAGGGAAAGCTTCTTTTTTTTCAGGAGCCAATTGATGAAATTCCATTTAATCTTATAAAAGATGTAGAGGTAATTAGCATTTTTATTGGGGTTGAGATAAATTCAAAGATTTTGTCAAAGCTCAAAAAAATAAAAGCGATTGTCACGCGCTCGACAGGGTATGACCATATAAATTTGCGCGAATGCAAAAAAAGAAAAATTAAAGTTTATAATGTCCCTGATTATGGACAAAATACCGTCGCTGAACATACTTTTGCGCTCATCCTTTCGCTTTCAAGAAAAATAAACAGAGCATATGAAAAAACGACACGCGGAAATTTTTCACTTGATGAACTTAAGGGTTTTGACCTTAAAGGAAAGACTATTGGAATTATTGGGATGGGGAGTATTGGAAAGCATGTTGCAAGAATAGCCAACGGATTTGAGATGAAAATTTTAGCTTATGATATTCATTCTAACATGGAATTTGAAAAAAAATTTCATTTAAAATATTCCGGAATGAATAATCTTTTAAAAAATTCAGATATTGTGACTCTTCATTGTCCTTATAACAAAAAAACCCATCATTTGATAAATGCAAAAAATATTAATCTAATGAAAAAGGATGCTCTTTTGATTAATACTGCAAGGGGGGGTTTAATAGACACTAAAGAACTCGTAAAGGCGCTTGGTTCAAAAAAATTGGGAGGGGCTGGCCTTGATGTTTTGGAGGAGGAGGGTTTAATAAAGGAGGAGGCAGAACTTTTGTCCACTAATTTTCCAAAGGAAAAAATTGAAAGTCTTCTTGAAAACCACATTCTGTTGACTTTCAACAATGTGATTATAACTCCTCATATGGCTTTTTACAGTGAAGAAGCTCTTAAAAGGATTCTTGACACGACGATTGAAAATATTGATTCTATAATTAAAAATAAACCATGCGACTCTTTAGTCAAATTTTAATGAAACCAATTTTTATAATAAACTTCAAGACGTACAAAAAAGGAAAATCTGTTTTAAAGCTTGCAAAAAAAATTGAAAAAGTGGATAAGAATTTTATTGTGGGGGTTCCCGCAACAAGCATAAAAGAGATTTCAAAAAAAACAAAATTAAAAGTTTATGCTGAACACGTTGATTCTTTTTCTCCAGGAAGAAATACCGGTTTTATTTTGCCCGAGGAAGTTAGAGCGAATGGTGCAAAAGGAACATTTCTTAATCACTCCGAGCATAAAATAGGTTTTGAGGTTTTAAAAAAGACCATTTTAAGATGCAAAAAGACAGGGCTTAAAGTTGCAGTTTTTGCTCCGGATTTGAAGGAAGCAAAAAAAATTGAAAAATTAAAACCGGACTTTCTTATTTTTGAACCGCCGGAACTTGTTTCGGGAAAAATTTCTGTTTCCTCGGCAAAACCTGATTTGATAAAGAAAATTTCAAAAGAAATAAAAATAAATTTTTTGGTGGGGGCAGGAATTCATAAAAGAGAGGATGTTGAGGATGCAATGAAACTTGGGGCAATGGGGGTTGCGGTTTCCTCGCAGATTACAAAAGCGAAAAATCCTGAGAAAGAATTAAGAAAACTATTGGGAAAATAGGTTTTTTAAAGGTGACAGGTCCATCCTCCATCAAGAGTTATTATTGAACCCGTCATGTAACTGCTTTCTTCCGAAGCAAGATATACCGCAAGCCCCCCGATTTCTTCGGCTTTCGCTGGTCTTGCCAACGGAACCGAATTTTTTATCATTTGTTGCATTTCTTTTGAATTTAGCAAATCCTTTGTCATAGGTGTTTCAAAAACTCCCGGGCAAATTGCATTTGCAGTAATTCCTTTTTGGGCAAATTCTGTCGCAAATGTCTTTGTTAACATTATTACTGCTCCTTTACTTGCGTTATACGCCGAAGAACCTGCAAAAGCATGGGTTCCGGCAATGGAAGCAATGTTTATTATCCGCCCCCCTTTTTTCATGAGAGGAACAGAGTATTTTGTAACTAAAAAATATCCTCTTAAGTTCACATCTATAATTTTTTCCCAGTCTTTTGAAGAAGTTTCCTCAATTGGGGTTGGAAAAAAAATTCCTGAATTGTTTACTAAAATATCAATTTTACCAAAATCCTTTTTAATTTGGTTAATGACTCTCTCTATATTCATTTCCTCTAGGACATCAAGATGGTAATACTTCCCTTTTGTTTTGAGCTTTTTTATAATCGGTTCCCCATCCTTCAAGTCAAGAATTGCAATTTTTGCACCATGAAGAGAAAATGCTTTTGCCATTGCCTCTCCAAGGCCCCCGCTTGCTCCAGTTATAACAGCAACTTTGTTCTTTAAGTCAAACATTTTTTACCTCTTAAGGAACACAAAATAAGGAATATATTTAAATCTATTCCTCTATTAGGGAGTGTATGAAAAAGGTGATAGGAATTGACTTAGGTGGAACCTTCATTAGGGCGGGAATTTCCAGTGGAAGAGATATTGTGGGATATGTTAAGGTAAAAACTCCAAAAACCCAGAAAGAAATTTTGAAAAAAATTTGCGAGTTAATTTATTCCTTTGATTTAAAAAAAATTAAGGGAATTGGGGTGGGGGTTCCAGGATTTACAAAAGACGGATTTGTTAAAAAAACACCCAACCTTCCAATAAAAAATCTTGATTTGAAAAAATTCCTTGAAAAAAAATTTGGAAAAAAAGTTTATGTGGAAAATGACGCAAAGTGCATTGCGCTTTCAGAGATTGAATTTGAGACCAAAAAAAAGAATGTAGTTGTTTTAACACTTGGAACAGGAATTGGGGGGGCTATAATTGTTAATGGCAAAATTTATTTTGGAAACGGTTATGCAGGGGAAGTGGGTCACATCATGGTCAGTGAAAATAAAGATTGGGAGCACATTTGGAAGGAAGTTTTGAAAAAAATGAAAAGTGAATTTGGGGAAGGATTTTCAATTAAAGAAGTTATGAAGTCCGAAAGCAAAAAAGCAAAATATCTTCTTGATGAGGTCTATGAAACTCTTGCACGGGGAATTGGTTCTTTGATAAGCACCCTTGATCCCGAAGAAATAATATTAATGGGGGGTATAAGGGATGCCGGAGATAAATTTATCGCTGGAATCAATAAAAAATTGAAAACAAAAACGATAAATCCAAAGATTCCGCCCATCAGGTGGAGCAAAATTCCTCACCCCGGGGTTTTTGGTGCAATTTTACTCACAGAGAAGTTTGATTAAATGTTTATAAATGCAAAAAATTTCGTATGAAATATAAAAGAGGGCAATGAAAATTTTAATGTTTGGGTGGGAGTTTCCACCATTTAACAGCGGAGGATTAGGAACTGCGTGCATGGGCTTAACAAGAGGATTGAAAAATGCAAATGTGGAAGTGACTTTTGTTCTTCCAAGAAAAGTGGACCTTGATGTTGATTTTTTAAAATTTGTTTATGGTGATGAATTTAGTGGGATAAAAAATTACTATGCTGTAAATTCCCTTCTTCAGGGATATTCAACATCAGAAAATTACAATGACAGGGTTTTTTCTGAAGGCGAAAAAATGCCTGCTCTTTACGGAAAAGACCTTTTTGAAGAAGTTGAAAGGTATGCTTTAATCGGAGGGGAAATTGCAAAAAATGAGGATTTTAATTTAATTCATGCTCATGACTGGTTAACTTACAAGGCAGCAATTAATGCAAAAAAAATTTCGGGAAAACATCTCGTTATACATGTTCATGCAACTGAGTTTGACAGAACCGGGGGAAACAACATTAATCAGGAGGTTTATGAAATTGAAAAAAAAGGCATGGAAGAGGCAAATTCGATAATAGCAGTTAGCAATTTTACAAAGCAAAAAATCATTGAAAATTATGGAATTTCACCAGAAAAAATAAAAGTTGTTCACAATGCAGTTGATTTTGAAGATTATGCTCTTGGAGAGGTTCATAAACTTAAAAAAACAAAAAAAGTTGTTCTTTTCCTTGGAAGGCTCACACTGCAAAAAGGCCCGGATTACTTTATTTATGCCGCCAAAAAAGTTTCTGAGCATTACCCGGATGTCGTTTTTGTTGTTTCTGGTTCAGGGGATATGGAAAAAGCAATAATAAAAAAAGTTGCAGAGATGGGGCTTGCTGACAAATTTATTTTCACGGGGTTTTTGAGGGGAAAAGACATTAACGAGGCTTACCGGATGGCTGATTTGTATGTAATGCCCTCGGTGTCAGAGCCTTTTGGAATAACACCTCTTGAAGCGCTACGATGTGAAACGCCTGTCTTGATTTCAAATCAGTCAGGGGTTTCTGAAATTTTAAACCATTGTCTTAAGGCCGATTTTTGGGATGTTGATGAATTTGCAAACAAAATTGTTTCGGTTTTAAAATACAATGAACTTTACAGATGTTTGAGAGAAAATGGTTCAAAAGAAATAAAAAATCTTAACTGGAATGAGCCGGCAAAGCGTTGTGCTGAAATTTATGAAGAACTTTTAAGGGGGAAGAAATAATGGTCTCGGTTTGTTTTTACTTTCAGGTTCATCAGCCGCTCAGAGTAAGGAAATACTCAATTTTTGACATAGGAAAAAATAATAATTATTTTTCAGATAATTCCGAAACGAGCCTGAATAATGTAAAAGTTTTAAGGAAAGTTTCAGAAAAATGTTATATTCCCATGAATGCACTTTTGCTTGAACTTTTGGAAAAACATCCCGAATTCAAGGTTAGTTTTTCTTTTTCGGGTGTATACCTTGAACAGCTTGAAAAGCATGCACCTGAAGTTTTGCTTTCGTTCAAAAAACTTGTTGATACAGGAAGGGTTGAAATCTTGGGCGAGACGTATTATCATTCTCTTTCATTTTTGTTTTCAAAGGGCGAATTTTTTGAACAGGTAAAAAAACACGAAGAATTAATTCAGAGAATTTTTGGAAAAACCCCAAGGGTTTTTAGAAATACCGAGTTAATTTACAACAATGAACTTGCGAAAAATATTGAAGGGATGGGGTATATAGGAATAATTGCCGAAGGTGCGCCCTTCATTTTGGGATGGAGATCTCCAAATTATATTTATTCTCCTGTTAACACCCAAAGAATAAAATTAATATTAAAAAATTATAAAATGAGTGATGACATTGCGTTTAGGTTTTCTGAGAGGAATTGGGCGGAGTGGCCACTTACTGCTTCAAAATATGCACAATGGATTAACTCTGTGAATGGAGGGGGGGAAATGGTAAATTTATTTATGGATTATGAAACATTCGGAGAACACCAGTGGGAGTCTACGGGAATTTTTGATTTTATGAGGCAATTTCCCGAAGAAATTTTAAAAAATCCGGATAATAATTTTAAAACACCTTCAGAGCTGGCGGAATCCTATCCTTCAAGAGGGGTGTTCGACTCTCCGGGGTTTATATCCTGGGCAGATATTGAAAGAGATTTAAGTGCCTGGCTAGGAAATGAAATTCAGAATGCCGCAATAAAAAAAGTTTATTCGTTGGGGTTTAAAATCCTGAAAACACAAAATTCAGAATTAATAGATAAATGGAGAAAGCTTCAGACTTCAGACCACTTTTATTATATGTGTACAAAATGGTTTTCAGACGGAGATGTTCACAAATATTTTAATCCCTACCAAAGTCCGTATGATGCATTCATTAGTTATATGAATGTTCTTCAGGACCTTGAGCTTAGAACCGACGAAATTTTAAATGAAAAAAAACTTTCTGTCGGCAAATTCAAAAGCAACATTTATAAAGAAAATTCATTAACCAATAAAAGGGGTGATTTCAATGGAGGAAATTAAAGAGCCTTCAGAATATTTTTATGCAAGAAACGGCGCTGTTTTGAAGAATTTGGGCGAACTTTTGGAAGTTTTAAGAACAATTGACAATGATACTTTTGAGCATCACTTTAATGAAAATAAAAACGATTTTGCAAACTGGACCGAAAATGCATTGAAAGAACCAAAAATTGCAAAAAAAATGTATGCAGCAAAGGCAAGGGATGAATTGTACGGCATTGTTGAAAAGGCTCTTAAGATGAAAGTTGAAAAAAAAGGGGAAAAAGCAATTCCTAAAAAAACAATTATCTCAAAAATAAAAGAGGCAATTCAAAATGGATGAAAAAACCAACGGGAAAATATATGGTGTGATTGCACTTAAAGGAGGCGTCGGAAAAACAACAGTTGTTGAGAATCTTGGTGCAACTTTTGCAAAAGATTTTCAAAAAAAAGTTTTAATTGTTGATGCCAACTTTTCAACTCCCCACCTGGGGCTCCACATTGGAATAATTGACCCCACACACACTTTGCATTCTGTTTTGAATGAGGAGTATCCGGTTTATCAAGCAATCTATCATCATGAACTTGGTTTTCATGTAATCCCGGGAAAGCTCTCTTCTCCGCCGACAAATATAAATATTCTGAAACAAAAAATTGAACCCCTAAGGCGTATTTATGACATAATTTTGATTGATTCTTCGCCCTCTCTTGACAAGGAAATTCTTGCAGCGATGATTGCGTCTGATGAACTTTTAGTTGTGAGTTCTCCGGATTACCCCACTTTAAGCTCAACAATTCATGCAGTTAACGTTGCAAAAAGGGAGGACACTCCCATAAGGGGAATAATTTTGAACAAAGTGAGAAGCAAACGCTTTGAAATAAGTTCAAGAGATATTTCAAAGGCTTCAGAGGTTAAAGTTCTTGCAAAGATTCCCGAAAATGTAAAAGTTCTTTCAGCACTTTCCCAGATGATTCCTATTGTTGTGAGATATCCTTCGCATGAAGTTTCAAAAAGTTACAAAGAGCTTGCTTCGCTTCTTTTGGATATCCCGGCGAAAAAATCACGAATTTCAAGATTAAAGGACAAATTCCAAAGCAAAAAAAAGGAGGTGGAGAATTATGACTAAGGAAACAAAGGAAAATTTGTCCCCTTACTTAGAAGATGTTTCTGAAGGGCAAAAGTTTTGGGCAAGCGACGGATGCACATTTAAGAATATTTCAGAGCTTGTAGATTCATTAAAAAAAATGAGCATGGAAACTTTTGAATCACATGTAAACCATGAAAAAAATGATTTTGCGAAATGGATTTATGATGTAATCGGGGACACGAAACTTGCGGGCATTCTTAATACTATCACGGACAAAAAAGAAACCGAGAAAAAAATAAAATCAAGAATCTCAAGCATAAAAAGAAAGATTAAAATTAAGATTTAATGACCCGCACTATCATTCTAGGAAACGGGAACATGCTTGTTTGCCTTGATAAAAATGCGCGAATACGTGATTTTTATTACCCCCATGTAGGGCAGGACAACCATGTTTCAGGAAGAGTACACCGAATTGGAGTCCTGACAGACGCAGGCTTCAGTTGGGTTTCTTCTGAAGATTGGAATTTGTCAATTAAATACAAAAAGGACACCATGGTGAGTGAAATTAGTGCATACAATGGGAGGCTCAATGTAAATCTAACAATGAATGAAGTAGTCCACCATGAAAAAAATATATATTTAAGAAAATTAAAAGTTGAAAACAAAAATCCTGAAACAAGAAAAATAAAGGTTTTTTTCGGCCAGGAATTTCACATTTCGGAAACAAACATCGGAGACACTGCATACTTTGATCCCACCTTGGATTCGCTTGTGCATTATAAGGGAAAAAGATATTTTCTTATCGGAGGCGAATCAGGTAAAAAGTCATTTGATGATTATGCAACCGGAGTTAACGGACCCGATGATAAAGTCGGAACATACAAGGATGCTGAGGACGGGATTTTAAGCAAAAATGCAATTGAACATGGTTCTGTTGACTCGGCAATGGGCTTTTCTCTTGTTTTGAATGGCGGTGAGAGCAAAGAAATAAATTACTGGATTGCGGTTGGAGAGAAATACAAAGAGATTTTTGCGCTTAAAGAGTTCATATTAAAAAATACTCCGGAAAAACTCATAAGAGAAACAGAAGAATTCTGGAAAAAATGGGTCAACAAAAGTTCGCTTAAATTTTATGAACTTTCCGAGGAGGTTCAGGATTTATTTAAGCGGTCACTTTTAATTATTAACGCGCAAACAAATAAAAATGGGGCAATTATTGCATCGAATGACACACATAATTTCAAATTTAAAAAAGATACTTACAGTTATATGTGGCCAAGGGATGGTGCGCTGGTTGCCCGTTCTTTTGACAAAGCTGGATATTCAGACATAACCAGCAAATTTTTTGAATTTTGTTCGGAAGTTTTGAGTGATGGGGGGTTTCTTTTTCCAAAATATCGTCCCGACCGGTCGGTTGGAAGTTCCTGGCACTCATGGTTGAATCACGGTAAAATTCAACTTCCAATTCAGGAAGATGAGACCGCTCTTGTTTTAGATTCCTTGTGGAAACACTACAAGAGAAATAAAAACGAAGATGTGAAAAAGCTTTACGGAACATTAATAAAAAATGCGGGAAATTTTCTTGTTAAATTTAGAGATGAGAAAACAAAATTACCAAAAGAGAGTTATGATCTCTGGGAGGAAAAGCTTGGGGTTCACACTTTCACCTGTGCAACGGTTTATGCAGGTCTTGAAGCCGCAAAAAATTTTGCTGATATTTTTGGGGAAAAACAGGAAAAGGAAAAATATGAAAAAGCGGCACAGGAAGTTAAAGATGCAATTTTAAAATATCTTTATGATAAAGATAGAGGAATTTTTATAAAAAGAATTTATAGCGATGAAGAGGGAAACTGGCTTCGTGACAACACAATTGACGTTAGCACAGTCTACGGACTTTTTGAATATAAAATTCTTCCCGCCAATGATGAAAGGATTGTCCGGACAATGGAAAAAACCCTTGAAAAATTGTGGTGTATCACTCCGACCGGAGGAGTTTACAGGTATGAAAATGATAAGTACTACAGAACAGGAAAAGATGCCTCGGAAAATCCATGGTTTATTTCAACTTTCTGGCTTGCCGAATGGTATATTGAAAATGCAAAAAAAATTGGGGATTTAAAACTTGTCGAAGACCTTCTCAAATGGGCAACCAACAGAGCCCTTCCGTCCGGAGCTTTATCAGAACAGCTTAATCCAAACACAGCTGAACCCCTATCAGTTTCTCCTTTAACATGGAGTCACGCAGGATTCATAATTGCCGTTATAAAATACATCGGAAAATACAAAATTCTTAAAGGAATAAAAGACTAAATTATTCATAGTCATCAGAATCATAATCTTCGTCGTCCCAAAAAGTTATCTTTCTTTCATTAATTTTTTTTGAATAATCCTCAAAAATTTTATCATTAGCCATCTTTTCAATGGTTTTTGCAACAGACATATATTTCGAGTAAGCTTCACTTTCGCCTTTTTCCTTAAAATAGTTATAAAAATCAAGCGAATAGTTAAGATATTCCTGACTTAGGGGGGAATTAAATTTGCCTTCATGAAATATACTTAAAATTTCAAGCTCTTTTCCTGTTTTTATGCAATCCCATATCAGTTCTTTTTTATTTCTTACTTCCTCATTTTCTATTTTGCGGAATTCTTTGTCTTTTTTTGTTTCACTCATTTGACTTATCCCCCAATTTGTCTTTTGACATTTTTTTGAGAGTTTTTACAACAGAAAGATATTTTGAATGTCGGTCGTCTTTTCCCACAAAACAATAAAAAGTATAACAATCATCAGCAAAATCAAGATACTTTTCATTTATAGGTTTCCCGAAGGTCTCCCTGTGCATAATATCAAGAAATTCCTTCTCTGACTCAAGGTCTATTGATTCGCATATAGTCTCTGACAGAAGTTCCAAGTCGCTTTGTTCAATTTTTCCACCAATTCCTATTTTATAATTGTCCATCCGCAATTTTTAAGAGAATAAAGATTATAATATTTTATGTTCTAGAAAGTCCACTTAAATCTTCACTGACTTTTACAAGGCTTTTTTTCTCATTAAAAAAATCAATGACCATTTTACTTAAGGCGGCCCTCACTGAATCATATCTTGCATTATATTTGTTTTTTCCGTCTGAAAGATATTCTGAATACTTATCAAGTGCATAATCATAATATTCCGCACTTAAAGGAGCGCCGAATATGTCGCGGTGAATCAGGTCAAGAAATGAAAAGTCTGTCCTATCTTTTACTGCAATTTTCATAGTCTCAATAACCCTTTCTTCAATTTTTTCGGCCAATTCCATGATGTTTGTAAATAGGCGGATATTATAAAGTTTTTAATATTTTATATCCCGGTTTGCTTTGATTAAGATTATCACAAGGTTTAAAAATAAAATTTAACATGAAACTTTATTGCTTTTGCCCAAGTGGTCTAAGCTCAATTTCATTGGCAAAAGCCCACATGCAAAACTTGATGCCCAAGTGGTCTAACGGCTATGACACTAGCCTGTCGCGCTGGAAACCCGGGTTCGACTCCCGGCTTGGGCGTACGTACATCTTGGCACTTTCGAGGGATGTAACTTTTCTTAAGAACGGATGGAAACCATCCGATTTGAATATAAAAAAGCTAAACTTAAGAAAAATATGAAAATAGATCCCTACAATCATGAAGAGAGGTACCTCAAATGGAAGGAATTAGTAAAAAACGGAATTCCAGGAATGAATGAGTATAATTCTAATTTAGTTTTAAGATATTTACAAGATATGGAGCATGGGATTAATACTTCTAGAGGTACTGTAAAAGGCTCTAGAAGTTATATTCGTCTTAATACCTTACGGGATAAGATGAATTTTTTTACTTTAAAATTCAAAGAAAGATACAATCTTGATAAAATAACGGATATTTCTGAACAACAATTAGGGATATTTTTTTCAGAAATGAAAAAAGGGATAATTAAAAAAAGAGATGGGGGAAATTATAGCACTACGGCATATTCTGTTAAATGTTTCAAGGCTTTTTGGCATTGGTATATGAAAATAAATAAAAGAGAAGGAAAAGAAATCTTAGACATTACAACAGATCTTGACACAAGAGAAGACAAACCAAAATGGGTCTATTTGGATGAAGAACAAGTTAAGAAATTTTGTGAAAATGTTAATTATGAGTATAGAGTTTTAATTACATTTCTTTTTGATACGGGAATTCGTGCACCAACGGAATTAATGAACATAAAAGTGTCTGACTTATACAATGATTATAAGGAATTGATTATAAGGGATGAAATTAGCAAAACTTTTGGAAGAAGAATTAAACTTATGCTTTCATCAGATTTGATAAAGGAATTTATCAAAATAAATGAATTTTCACGAGAGGATTACATCTTCCAAAAGTCTCCTCAATCAGTTAATAAATATATTAAAAGGATGGCAAAAAAGATATTTGGAGAAAAAGAAAGTCTTGCTGGAGAAAAGTATTCGGAAATGACTATGTATGATTTTAGACATATTTCATGTTGCTATTGGCTTCCGAGATATAAAAGTGAATCAGCTCTCAAATTCAGATTCGGATGGAAAAAATCTGATAAAATTCATTATTACTCTGAGATGCTTGGAATGAGGGATACAATTAGAGAAGAAGATTTATTGGTTGATGTAACTAAAACAGAAATTGAAAAGAGATTAATGCAGGCAGAAAACAAAAATGAGCGTTTAAGCGAAGAGTTGGACGAGATGCGAAAGCAGATGATGGAGATTTTAGAACATACTAAGATATTGGGTCAAAATTTAAAAAAAGAGGTTGTTTTAATATCAAATGACCTATAAGCTTTCACCATCAGCAATTAATCTAATGAAAGAATGTCCAAGATGTTTTTGGTTAACTCAACACAAAGTCTGGAAAAGACCAACTGGAATTTTCCCATCTTTACCCTCTGGAATGGATAAAATCTTAAAAGAACATTTTGATAAATTTAGAGAAAAAGGCGAACTTCCTCCAGAACTTTGTGAAAATTCTCATTGTGAAAACATGAAGATCTTTGATGACTCAGAAAAGATGAAAGTTTGGCAAAGTAATTTTAAAGGAATTAGTTGGACTGATGAAGATGGAAATGAACTTCATGGAGCAGTTGACAATATTTTAACAAAAGATAAAAAATTGATTGTTCTTGATTATAAAACTCGTGGTTATGCATTAAAAGAAGATACTGCAGAACATTATAGACTTCAACAAAATATTTACAACTTTTTACTTAGAAAAAATGGATATGAAACGGAAGATTTTTTCTTTTTACTTTTTTATGTTCCAAAAGAAGTAACTTCGACAGGAGAAGTTATTTTCGACACAGAATTAGTAAAAATGGATGTTGAAATAAAGATGGCAGAAAAAACTTGGCAAAGTGCTTTGAAATTACTTGGTGGAGAATGTCCTAAAGAAAAATGTGAATGGTGTGAAGGAGTGAATAATGGATGAAAGGAAAAATTAATAATTCTAGGATAAAAAGAGAGCAATTCTTTTTATCAAAATTGATTGGTTCTTATGAAAAAGAGGTGGGATATATAATAGAAATGGAAAGAATAATTAATCACATACAATCTTTAAGAAAGATTTTGTTTCAATTTATTCCAAAAGACCCAATTCCCAATGATGATATCTTTTCGGTTCTTTTTAGTATTTCTTCTTCTCAATTAAGGGAAGCAATACATTTTTTTGATAGATTTAAAAAAACTACCTTGTGGAAAGATTGGTCTGAATGGGTCAAGAGAACAGATAAATCGCAAGAGAACTCATTACTAAAAATAGATTTGATCCTAAGAGAATATCATAATGAAGAAAAAGGATTTTTAAAAAATTTAATTTCTTTACGAAATTTGACTTTTCATTATAATGAAAAAGAAGCTAAGAAATGGTTTGAAGAAAAAAAGAATGAGATGGAAGGGGATTTAAAAGCCCAAAGGTGGATGGTAAGGTTTATTGATATAAAAAAACCATTATTATATCTGGGGAAGAATTATGATGAAGAATTAATCTCAAAATATCTTATATTCCAAGAAGGATTTGAAACTTCTGGTATTTTTGCTAATTTATTAAGAGTTCAAAGAGTTCAAGATCATTTTTTGGATTTGAAAAGTTCGATAACCAATTTTTTGATTAAAAACTCAGAAAAATCAAGCAATGAGAGTTCTTAAAAACTCTTTGTTCTTAAAAAATTCATGGCTATATCAAACACAATTCATTCAATAAGAAATATTATGAGGAAAGACCCAGGAGTGGATGGAGATGCTCAAAGAATTTCTCAGATGACTTGGATGATTTTTCTAAAAGTTTTTGATGCAATGGAAGAAGAAAAAGAAGCAGAAAATTCAAGATATAAATCTCCCCTGCCAGAAGAGATTAGATGGAGAAATTGGGCATCAAATGATGAAGGGATTACAGGAGATGAACTTCTAAATTTTATCAACGAAAAGGTTTTTGAGAAAATAAAAAATCTCGATGTTGAAATTAGTAGAAAAGCTGTAATTGTTCGTCAAGTTTTTGAAGATACTTATAATTACATGAAAAATGGTGTTTTGGTTAGACAAGTTATTAATGAAATAAATAAAATAGATTTTACTTCTTCAAAAGATAGGCATTTATTTAATGATATTTATGAAACAATTCTGAAAGAACTTCAAAATGCAGGAAGTGCGGGAGAATTTTATACTCCAAGAGCTGTTACTCAGTTTATTGTTGATATGGTTAATCCGAAATTAGGGGAAATTGTTTTAGACCCTGCTTGCGGAACGGGAGGTTTTTTAATTTCATCTTTAGAGAATATGAAAAAAGAAGTGGATAATATTGGAGAATTGCAAACTTTAGGAAAAAATATTCGGGGTATTGAGAAAAAACCCTTACCCCATTTACTTTGTATGACTAATTTAATTTTACATGACATTGAAGAACCAAATATTAAACATGACAATTCTTTATCTAAACCTTTAAGAGAATATTCTTCTAAAGACATGGTTGATTGTGTTGTTACTAATCCCCCTTTTGGTGGAGCAGAAGAAGACGGGATTGAAAAGAATTTTCCTTCAGAATTACAAACAAGAGAAACAGCAGATTTATTTTTAGTTTTAATTATGAAACTATTAAGGGGAGAGGGAAGATGCGGTTTAGTCTTACCAGACGGATTTTTATTTGGAGAGGGAGTTAAAAGGTTAGCCAGAAATCCATTTGCTTTAGCTGATGGATGAATGGCGTTTGATAAAAAACATTTTTCTATTTTGATTTGTTAAAAAAAGAGTAGCCGTGATTGTCGGCTACTTGAACATT
>Ga0180009_10004261_pt1 | contig 15874 bp, 14 predicted proteins | sample OS_PC_MetaG_FD_123537 | JGI IMG/M metagenome (GOLD analysis project Ga0180009, IMG submission 123537) | Groundwater microbial communities from the Aspo Hard Rock Laboratory (HRL) deep subsurface site, Sweden - OS_PC_MetaG | ecosystem: Environmental > Aquatic > Deep subsurface > Groundwater...
CAGGTAATGGATCGGCCCCATGCCGAACCGGATGCGCCCGGACAGAGAAAGGATATCATGCGGTAGCCCCCTGTTTAAAGTACGCCGGCTCCCCCACACGGCGAAGCCGTTTAGTCCAACTCCTTTCTTGCTGAAGGTGAGTTCAGACTTGATTATTGGCCATGACCGTTCTCGGTCCGATACAAACACCCGGTATCGGAACGGGAGCCCGGTCTTTTCAGAGCCCGGCCGGGGATTTTCAGGATTATGCCTTAATCAGAAAATCATAACAAAATCCAATCCGGATTAATAGGCCATTTTCGAATAGAAAACGGAGACACCCACTTATTTTTCGGTTCCCAAATAATATGGATGTCTACCGGTTATCTAGTCCTCGAAGTCGTCCGGGGTCATCTCCACGGTCAAGGCGTCGGCGCTCAGCAGGCGTCTGGCCAGGCCGTCGATCTTCGGCAGTTCGTACCCGAAGAAGTACCGGCAGGCCACGATCTTGCCCCGATAAAACCGGGTTTCCTGGTCGGTGGGGCCCTGGGCCAGGGCTTCCGCCGCGACCCGGGCCTGGTTGAGCCATTGCCAGGCCACGGCCACGACACTGAAAAACTCGAGATAGCCCGTGGCGTCGGCCAGGAAGCGTTCCCGGTCGGCCTTGAGGGCCGTCAGGGAGGCGGTGACTTCCCGGACCCGGTCCGCGGCCCGGCCGAGTTCGCCGGCCAGCGGGGCCAGGGCCTCGATTTCGGCGGCCCCGGCCGCGGTCCGGCCCACTTCTTCGAAGTACAGGTCCAGGGCCCGGCCGCCTTTCATGGTCACCTTGCGGCCCAAAAGGTCCAGGCCCTGGATGCCGGTGGTGCCCTCGTGGATGGGATGGATGCGCACGTCCCGGTAGTACAGCTCCAGGGGGAACTCGTCGCAGTACCCGTACCCGCCCAGGCATTGCAGGCCCCGGCTCACGGACAGCACGCCCATCTCCGACGAATAGGCCTTGACCACGGGGATGAGCAGGTCCAGGAGCAGGGCGTATCGTTCCGCCTCCTCGCCCTCGAGGACCTTGGCCAAGTCCGCGTACCGGGCGCACTGGAGGATCAGGCCGAGCGAGCCTTCGACCACGGCCCGCTGGAAAAGCAGCATGGCCCGGACGTCCGGGTGCTCGATGATGGGCACCTGGGGCAGGTCCGGGTCCTTGTCCGAAAGCCGGCGGCCCTGGGGACGCTCCCTGGCATAGTCCAGGGCGGCGTAGTAGGCCGCCGAGGCCGTGGCAATGGCGGACATGCCGACCTTGATCCGGGAGCTGTTGACCATCTGGAACATGTGGGCCAGGCCCTGATTCTCCCGGCCGACCAGAAAGCCCCGGCAGTCGCCGTTTTCGCCGATGGAAAGCTGGGTCAGGGGCGTGCCCCGGTAGCCCATCTTGTGGTAGATGCCGGCCAGGTTGATGTCGTTGGGGGCCAGGCCGCCCTCCGGGCCCGGGCGGTGCTTGGGCACCAGAAACAGGGAGATGCCCTTGACCCCGGCCGGCGCGCCCTTGATCTTGGCCAGCATCATGTTGACCACGTTGTCCACGCCGTCGTGGTCGGCCGCGGAGATGAAGACCTTTTGCCCCCGCAGCAGGTAATAGCCCTGGTCCGTGGGTTCGGCCGTGGTGGTGATGTCGGCCAGGGAGCTGCCGGCCTGGGGTTCGGTAAGGGCCATGGTCCCCTGCCACTCGCCGGAAAGCAGCCGGGGCAGGTAGGTCTCCTTCATTTCGTCGGTGCCGAAGGTGATGATCAGGTTGACCACGCCCGTGGTCAGCCCGGGATAGACGCTCAACGAGTAGTTGGCCGCGGAGAAGATGAAGCGGGTCAGGGCCACCATCATCTCGGGCATCTGCTGGCCGCCGTATTCGTAGGCCGCTCCGGCCCCGATCCAGCCGCCCTCCCCGCTCTCGCGCATGAACGTCCGGACCGAGGGATGGACCCGGGCCGTCGAGCCGACGAACTCGGGCGCGTTGCGGTCCATCTCCTCCAGGCAGGGGCGAAGGATGTCCCGGCCCATCTTGAAGGCCGTGTCCAGGACCAGGTCGAAGACCTCCCGGTCGTGGTCCGCGTAATACGGGTACCGGGTCAGGGACTCGACGTCGAATACCTCATGAAGCAGAAAATCCAGGTTGCGCCGGCTGGCGAACTTTTCGGTCATGAATCCTCCCTCCGGCCGAGGCGGCGTCGGTCGGCGCGGCCGTCACTTTTTCAAAAAGGCCCCGATCCGTTCTTCCGTGTCCGGACCCCGGCCCTCGCTGTTTTCGATCTCCCAGCGCAGGCCCTCGGCCAGGGCCATGCCGTCGGTCTTTTCCAGCAGGCGCTTGTTGGCCCGGTGGCTGAACCAGGAGTTGGCCAGGATCGTCCGGGCCAGGTTTTCCACCTCGTCCTCGAACCGCTCCTCGGGCACGACCATGTTGGCCAGGCCCATGGTCAGGGCCTCGTCGGCCGTGTAGGTCCGGGCGGTCAGCATCATCTCCTTGGCCTTGGCCACGCCCACCCGCCGGGGCAGGCGCTGGCTCATGCCCCAGACGGGCGTCAGGGCCCAGCGGGAATGGGTGTCGGCGAAGCGGGCCGACGCGGCGGCCAGGATGATGTCTCCGCCCAGGGCCAGCTCCAGGGCCCCGGTGTAGCAGTGGCCGTGCACGGCCGTGATGACCGCCTGGGGCAGGTTGGCCAGGGCCTCGACGGTGTCGGCCTGGAAATGAGGCGTGGGCGGCTTTTCACCCGCGTTGATGTCCTTGAGGTCGTGGCCGGCGGAAAAGCAGCGGCCCGCGCCCTTGACCACCACGCAGCCGATCGTGTCGGTCTGGCCGGCAAGGGCGTCGACATGGGCGCGGAGCTGGACGAAAAGGGCGACGTTGAGGGCGTTGAGCTTGTCAGGCCGGTTGAGAGTCAGGGTGCACAGTCCGTCCCGGTCCTCTCTCAGTACGAGATCCGTCATGGCGTGATTCTCCTTGGCGGCGGTATTTCAGGCAAGGACTATATCAAAACCCGCGCCGCTCCGGGAAGGTTTTCTGTTGGTGCTTGAAGTGGCGTGACTGAGAGGGGTAGAGGAAATTTATTGAAAACAGGTTTATTTTGTGATATTTTCCTGGTATATACAACATGATGTGGTTCCCCCTTCTCCCTTAAGGGCATGTATGAGTAGAATGCGGTATGTTTGGGAACACGAAAACATATGAGATCAGGTGTCCGGTCTACGGCTTCATACATTTCCATGAATGGGAAAGAGACATCATAAACCATAAATATTTTCAGAGGTTGCGCAGAATTCGCCAGTTAGGGGGAACAGACTTAGTCTATCCGGGAGCAATGCATACTCGTTTTGAACATTCTTTGGGTGTCATGCAAATGGTCACAACCTTGTATGATGGAATAATCGATCGCTCAAAAGAAATACTTGTTGACCACAGCCAGGCAAGCCTTGATTTTAACAGAATGCTATTACGTCTTGCGGCCCTACTCCATGATATTGGCCACGCTCCATTTTCCCATGCCTCTGAATCTCTATTCCCTGAGAAACCTGATGGTCTCAAAGGGAAATACACCCATGAAGATTATTCTGCCTTGATTACACGGAAGTTATTCAAAGATGTTATTGATGATAATAGATTGTTATATAATCATGGAATTACTGCGAATAAAGTCGCAGGCCTGATTGAGGGCAGCCAAGAGGCTGAGGCTTCCCTATACTGGAGAGACTTACTTTCCGGACAGTTGGATGCCGATCGAATGGATTATCTTCTTCGCGATTCAATTCATGCCGGAGTGGACTATGGTCGTTATGATTGGCGTCGAGTGAGCAATACAATTATTGCATTGCCTGTTTCAGGCAAAGAAGAACAACCAAACTTTGGAGTTAATGCAGGTGGCTTTCACGCTGCCGAAGGCTTGATATTGGCCCGATATTTTATGTTTACACAAGTCTATTTCCACAAAACACGGATAGCTTATGACCATCATTTACAGGAAACATTATCAACTTTACTACCAGATCGTCAATTTCCACCTCCAACTGAGGACTGCATTGAAGACTATTTATCTTGGGATGATGGAAAGGTCTTAGGACTCCTTTCAGAAGGAAAAGGTGGAGAACATGGTCGCCGTATGATGGAAAGAGATCATTACCGCCTTATCAGAGAGACACCCGAAACTCCCCAGAAAGAAGATATTGAAAAATACGAACGATGGAAAGAAAGGCTGGGAGAACTTCTGCGTTATGAAGGGAGGGCCGACAAATCGTGGTATAAGGCTGATAGCCTGGATTTACCTGTTGTCAGTGAAACCACGGATAGAAAAGTAAGGCCTTTATCTGAGTTATCAGGTTTTATAAGTAAAATCAATCCTATACAACAAATCAAATTATATGTAGCCATAGAGGATAGAGACGAAGCAATACGAAGGCTTGCACCAATGGAGGACTATTAATATGAGCGCAATAAAAGAGACATTCTCAAGAATTGGGTCTTTACTATATATAATTAATTCTCTGAGTCATCAGCGGATCGGCAGAACCGCTGCGATGAAGTTCTTGTATCTATTACAGACTGTTCGCAATGTACCTTTTGGGTACAACTTCCGGCTTTATCATTATGGTCCTTTTTCTGCGGAAGTTCTCAATGAAATTGAGTATGCCGAGTCGCTTGACGCTCTCACAGCGGAAATTATTCATTACTCTTCCGGATACGGTTACATACTAAGACCTGGGGAAAATGTAGATTATATATTAACCGAAGCACAAGATTTTATCACAAACTATAAAGAAGAGCTTGACTGGATAATAACTAAATTTGGGAGTAAATCAGCCTCGGACCTGGAATTAATTAGTACCGCTGTTTTTATCGATAGAAATTTTAAAGATAGAGACAGGTTTATTTTGCTAAATGAACTATGTAAAAAAGTGATGGAAATCAAACCGCACTTTAATAAAGAACAAATTCAATCCATAGTTATTGAATTGATGCGCGAAAAAATACTAAGCCAAATCAATGAGCATTAATGTACTATTACCGAATAAGTATAAAATTTTAAATAATAATCAATCAGACTTTTTATAAAAGGACAATTATCAATTTTCATCTCGCCTCCTTGGAACAAGGAGCCCACCGCTTAAATGAAAGTAATTGTTTAAGAAATATAATGCTGAAAAATCTAATACCATATAGGCATTATATTAAGTATTTATTATTAAGTACCTAGCTTCAAAAAAAGTAGATAAAAGAGTGACTTGAAGAAATAGGATCAAGAAACTTTATCTCTTTCCAGACATAGATAGGTTGAGAATGGTTACACTGAGAGATCAAGAAAGGAGGGGCAGTATGGCAATGACGGTTCGGACAAGTCTGTGTGATCTGCTGGGCATCGAATACCCGGTGGTCCTGGCGGGCATGATGGCCGTGGCCGGCCCGACCCTGGCCGCGGCGGTATCCAATGCCGGCGGGCTGGGAGTCATCGGGGCCACGTCCCTCGAGCCGGAAACCATCCGGCGCTGGATTCGGAAGACCCGAAGCCTGACCGACAAGCCGTTCGGCGTGGACATCGTGTACCCGGGCCTGGACCCCCGGACCCCGCCGTCGGTGACCACGGCCGACCTGAGAAAGCAGTTGCCTCCTGAGCATGTGGCCATGGTCGAAGGCTTGCGAAAGGAACTCGACGTGCCCGAGGTCGAGGACATGGAGGCCTGGCTGCCGATCCCGGCCGTGTTCGAACGGCAGTTGCAGGCGGTGATCGACGAGCAGGCCCCGGTGCTGGCCCTGGGGCTGGGGGCCCCGGCGGGCATGCTCGACGAGCCCCGTCGCAGGGGCATGAAAGTTATCGGGCTGGCCGGCAACGTCAGGCAGGCCCGGTACCAGGTCGCTTCGGGCGCGGACGTGGTCGTGGCCCAGGGATACGAATCCGGCGGCCACACCAGCCGGGTGGGCACCATGGCCCTGGTGCCCCAGGTGGTGGACGCCCTGGAGCCCGTGCCCGTTCTGACCGCCGGCGGCATCGGCGACGGCCGGGGCCTGGTCGCGGCCCTGGCCCTGGGCGCGGTGGGGGCCTGGATGGGGACGGCCTTCATGTTCGCCGAGGAGGCCTTTGCCGACTTCCTGGAACTGGGGCAGAAGGAACAGGGGCTGGTGCCGCTGGACGAGCCGGCCGTCGCCGGGTGGCTGGAAGCGGCTGTGGCGGCCGGGGATGACGACACCCAGGTCAGCGGGCTGATCAGCGGCAAGACGGCCCGGCTGGCGCGGGGCCCGCTCCTGAAAATGTGGAACGACTCCGGGCGGTCCACCCTGCCCTTCCCCATGCAGAACGTGCTGGTCATCAATCTGCTCGAAGGTCTGCGGCGGGCCGGGCGGCAGGACCTGCTGCCCAGCTCCATGGGCCAGATCGCCGGGATGTTCAAGTCCCAACGCAGCGCGAAAACCATTGTCGAGGACGTGGTCCAGGGTGCGGAAAAGATTCTGGGGTCCTGAGGACAGAACGGACCGGCGGGCGAATTCCGAAGATCGTGAGAAGTCAAATGTCCGAATGGGTTGAAGAGTTGATCGTCAAGCTGGTCTTTTCCATCGTCATGGCGGCCGGCGGCTTTGTTTTGTTGGCCGGTGCCCTGGGGGTTTTCAGTCCGGGATTCGGAAAGGAAATTCCCGGCGGCCCGTACCTGCTGCCCCTGGGACTGGTCATGATGTTCGGGGGCTGGGCAGCAATTCGGGTCTGGAGCGCCCGGCGGTCGAAGGGGAAAGGGGTCGATTGACCCGCTTTTGAATGGATGAAGATCGAGCGGATTTCGGAGGAGCCCCCTCACCCCAACCCTCTCCCGGCGGGAGAGGGAGCAAAACAGGGAGATTTTTGCTCGTTCCCAAGCTGGAGCTTGGGAACGAGCTTCCTAATATCCCTTTTCGTTTCCCCCTGCCCTACTTCCCCGGAAACATGCGCAGGCCGGCCTTCCACAGCTCGAGATCGGGGTCGATGCGAAGCAGGCCGAACTCCTGGCCGAGTTCGAAGACCAGGATGCCGGCAAAGCAGACGACCATGACCAGGCCCAGGGCCCTGGCCCGGTGAGAGCGGGCCTGTCGGATCAGAAGCACGCCGGGCAGGATGCCGAAGAGCAGGGAAATGCCCACGCCGCCGACCATGTCCAGGGCCCGGAGGAACAGGTTGGGGTAGAAGAGGGTCACGGCCAGGGGCGGTCCGAAGGCCAGGGCCGCGACCAGGACGGCGTTGCGGGTCCCCAGCAGGCTTTGGCTCATGTCCCGGCAGAAGGAGAGCAGGGCCGTGCCGTTGGCCAGGTAGCTGGTGGTGATGGCCAGGATGGCGAAGGCCAGCCCGAAGGTGGTGAACAGTTTCGAGCCCACGATGGCGGCCAGGGGCACGGTGGCCGGAACCCCGCCTTGAAACGCGCACAAAATGTTGGACTGGCTGGAATCGGAAACGGGCAGCGCGCCCATGACCGTCAGGTTCCACAGGGCGTTCATGCCCAGGCCGATCAGGGTCCCCACCAGCAGGGCCTTGAGGATGGCCTTCCGGTCCAGGTCCAGGCTGTGGCAGGCGGTGGGGATGATGTTGTGGAAATGAAAGGCGCACAGCATGATCGGCAGGGCCGAGGGGATGAAGACCAGGTCGGTGAATACCAGGCGGCCGGGTTTCATTTCCGGCAGGGCCAGGGCCACCAGGCCGAGGAAGGCCAGCCACATGACCACCATGAGCACGGCGTTGCCCTTTCGCACGATGACCACGCCGAAGAGGGTCATGATGGTGCTGAAGGCGAAAAATAGCAGGGTGACGACCCAGGCCGGCCCGGTCAGGTTGAAGAGGTTGACCAGAATGGACGTGCCGCCGCTGAGATAGGCGACCAGAAGGCCGTATAGGATCAGGAGATTGGCCAGCACGGCCAGCCACTGGCCCGCCGGCCCCAGGGTCCGGCCGAAGAGGGAGGGCAGATCGAAGTTTTCCTCCCCGGAAGCCAGGACCTGGTCGGAAATGACCACGGCCGATCCGAGCATCAGGCCCCAGACCAGGACCATGACGATCAACGAGGGAACGTATCCCGCCAGCCCGGTGTTGATGGGCAGTCCCAGAATGCCGGCGCCCACCAGGTTTCCGGTGATCAGGATGGCGACCGTCAGGACCGGCGCCTTGGCTTGACCGCCCAAAACAGACCTCCCTCAGCAGTTGGCCAGGTTCACGGCCAGACCGCCTTGCGATGTTTCCTTGTAGTTGCAGGACATGTCCCGGCCGGTTTCGAGCATGACTTCCACGACCACGTCGAAACCGACCTTCTGGCGCGCGGGGTCGCCGCCCGAGGCCAGCAGGAAGGCGTTGCAGGCCTTGACCGCGGCCATGGCGTTTCTTTCCACGCAGGGAATCTGGACGAAGCCCATGACCGGGTCGCAGGTCAGGCCCAGGTTGTGTTCCAGGGCGATTTCCGCGGCCGAGGCCGCCGTGTCCGGTCCCCGTCCCAGGGCGGTGCAGAGCAGGCCGGCGGCCATGGCCGAGGCCGAACCGATCTCCCCCTGGCAGCCGACCTCGGCGCCGGCGATGCTGGCGTTGTGCTTGATCAGAAACCCCACGGCCGCCGCGGTCAGGAGTCCCTGGCGGATGTTCTTGCGGCTCAGGCGCCGGCGGGTCCGCAGATGACGCAGCACGGCCGGGACCACGCCGGCCGAGCCGGAGGTGGGGGCGGTGACGACCACGCCTCCGGCGGCGTTCTCCTCGGCCGCGGCCAGGGCCCAGGCATCGAGTTCCAGCAGCGTCCGGTCCGCCCGGGCCTGCCGCTCGGACGACCGGGCCGACAGACCGGCCGCCTTGCGGCTCAGGCCGATGGGTCCGGGCAGCAGGCCTTCGGTCTCGAGTCCCCGGGTCACGGAGGCGTCCATGGCCTCGAGAATCCGGTCCAGGCCGGCCAGGACGTCCCGCTCGGACGCGCCGGTGATCGCGGTTTCATTGTCCAGCATGACCCGGGCCAGGGTCAGGCCGCCCTCGAGCAGGCCCAACAGTCCGGCCATGGTCCGATAGGCGTGTTTCGGCCGGCCGCGTTCGGGAGGCTGGTACCCTTCCCACTGGATGAACCCGCCGCCGATGGAATAGTAGGTCTGTTCGAAAAGCGGTCCTTGCGGTCCCATGAGCTTGAGAATCAGGGTGTTGGCGTAGGGATGGTCGTGGACCAGGGGGCCGAATTCGATGTCGTCCGGCGTCAGGACCAGGGTGTGGCCGGACAGTTCGATTTCGGCGCGCGGGTCGTCCCCGCCCAAAAGACGGGCGAAGGCCGGGGCGTCCACGGTTTCCGGGGCCCAGCCCAACAGTCCGGCGGCCACGGCCCGGTCGGTCCCATGTCCCTTGCCGGTGGCGCTGAGCGACCCGAGCAGGACCGCCCGCAATCCCGCGGCCCGGTCCAGGACCCGGCCGGGCAGTTCCAGGACCCGGCGGCGAAAGTCCAGTCCGGCGGCCATGGGGCCGATGGTGTGGGAACTGCTGGGGCCGGGTCCGATCTTGAACAGTTCGAACAGGGACAAGTCAACGGGCCGGGTGTCTGGTCTGAATTCCGCCACGACGATTTTTCCTCAATAAGTCGCCATTCTTCGATTAACCGGCATGGTAGTCAAGGCCGGACCCGGCTGTCAAACGATTCCGGCTAGGAAATGGTGGACGCTGTTTACAAAGCGTTCAACGTCCACCACTCCACACGCCCGCTTATTCTTTGACACCAGAATCAATTTCGTTTAGTCTTCAGGAACCGGGGAGTCGTGTTCCAGTTGAAACCATTCACAGGGGAAAGGGGAGAACGGTTATGACCGAGCAGCCGAAACCCGCTGAGGTGTTCGCCGCCATGGGCAGCGCATTCAAACCGGACGCCGCCAAGGGCATTGACGTGGTTTTCCAGTACAACATCTCCGGGCCCAACGGGGGAGACTGGTACATCGTCATCAAGGACCAGACCTGCCGGATCGAGGCGGGCCTGGCCGAAAAGGCGACCACGACCATGAAGATTTCCGACGATGACTTCATTCAGCTCATCACCGGACAACTCAACCCCATGATGGCCTTCACCACGGGGAAGCTCAAGGTGACGGGCGACATGATGAAGGCCCAGCTCCTGGGCACCCTGTTCCAGCCGCCGCCCCAATAGACGGCCAGTTCGAACCGACTACCGACTTGTCAGGGACGGGAAGGCCGGCACGGCCCGCCGGATGTTCCCCGGGGTTCAGGCGGGAGCGAGGGCTCAGTCCTCGCCGTCCGTCCGGCTTTCCCGTTCCGGGACCGTGATTTTTCGCTTCTCCGGGTCGGCCTGGCGTCGATACAGGACGGCGGTGTGGCCGATCAGGCCGACGGCCTCGCACCCGGTCGCCTCTTCCAGACGTTGCAGAATCTCCTTTTTCCGTGCCGCTTCCTTGAACTCGTTGAACTTGATCTTGATCAGTTCGTGCTGGTCGAGGGCTTCGTCGACGGACTCGACCAGGGCGTCGGTCAGCCCCTTCTGGCCCACCAGGACCACGGGCTTGAAGTGATGGGCCAGGCCCCGGAGATGTTTTCTCTGAAACCCTTTGAGTTCGGGCATGATGGTCTTCCTTTTTATGGGCGGCCGGATGAAAACTTGACGGCCCGGTCGTAGAGCAGTTCGCCCCAGGCCGGTCCGGTCCGGGTTTCGGGTTCGAGATAGGCCCGGAAGCCGATGAACAGGTCCTCCATTCTCAGCCGGTCGCAGTCCGGGACGGGCTTTTGGGCCTTGAGGCAATGCGGGTCGTCCGCGCACTGTCGGGAGACCTTCCAGGCGTACAGATACCTGGCCATGGGGTGTCCGGGGATGTAAATTTCCGCGCTGCCCGGCCATTGGGCGTCGTGGACGCAGCCAACGCCGAGCATCTCTTCGGTGACCACGCCTTTCACGGGTTCCTGACCCGGGACGGGCGTGGCCCCGTACAGGTTGAAGTTGGCGTACACCGCCTTGCCCGAGGCGGCGTGGTTGACCCCGTAAACGATGACGAACTCCCCGGGGTTGTCGGCCAGTTTGAAGTGGTCGGTGCGCAGATAGGTCGTGTCCCGGATTTCGCCCAGCACGTCCACGCCGCGCTGGATCGCTTCAAGGCCTTCGGGCAGCCGGACCGAGGTGTCCAGGCTTTCGGCCTTCAGCCCCGTGTGTTTGGCCATGACGGCCTTGCGGAGGTCCTCGAGGGCGCTCAGGAGATGGACCTCGGTCCGGCCCGTGCCGCGGGCGCGCAGGCGGGGCATGGGAAAGGGGTCGGGGACGGGCGGGCTGGTCGGGGTCAGGCGGAGGACCAGGCCGCCCGGATTCTTGAGATATTCGGCTCCGGCGGCCGGGTCCGAGGGAGAGGCGATGCGGTGGAGGAAGACGAAGTCGTCGTCGTGTTCCTCGAGGCCCATGCGGACCAGGGCGGACGGCACGACGTCCGTGTTCATGGCCGAGGCCGTGAATCCGGCCTTTCGCAGGGCGCGGCGGACGCGCTTGTCGATGTCCCGGTCGGCCGTGGAGATCACGACCACGGTCCGATCGAAGGCGCCTTTGGGGCCCCGGGCCTTGCCGGCGGTCTTGACGGTCAGGTTGTTGACCGTGTCGCCCAGGCTGGCAAAGACGCGCCGCCGCCGGCCTTCGCTTTCAAAGTAGCGCGTGGCCAGATAGCTGCGGTAGCTGAAGTACTTCATCTCGGGCGGCGTGCGGCCGATGTAGACCAGGGCCTCGTCCGGACGGAGCGAAAAGGTCCAGGGCATCCGGTTTTCGGCCTTCTGCCCCGGGGCCTTGGGCAGAAAGCAGGCCAGGGCGGGCGTAGGGCTGTTGTAGCCGTACCCGCTGGGCAGGACGCCCTTGCAGAACAGCTGCACGACGGGAACTTCCTTGAACTCACCGGCCTGGACGGTGAAGCCGTCCTGCTGGGCGGCGGCCTTGAAGGCCTCGACGTCGCCCCACAAGCGCGGTTCGGAATCCCCGGACCGGGCCGCCGACGCGGCCGCCGGTACCAGGCCGAGGGCCAGGCCCAGGCCCAGGAGAACAAAAAGTCGACGCAAATTCATAACTTGCCCCCCTCGGGGATAAAGGTCATGCCCCCACGGACGGGCAAAGGGGTCAGGAGCCTTTTCCTAACAGGAGTCTTTTCCTGAAATCAACTCGTATAACGGCGGAAAAGGCTCCTGACCCCTTTGCCCGAAACATCCATTACGATTTTTAAATGAACCGTATGGGGGCTAAAGGGAAGTTAGTGAGACGGACGGGCCGAAGTCAAGAAAATAAAGGACCGGGCCCAATCACCGGCCGGGATCGCTCGAAGCGTTCAGACCAGGGCGTTCAGGGCCAGCAGGGCGTAGGCCTGGATGGCCTCGATGTACTGGTCCAGCTCGAGATGTTCGTTCGGGGTGTGGGCCGTCCGGGCCAGTCCCGGCCCGATGAGGATGGTCGGGATGCCCCGCTCGGCGAAAAAGCGGCCGTCGCTGACCTGCTCGTACCCGACGAAATCGCCGGGCCGGCCCATCTCCTCCATGGTCCGGCGGGCCAGGAGGCAGAGGGCTTCGTCCGGCGCGGTCTCGAAGGGCGGGCCGGAACCCAAAACGTCGAGGGAAGCGTCGATGTCCGGGTCTTCGGCCCGGGCCTGGTCGATGATCTCCCGGATTTCGGCCGTGGCCGACTCGATGGTTTCGCCGGGCAGGATACGGCGGTCGATGAGGACCTGGCAGGCGTCTGGGACGACATTGAAGCCGACCCCGCCCTGAATGGTGCCGACGTTGAAGGTGGCCGGGGGCAGACTGCCCGAGGGCTTTTCTTTCAGGCGTTCGGGCAGGCGGGTCTGGAGGCCATGGAGGAGCTTGACCATTTTGTCGATGGCGTTGAGGCCCACCCAGGGGGTGCTGGCGTGGGCGGTCCGGCCCCGGGTGGAGAGGGCATAGACGATCACGCCCTTTTCGGCGATGGCGATCCGGTTGCGGTTGGTGATTTCACCGACCACGACCATGTCCGGATCGTAATGGCCTTGCTCCATGAGGTAGCCGGCCCCCCGGGCCCCGCCGGTCTCCTCGTCGGAGACGAAGTTGACCACCAGGGAGCCCCGGAGGGGGGCGTTTTCAAGCTGGAGGGCCTTGGCCGCCATGAGCATGGCCGCGCATCCGCCCTTCATGTCGGCCACGCCCCGGCCGTACATCCGGTTGTCCCGGATGACGGCGCCGAACGGTTCGACCCGCCATTGGGAGACGTCGCCCGGGGGCACGGTGTCCAGATGCCCGTTGTACAGGAGCTGGGGCCGGCCGCCGGGATGGAGGGTGATGAAGACGTTGGGCGCTTCCGGCTCGGCCGCCACGACCCGGACCTGGTCGGTGAAGGTCCGGGCCATGTCCAGGACCGCGTCCATGACCCGGCGCGTGTCGCCCGGCGGATTGACGCTTTCGGCCCGGACCAGATCGGCCAGGAAGGCGATCGCCTCGTCCTGGAAAGACTCGATCCGGGCCCGTATGCGCCTCTTGAGTTCGTCCATGGTCCCTCGGGTCAAAGACCGGCGGCCCGGATGTCCGCAACGGCCCGGCGGGCCGATTCGGCGCAGCCGCCCACCCCGTACAGGCCGGGCGGATTGACGGCGTCGCCCACGAGGAACAGGCCCTCGATCGGGCTTTCGGGCCGCGCGGCCTGGCCGGGCCGGGCCCGGAAGCCGGGCCAGCCCTTGCGGAAGCTTCGCATCAGAAACTCGTCCCGGTCCGGGTCGAACGCCGGCAGCAGGCGGCGGGCGTCATCGAGAAGGGCCCCGAACTCGGACCGCCCCTCGAACGGCTCCTCGGACCGGGCCGGCGGTCCCAGGACGATGGTCATGTGTTGCCCCGGCGGGGCAAGTTCCGGGCAGGCCAGGGTCGGGCAGGAGATGAAGGCCGCCCGGCGGGCCCGGGGCGTCATCAGCACGCCCGGAAAGTCCATCAGGGGCCGGTCGCTGAAGATTTCCACGGTCAGGGTGTACGAGGCCTTCATCCCGTCGGCCCGGGCCAGCCAAGTATCGGGGAAGCGGTCCCGGCCGGCCAGGGCCGCCGTCCCGGGCAACCCCACGTTGCTGATTGCCAGCCGGCAGGCGGCGGTTTCCACCTGGCCTCCCTCTCTCCAAGTCACCGCCGCGACCCGGTCCTTTTCCACCAGGATGCGTTCGGCACGGGCCCGGGTGGCCACCCGGCCGCCCCGTTCATCGATGTAAGCGGCCAGGGCCCCGGCCAGCCGGGCGTTGCCGCCGGGCGGAAAGCCGAAGCGCCGGAAGCTCCGCCGTCCGATCATGCGGAACAGTTCGGCCGCCGAGGCCTCTTCGAGGCTGACCGAAAAAATGCCGCCGCAAAGGGCCCGAAAGATGCCGGCCGCCCCCGGGTCCGGCGCGTGGGCCGCCAGCCAGTCGGCCACGGACAGGTCGGCCGGAACGTCTCCGGACTGGTCCCGCAATGCTTTCAGCACCCGGTCCGCCTGGCCCGGATCGGCGCAGGCCTCGCGCAGCAGAAATCCGAGGCCGTCCTTGGCCGGCAGGTCCAGCAGCCGGCCGTCGATCAGGTACCGCACCTGGGGTTCGGGGCAGCGCAGGTCGAAGGCCAGGCCCAGTTCGTCGAAAATCTCCTCGAGCGGCCCGCCCGCCTCGATGGACACCGCGCCCGTGGTCAGGGTGAAGCCCTTGTGATCCAGGGAGGAAAACCGGCCGCCGACAAAGGGCAGGCCTTCGAGGACCAGGACCCGGCGGCCGGCCGAGGCCAGCAGGGCCCCGGCGCACAACCCGCCCGTCCCGGCTCCGATGACGATCGCTTCGTACCCGGTCATGCCCGCGCCGCCTCGAGGGCCCCGAGGGGGCAGTAGTCCAGGCATTCCAGGCAGAGCACGCAGGTCTCCGGGTCGGCCTCGGCCAGGCCCCAGGCTACGGACAGGGCCCCGGCCGGGCAGATCAGCACGCACTGGCCGCAGCCCACGCAGCGTTCCTTGTCGATCCGAATTTCATCCATGCCCCGGGTCTCCGGATTCATCCCGTTTTGGGGAAACGGCCGCGCACGTCTTCGGCCACGGCCAGGGAACTGAAGGAGATGCCCTCGCCGCAGGTCCAGCCCTGGACGTTGACCGCGTCCCCGGCCAGGTAGAGGCCGTAGACCGGGGTCTTGATGTCCAGGCAGCGGAAGGGCCGGGCCCGGAGAATGGGCCAGTCGTCCTTGAAGACCAGCGTGGCCACGACCTCGGCCTTTTCCAGGCCGGGGAAGCGGGAGCGGCACTGGTCGATGACCAGGTCGAGTTCCCGGGCCGTGTCGTCGGTCTTGAGGGTCGAATAGGTGTACAGGCAGTGTTTGCCGGGCGGCGCGTATTCCGGCCAGATATGGCAGGGCTCCCAGGCCGTGCCCAGCCGGTCGGTCTCGATGAACTGGATGTGGCTCTGATAGTCCAGCAGCGGCCGGTCGTACCCGAACACGGTCACCACGGCCATGGAGGGGTCCAGGCGTTCGACCTCCCGGAGGAAGCCCGGATCGAACCGGTCCCGCCCGGCCAGGTTGACGGTGGCCTTGGGCCCGGCGTCCGAAATCACGATCGGCGCGTCAATCTCGATCCGGTCCCCGGCCGCGGAGGCGACCACGCCTTCGACCCGCCCGTCCGGGCAGGCGATCTCCCGGACCTCGGTTTCCAAAAGCAGTTCGACCCCATGGCGCTCCAGGACTTTGCCCAGGGCCTCGATGGTCGTCTTCTGCCCGTTGCGGGGCATGGCCGTCAGGTTCCCGCACTGGCCGAATCCCCGGAGCAGGCGGAAATACTCGCCCGCCGGAAACCGGTCGTAGTAGGTCGCGGTCATGGAGCGGGAGAAAAAGTCGAACTGGCCGTGGATGAGGGGGTTGTCCGTGTACTGGCGGAGCCACTCGTCAACGGTCATTTCGTCGGAAGGCTCCCGCCAGCG
>Ga0180009_10004262_pt1 | contig 15873 bp, 17 predicted proteins | sample OS_PC_MetaG_FD_123537 | JGI IMG/M metagenome (GOLD analysis project Ga0180009, IMG submission 123537) | Groundwater microbial communities from the Aspo Hard Rock Laboratory (HRL) deep subsurface site, Sweden - OS_PC_MetaG | ecosystem: Environmental > Aquatic > Deep subsurface > Groundwater...
ATCAGGAGTGGAATCCATAAACATCCAGTATCCAGAAACCAGTATCAAGGATCAGCCAATGACCGCAAGGTGTTTCGTCGAGACAGCATCGATTTAGTGTCATATCTAATGCAACAATAGGGTTAACTCCATGGCATTGTCTGATTTTTTAGATTTTCACCCATGAACACTGGGATCACATAGGATCTGCCAAGGAGATTTAAGAGTTGACAGGAGCCAAAATTGCCATGCACGAGCAGGGAAACGAATGGTGGTGAGCCTTTTTCGGCTGACATCATTAGAAAGGCATTAACGTAAGGTGAGATCATATGGATGATTATGTACTCCCTTTTGAAGGTTGTCGCATATTGGACCTGACCGAGGATGGCAGGATGCTTTGCGGTAAAATCCTTGCCGACCTGGGGGCTGATGTCATTAAAATCGAACCTCCAGGGGGTTCAACATCCAGGCACACTGGTCCCTTCTATGGAGACAAAGCAGACCCTGAGAAAAGTCTATATTGGTTTGTCTTAAACACAAACAAGCGAAGCATCACACTGAACATGGATACAGCGGAAGGGAGAGAACTGTTCAAACAACTCGTAAAATCCGCCACGATCGTATTGGAGTCTTATAAACCGGGATACCTGGCATCTTTGGATCTCGATTATGATAATCTGGTTAAGATAAATTCATCCATCATTGTCACTTCCATATCTGATTTCGGACAAGACGGGCCCTATAAAGATTTTGACGGTTCCGATCTCGTTCTAATGGCCTTGAGCGGATATCTTTATCTGTGTGGCGATGACGACCGTCCTCCCGTGAGGATGAGTTTACCCCAAGCTTATCTGCATGCCGGAGCTGAAGCTGCGGCATCCACCTCTATGGCTTATTATCATCTGGAGCTGACAGGGGAGGGTCAGCATATTGATGTCTCGGCCCAGGAGAGTCTCATGTGGCTCTCCTTGCAAGCCCAGATGTACTGGGACGTAGCCAAAATAAATCCTCATAGAGTAGGGCCGTGCTGGATCACGGCAGCCACTGGCAACAGATCAATGCTCAACTGGGAATGTAAAGACGGCTATATCACCCATCTGATTATGGGTGGGGCGGAATCCAAGAGGGCCAGATCCTTGGTGGCATTCATGAAAAGTAAAGATATGGCTCCTGATTTTTTAGAAAACCTGGACTGGGAAAACTTCTTTGATATCAATGTCGCAAGCCAGGAGAATATCGATCTCGTATCTGAGCCTGTCGGTCACTTTTTTAAAGAGTTATCCAAGAAGGAGCTATTCAAAGAGGCCGTAAACAGAGAGATCATGCTATTTCCGGTTTCCAAGGCACAAGATTTACTATGGGATCCGCAACTGTTACATCGAGAGTTTTGGATGGATGTTGAACATGAGGAACTTGGATGCACTCTAAAATACCCGGGGCCTTTTACTAAATTTAGCGAGACACCTTTGCGCAAACCAAGAAAGGCCCCCCGGGTGGGTGAGCATAATGAAGAGATATATATTGGCGAGTTAGGGTTAAATCATGAAAAGATGGAGAGATTTAAAAAAGAAGAGATTATATAACGGTGACTTCAGGTTTCTCTTCTTTAAGCGTTTTCATCAGCGGAGCAAAGCGACTCCATGACCCTGGCCCAGACCGATTACAACTACCGTATACCTAAAAAAGTCAGGTTTAGAATGATGCATTGGCAAGACAAAGTATACTAACGAGTCGCACCAGGGCGGGCTTTAGATCACTTTAGATCACTTTAGACTCTTTTCACTTGTCCTTCACGGTTCGAGGTAGATCATGAAAAAGAGCATATTTACGGGATTAAAGGTGGCTGATTTTTCCTGGGTAGCTGTGGTTCCTTTATCCATCCGCTATCTGGCTGATCACGGAGCAACCGCGATTAAAATCGAATCCCGTGATCGACCCGATATTTTGAGATCTTTTCCACCCTATAAAGATAATATTCAGGATAGTGACCATAACAGCTTTTCCCCTAATTATAATTGTGACAAGTACGGAATCACCCTGAACATGAATCACCCCAAGGCCAAGGACGTGGCAAAGCGAATCATCACCTGGTCTGATGTGGTTGCCGAGAGTTACATTCCGGGGATTATGAAGGGTTGGGGATTATCTTATGAAGATATCATCAAATTCAAACGTGACGTGATCATGATCAGCTCAACCATGCAGGGACAAACAGGCCCCCACAGGTCATTGACGGGATACGGGGTTCACTTAGCGTCTCTCAGCGGTTTCACAGCCTTGATTGGATGGCCGGATAGAAGCCCGGCCGTGCCCTATGGGGCCTATACCGATTTTGTGGCCCCAAAGTATATTGTCGCATCGCTGGTGGCCGCACTTCTGCACCGCCGTCGAACCGGGAAAGGGCAGTATCTGGATGTCTCCCAGTATGAAACGGGAATCCAATTTATTGCCTCTTCCATTTTGGATTTTCAGGCAAATGGAAGAGAATTGCAACGAAGAGGGAACAGAGACGATATGGCCGTCCCCCACGGAGTATACCCCACTAAAGGCGATGACAATTGGATTGCCATAACCGTATTCAACGATAACCAATGGCGCCAACTGAGTCGACTCATTGGTGATAAAGAGTTGTTGGAATCAGAAGAGTTTTCAACCTTTGAAAGTAGAAGGAATAATGAGGACCAACTGAATAGAAAGATCTCACGGTGGACGTCAAATTACGATAGTAGAAAATTAATGGAGATTCTTCAATCAAAAGGTGTCCCGGCCGGTATGGTTCTCAATGCTGAGGGTACCCATGACGATCCCCATCTCAAGTTTAGAAATCACTTCTGGCGTTTGAAACACTCGGTGATCGGAAATCACACATATGATGGTCACGCATTCCGATTTTCCAAATCGCCGGCCCAACCCAAGATGCCGGGACCCTGTGTGGGGGAGCATAACTATGAGGTTTATACGGACATGCTTGGTTTTTCGGATGAAGAGTTTGCCAACCTGGTGGATGAAGGTGTCATTGACTGAGATCTTCTGCCCAGTCAATTACTACCCCTAAAAAGGGTGGCTTGATGATAATCCTGTGTATTACAGATAATGGCCAAGCGATAACCCCTTTGCCATTAGCGATATTGAAAAGAATAAAAAAGTAGGTAATTGCCAAAATTATAAACCCCTGACACAAAAAAGGGATTGAAAACAAAAAAACTTATCGTTGAAGCTGTTATGTTTAGACCGTTTGGCTTTCCGGATTGACAAGAGACCTTGCATAGATTGCTGAAATGATGTTTATTCTTCAATCAACCAAGCCGGAGTGACATGCACAGTTAGATCTTTGACGCCCTCTATTTTTTCAGCTATCTCTCTGAGCTCTTTAGAAATAATTTCCTCCTGGATTAGCGGGGCTTCGATCTTCACATGGACGTGCCCGTTTTGGGCGGAGACCTCCGCATAGGGGAATCGGTTGACAAGAGCCGCTTTTACCTCGGCAGCCAATGCCATATTTTCAAGTTTTTTCTGGGATTCTGGTGTGGTCTGAAAACAAGGCAATCTGGCTGCATGAAGAATGAGACCGACGGCATCGTCAACGGACTTGGTTTTGATATGAACCACGAGATCATACAGGCTTGAATCCCAGGTATCCTGACTATAAAGGGCCAATCCCCATTTACGGCGTTCATCGTCATCCTTTTTCAGGATATACCGGGCTTCATCGGCAGTGATATTTTCCCTCTTCATCTCTTCCTTCACGCGGTTTTCAAAATCGGCAATAACACGAACTTTAAGGACATGGGAAATGTCTTGCAAGAAGAAGTGTCCTTTCAGGCCGTGATAAACAATATTGTCTTTTTTCATATGGGTAAGTATGGCAGCACGAATGAACGCAATATATCTCTGTCTACCATGGGAAAAACGATCCAAAATGCCGGGGGCGTCGTGAATCGCTCTGACCAGTTTTATCTCAGGTATGCGGAAGTGTTCGGAAGCTTCAAGAAGAATATCTCTCGAAATACATTCATAATTCAATTCCTTAGCCACTTTTTCGGCCACTTCTTTTCCTCTACTGTATGATCCTCTTGAAATTGTAATAATCATGACATCCTCCTCTTTGATCGAGTTTCTCCAGGTCAGATAAAAAGTATCAGAATAACCCTCTGACGCTAAGGTCCTTTGCGCCCGCATCCTCTCTATTTCTCATCGTCATCTATACGCATTAACGACCTTAAAATGCCCATGGGACTTGATCCCATAGCCAGAACCTCGATATCATCCATTCGTTTTTTGTCATGCTCGAATTTTTTCCTAAGTCTCGTTTCGTAAGCCTCTTTGAGAACTTCCAGGAGTTTTTGAAAGTTATAGGGCTTTTCCAGATAGCCGAACGCACCCAGTTTCGTGCACTCCACTGCGGAATCGATCGAAGAGAAACCGGTTAAGATAATAACCTCTAGAAATTTGTGCTTTTTTTTCAGGGATTGGAGAACCTCCATGCCATCCATGCCTGGCATTTTCAGATCCAAGATGGCCACGTCGAACTTGTCTTTTTTTGCAGCCTTGAGGGCTTGGTTACCTTCGCTGGCAGTGGTCACATCGAAATCCTTTAGGCCGAGCCGTTCTGCAATGGTTTTAAGGAACTTCTCATCATCGTCAACGATAAGGAGCTTTATCTGTTTCTCTTTATCATTCATGACATTACCTCCTTGGACAAATGTATCCGTTTTTCATAAAATTCAGTAAAAGAGCTGGGCACCGAGATTGTAATGCCCATCTCTATCATAAAGAAGAGCCGTGAAGCAAATGAGCATATTCCGAAGGGCTGGGCTGCAAAGGATCAAACCTACGGAAGATTGAAATCAAGAAAGAGCATAGTCATAGATGATGCAACCCCGATGTTAGAAAAATAAACAATTCCTCTAAAAAAATCAAGATGAATATTCCCCCTCACTTATATTACAAAAAAAGCGCTTCGAATTGGGAAGCGCTTTTTTAACAAGATAGTCTTGGGAAAAAGAGAATGATCACTTCTGTTTTTTCTCTTTCTCTATTTGGACTGCGTCCTCCAGATCACCCCCGCTGGCCATTCCTGCAGCGGCCATGCTATCTTCAAGGTTCCTTTGGAGGTTCTTCATGAAATTCCAAAAACCTCCCATCCTGTCTTTCTCGAAATAGACCGAGTCCAGGGCCTCGGCCGCTTCTTTCACCTTCTCATCCCCAAATCCGGTCAGGAGCACTGTTTTTATTTCGGGGTGTATCTCTTTCAACTTGGTGATGGTGACCAGGCCGTCCATATCAGGCATTTTCAGGTCCACCACCGCTGCATGGATCTTGTGCTTTCGGGCGACTTCAAGGGCCTCCTTGCCGCTTGTGGCCAGCAAAGGCTCGAAACCTTTGAGGCGTATTCTGTCGGAGATGGTGTCCAGGAACTTCTTCTCATCATCTACTAAAAGGATATTGAGCTCTTTCTTACCCATCCCTGTCATAAAACTCCAGAATCTCCCCATCTCATCCTTTTCGAAATAGGCTGTATCCAGGGCCTCGGCCGCTTCTTTCACCTTCTCGTCCCCAAATCCGGTCAGGAGCACTGTTTTTATTTCGGGGTGTATCTCTTTCAACTTGGTGATGGTGACCAGGCCGTCCATATCAGGCATTTTCAGGTCTACGACCGCTGCATGGATCTTTGTCTTTCGGGCGATTTCAAGGGCCTCTTTGCCACTTTTGGCCGACAAGGGCGCGAAACCTTTGAGGCGTATTCTGTCGGAGATGGAATCCAGGAACTTCTTCTCATCGTCCACTAAAAGAATATTGAGTTTTTTCTCTGTCATAGCATTGATCCTTTATTTTTTAAAAAAGAAGCCACTTTCTTAATGACCACCCCCCCCTAAGATACCCGAGGCGGCGAAGGCCAAGACCAAGACCTCCATCAGGGCGATGAAAAAATAGGCCCAGTCTTTTCTTTTTTTATATCCCGCTATAAGGAATAGATAGCAGATTATCGTCATTACCGCAAGAAGGACAATCCCGATAAAATTCAGGAAATCGCCCTTATTCAGAAGGCTAAGCCACCCCCATCCGTGGGGTGAATGCGTGATTTCCAGATACTCATCAACACCCTTGTTCCAGTTTTGGGTGATTAAAGCAAGATCCACGTGTGGAGATACGATGCCTCCAATGTAAAGAAAGTAGGTGATGATCATCAACAGTATGCCCACCCATGCCCCGATAAAGAGGAGGTTGGCATAGGCTATCTGCTCAGGCATTGGCTTCAGGCTTTTATCCTGTTGCTCGCTCATAACTGAACTCCTTTTTCAACCTAAGATTCCAAGGCCAAGCCCCTTATCTATGGCCTTCAGTCCTGCGAAGAACAAAACAACGATGACCATATAGCGAATGAATTTAGGCTTTGCGATGCTGAGAAGCTTTACCCCGACAAATGATCCAAACATTAATCCCAGGATGGAGGGAATGGCGATGAGTGGGATCACGCAGCCCTTGTTCATATATATCCATGCCGCCGATGTGTCGGTAATGGAAAGCAGAAATTTGCTGGTAGCCACCGATATCTTTAAAGGCACGCCCATGACAAGGTTGAGCACCGGAATGTTGGCCCACCCCGCTCCCAGACCGAACATGCCTGCCATGATGCCGACAAAGACAAACATCACAAGACCAGGCAGGGTCCGATGCGTTTTCCAACTGATCTCTTCTTTTGTGGCTTCATCCAGATAAGCGCCGTTAATACCGAGCGCAAGACCGAGCGCATCCTGTTGCTTGACGACGGGCTTTTCCGTATTTTTGGAAACAAGCAGGAGTATGGCGATTCCCACGATGGTTGCGCCCAGACAGGTCTGCACGATGTTCGGATTCAGTTTAGATAGATAGAGGCCAAGCATGGCACCGAAAATGGAACACGTGGAAGCGACCAGGGCCACCGGGAGAGCCAGGCGCAAGCTCGCGAGGTTTCGCCGTAACAAACCGGGACCGGCTGCAAGCGCCCCTGCCAGGGCCACCATCAATCCCGCACCGCGGACAAAATCGATGTGGAAAGGGAAGAACCCGCTCACGAGGGGAACATAAAGAACGCCTCCGCCGACACCTGCCAAGACAGCGATAATGCCGAGTGCAAAACAGAATACGAATAATATGAGAGGCCAAAACCACCACGGCCTTATTGCCCCATCAGCGCCAACCTCTTGAGCTGCTGATACTGCCAGGGGATGGCTAAAGATCATGACGATCATCAGGTTAACAAAAAAACACCATTTTTTTAGGTATCTCAGCAACATGGGTTCAAACCCCTCCGGCATGAATATTATCTTTTCAAGGACAACGTTATATGCTTTAATATGTAAACCTCTTCAAAAAAAGTTTACAGATTAAGCGGTGTATGTTTTAATAAATAATATTTTTGATGTCAACCATTTTTAATGTTGTAATATTATGCATATGAAAATCCTTGTTGTTGATGATGAAAAGAAAATTGCCGATGCGCTGGCACAAAGGCTGGGGTTGAGAGATTTTGATGCAACACCGGTCTATGATGGAACATCTGCTCTTTCTCGGCTGAGAAAGGATACTTTTGATGGTATCATTTTAGATCTGCGTCTGCCTGATATAGATGGAATTCAAGTCCTCAGGCAAACCATGGAAGCGTTCCCGGACATGAGGGTTGTTATTCTGTCTGGCCACGGAAATGAGCAGGATTTCAAAATCTGCCTGGAGCTTGGAGCGGTTGCCTGTTTTCATAAACCCGCAAATATCTTGAAACTCATAGAGTCACTTGTCGGATCAAGCGATGAAAAAACTTCTGCATCTCTTCACAAAGATTAAACCAAAGTTCTGGGATATCAGGGTTTCAAAGACTCAAGTTCAAATTCTGTTCAACTACAGAAGGGTTTGGCTTATTTCCATTTTTATGCTGACTGTGGTCTCTTTAATCCCACTGAGCATGTTTATGATATTTAACTTTAGGTTGGCCCATGAAGCCATCCAGAGAGAAAACCGTCTACGAACGGAGCGCCTTACATCCAACACAAGGCGAACAATTACCTATTTCTTAGAAGAACGCCTGGATGCTTTGAGGTTCATTATTCGGGAAAAGCGATTTAATACTTTAAAGAACAATGTGGAACTGATTTATCTTTTGCGAAATCTTCAGATGGGATTCGGTGGTTATATAGACCTTGGTCTAATAGACAGTTTCGGATTGCATATTAATTATGCCGGACCTTTTGATTTACAGGGCAAGAATTACAGCAATCAAAAATGGTTTATCAGGTGTGTCGAGGATGGGACCTATGTCAGTGATGTGTTTCTGGGCTACCGCAAGCTTCCTCATATGATTATCGCCTTAAAATTGCCCATGCAGAATGGATCTTTTTATATCTTACGCACAACTCTTGATATCCAAAAACTCATTCAAATCCTCTCTTCATTGGAACTAAGCGAGAAAAGTGATGTATTCCTTTGTAACCATGAAGGCCTGGTTCAAACGCCTTCCAAATATTATGGAGAAGTTCTTAAAAGAGTCGATCTACCGATCCCCGAATATTCGCATCGCACGCAGGTCATAGAGGCTACGGATAAGGCAGGGAACCCTATTTTGATCGGTTATGCCTACATACAAAATTCACCGTTTATCCTCATGTTGGTCAAGCGAAGTGAAGAGATTATGAAAAGTTGGTATTCTTTACGGGATGAAATAATCTGGCTTTTTTGTGGGAGCACCGTCATTATCTTTATCGTCATCTTAGGGATTTCCACATTCATGGTGAATAAGGTATATGAAGCTGATCAGACAAGACTAAGAGCCATGGAGAGCTTGGCAAGTTCAAGCAGACTCATAACTGTTGGTCGCTTGGCTGCAGGCGTTTCCCATGAGATAAACAACCCTTTGGCGGTGATCAATGAAAATGCCGGACTCATTAAGGATCTTTTCACCTTAAAAAAGGAATATAAGGAAGATCAACAGCTGATGGAACTCATCGATGCCGTGCTGGATTCGGTGGAGCGGTGCGGTGAGATAACAAAACAGCTTTTGGGATTTGCCCGGCACTTTGAGCCCCAAATCAAGCCCCTTCAATTGAACAGGGTCATCTCAGAGTTTCTATCCTTCCATAGAAAGGAGGCGTTATACCGTAATATAGACATCAATATGGATATCCCCGAAGACATTCCTGTTATTTATTTCGATCGTATGAGCCTGCAACAGATCTTTCTCAATCTTATCAATAACGCTTTCCAGGCCATGAAAGACGGTGGTCACCTTGACATTATAGTGAACAGGCAACAAAACGACTATATATCGATCATTATAAGAGATAATGGCTGCGGAATATCATCAGAGGACCAAAAAAAGATTTTCGAGCCCTTTTTCACCACAAAGGGTCTGAAAGGCGGGACAGGGCTTGGACTGTCCATAACGTATGGCCTTGTGCGAAAATTCAATGGTGATATATCTGTACAAAGCAAAATTGGCGAGGGAACGACTTTCACTGTCACCTTGCCGATAAACTCTGAAGGAGATTTCCAGAATGAAAATCTTGCTCGTTGATGACGAGGAAAAGTTTGTTTCGCGCTTGGCGGAAAGACTGGAACTCAGAGGTTTCGAGGCCCACTGGGCAACGACTTGTGATGGGGCGCTTTACAAAGCGAAGACAGAATACTACGACCTTGCCGTATTGGATGTGAAAATGCCGCGTCTGAGCGGTATCGATCTAAAAAAAATGCTTGAGAAAATAAACCCTGATATGAAGTTTATTTTTATTACAGGTCACGGTTCCGAAGAAGATTATGATATGGGAACTAGAGAAGGTTCTTTTTACATCATAAAACCCTTTAAAATCGAAACCCTTGTCGAGAAAATTGAGCAAACCCTGAACTTGTAAGTTTGCGAACTTCAGGAGGATTACATGGAAAAAGAGATTGGAAAAATCTGTGCCGAGGGATTCTCATTCTTTGGAATGACGAATAGACTCATATCCCATGAGTTGAAAAATATTCTGGCCATTATATCTGAGACATTGGGGCTTATAGACGAATTGATGGAATTATCCGAGACTGGCATGGAGTTGGAACCTGGAAAGCTTCGATCCCTGAGTGAAAGTGTCATTGAAGAGGTTGAACGAGCAAATAGTATTATTAGAAACATGAATACCTTTGCCCATAGTGTTGACGAGTTCATCAGGGAGGTCGACATCAGCCAGACTGTAACCCTTATGACTGAGTTTTCCCAATTGGACTCTGCGTTGAAAAACACTAAGCTCCGTCTTATGGACTGTGGATCTTGCGTCATATATACAAGCCCCTTTTTTCTGGAGAAACTCATCTACCACGTCATTGATTTCTCTTTACGCGGTGCAGGTCACGAAAAAGAGATTCGGGTTTCATTTGATTCCGATGATAATGGGATTAGAATTATTTTTTCCGGTATTGCCTCTAATATCATTGGCGAATTTCCAACAAAGAAAGAGGACTTACTTGCCAAGGTATTATCCGCCAAGGTATCTCTGGACACCACTGCCGGTGAATTGACCATTGCCCTTCCCAAAAGAATAGGTGAAAGTTTTATACAGAACCTCTTACCAGAAGATTAAGAGCTTCTTTGAGTGAACATGAAAGTTTGACTGATGGGAAACTTTTTTTAGAAGGCATATTTGGATAGTTAACGAGACACCCTAATCTTTAATCCACTTTTAACCTTCCCAAGCTGAAGGCTGACCGCTGACCGTTGAAAGCTCCACCGAGAAATCAGCGATTTCTGGATGGACACTAATTAACTCCCACACATCTGTAAAAGATCTGTCTGAGTAATTTCAAAAAAATTTTGTTAATGTTTCAAATTGTATTGGCATGAAACGCACATTATTTTATAATAGGTTTTAAAATGTTATAAAAATGAATCCTTGTTTGCTGGAGGGTCAAGGTATTGAATTCAGTATCATTTGGACAGATCGAGGGACTTTTTGACTCGTCTGTGAAACTCCCTTCCATTATGGATGAGTTATCCCTGGGGGTCGTTATCATGGATCTTGACCGGCGTATCCTCCTTTTGAATCGCACCTTCGAAGTCCTGAGTGGATTTACCCGGGAGGAGGTGTGGGGCGTACCTTGCCGAGATGTTCTGCGGACTAATATCTGTCAGCAAAAATGCCCGGTAATCCAGGCCGAGGAAAGCAACGCACCCGTGTCAATTGAAGGCAATATCATTAATCGGGAACGCCAGAAGATTCCCGTGCGTCTCACAGCCGTTCCTTTGAGCGACGTCAGGGGTAATGTGGTTGGCTTTCTTGAAACAGTAGAGGACATTCGACCCCTTCAGCAGCTCAATGACAGTATCCTGCAGACAGACAGCTTTGGCCAGCTTATCGGACGAAGCTCAAAGATGAAAGACTTATTCCGGTTAATACCTGTTGTGGCCCAGACCGATTCCTCCCTCCTCATCACTGGTGAGACAGGGACAGGTAAAGATGTTTTGGCGGAGGTCATTCACAAGGCCTCCGATCGAGCTAAAGGGTCCTTTATTAAGATTAACTGTGGCGCCTTGCCGGAAACACTTCTGGAATCTGAACTATTCGGCCACAAGAAAGGGGCTTTTACCGGGGCGGTAAACGACAAGATGGGGCGCCTGAGATTGGCTCACAACGGCACCCTCTATCTTACAGAGATAGGTGATCTGCCCCTTACCCTGCAGGTCAAGCTTCTCACTTTTCTGGACGACAAGGTGGTCTATCCCTTGGGTAGCACCAACGGTTTTCAGGCAGAGGTACGTGTCATTGCCGCAACGCATCGCAACCTGGAGCAGATGGTCAAGGAAGGGCTTTTTCGACAGGATCTGCTTTTTCGACTGAACGTAGTTCGTTTGCACTTGTCTCCCCTCAGGGAAAGAGGGGGGGACATCGATCTTCTCTTGAATCATTTTCTAAAGCTCTTTTCCGCCCGGTTCGGGAAGAGGATCCAGGGTTTCTCCCAGCAGGTAAGACAACTTTTACTGAACTATGCCTATCCCGGCAATGTGCGGGAACTCAGAAACATCGTCGAATACGCCTCCAACATCTGTCAAACAAAATTGATCGGGATGGAGCATCTGCCTGCATACCTTGCTGATGTAACAACAGTTAACAACGAGGACGAGGGTCCGGAAGCCCACGCCTTTTTACCAATATCCCATGAAGGACTAAAGAAAACATCCGGAATGAACTGGGCCGCTATCGAGCGCCAGCTTATTGTAGATACTCTGGTCAAAGTCAATGGAAGACGCAGCAAGGCCGCTGAGATCCTGGGCTGGGGCAGGTCCACCCTGTGGCGTAAGATGAAACAGTATGGGCTTGAATCCTAGATAGTAAGCGAAAGAGACCTTAATAACAATGTCACAGAAGATCCTAATTACCCTAATTGAGAGTGAGGTGGCGCCCCGGTTTGATCTGGCCACAGAGGTGTTGATCTCTTCCCTCGGTGAAGACGGGTCAATTGTGGAGAATAAGACCATGGTTCTGGCACATGAATCCGCAGAAGACCTCTGTCAGCTTATCTTGACCGAGGAGGTCAAGGTGGTGATTTGTGGTGGAATTGAAGGGGAGTTCTTCGATTACCTCACCTGGAAAAAAGTGCGTGTGTTGGATTCAGTGATGGGTCCTTGGGAGCGAGCCCTTGACCGCTTTCGATCAGGAGATCTGGAGGCGGGCGCCATACTTTATGATAGGATAGAAAGGAAGTCCCATGTCCAATAAATTTTTCAGTTGGCCCCGTGTATTCTTAAAAGAGACCCTGTCGTTTTCCGATCGAGGAGAAGCTCCCCTGCGGTATAAGGTGCTGCGCCGGAATATGATCATCATCATGGCCTTGGTCACTCTTCTCCCCCTTTTCCTGATGGCCTTGATCAATTACCACGAGTACCAGAAGGCTTTGAAGAATGAGATAATTGTACCATTAGGTACCATGGTTAATAAAACCAAACATTCTTTTGAACTCTTTCTTACCGAACGTCTTTCGGCCGTGAGTTTTATTGCTTCAGCTTACTCATTCAAGGACCTATCCGACCAAAAGATGTTGAACCGTATATTTCGTGTTATGAAACAGGAATTTGGGGGGTTTGTTGATCTTGGACTCATTGACTCTTCAGGTGTACAGGTAAGCTATGTGGGGCCCTATAAACTCAAGGGCAAAATATACAAAGATCATGACTGGTTCCATGAAGTCTCGGTTCGGGGATCCCACATCAGCGATGTATTCATGGGGTACCGCAAATTTCCCCACTTTATTATAGCTGTCAAGAGCGAAAGTTCGGCGGGAGAGAGATGGATTCTCCGTGCCACTATCGATACGGAGACGTTTAATAACCTCATCACATCTATGGGCCTCGATCCTGCCAGCGACGCCTTTATCATTAACCGATCAGGCGTTTTTCAAACCTCCTCCCGATTTTACGGACAGGTTCTCGAGAAATTCCCTCTCCCTCTACCGCTCATCAGCTATGCACCCAATGTGCTTGAGATGGTGGATCCCAAAGGCAGAGAGATACTCTTGGCATATACATATTTTGAGACTCCTTCATTTATCCTTGTACTGGTAAAACCCCGAGGCGAAGTTTTGAGATCCTGGTACACCCTTAAAAGCGAGATATTTTTTATCTTTGTTGCCAGTGTGGTTATCATTTTCCTGGTTGTCTTTAAGCTCACCGATGCATTGGTTAAACGGGTTGAGGAGTCAGACCAGAAACGGGAAATGACCTACCACGAAATGGAGCACACGAACAAGCTGGCCACCATCGGGAGGCTGGCTGCGGGCATCGCCCACGAGATCAATAATCCTTTGGCCATCATAAACGAGAAGTCAGGTCTGATGGAAGACCTCATTGGATCCATGTCAGATTTTCCAAAAAAGGAAAAATTTTTTCAACTGACCGAATCGATCCGGCAATCTGTGGATCGCTGCAGCACCATCACCCATCGCCTCCTGGGTTTTGCCCGTCGCATGGACGTTGAGATCGAGGCATTAGATCTGAATGAAGTGGTTCTTGAAGTGTTCGGTTTTCTGGAAAAGGAAGCCTTTCATCGCAATATCGAAGTTCAGTTACATTTGGTAGATGATCTTCCCCAGATCTACTCGGACCGGGGGCAATTACAACAGGTATTCCTTAATATCCTTAATAATGCTTTTACTGCCGTGGATGATGGCGGCATGGTAGCCATTACAAGCTGGGATCGCGATCCGGATACGGTCGGGATCTCCATACAGGACAACGGCATTGGCATGTCAGAGGAGACGAAGAGTCACATCTTCGAGCCTTTTTTTTCCACGAGGAAGGGATATGGTACGGGTTTGGGCCTTTCCATAACATACGGTATTATCAAGAAATTGGGAGGAGATATCGAGGTCCTTAGTCAAGAAGAGGAAGGGTCAACCTTTACCGTGATTTTACCCAAAAAAGCCAAGCAAGCGATGGAGAGGTAATATGGAAAAGTTAAAAGTACTTCTGGTGGATGATGAAGAGGAGTTTGTCTCAACTTTGGCAGAAAGACTCCAACTCAGAGAGATAGAGACCATTGTTGCCACAGACGGTGCAGATGCACTTCGGATCGTTAATAATGAGAGACCTCCGGTAGTGGTGCTGGATGTTATGATGCCAGGTCTTGGAGGGCTTGATGTCTTACAACAGATCAAGAGGAACTACCCCCGGATTCAGGTCATCCTCTTGACAGGCCGCGGGTCCACCAACGACGGAATTAAGGGCATGCGTCTCGGTGCGTTTGACTACCTGATGAAACCGGTCAAGATCGAGGATCTGATCCAAAAAATGAACGAAGCGTTCCAGGTCTCAATACAGGAGAATAATTAAAACGGGGCAATCAAACATGAGAAAACAGGAGACCGCATTCATTAGCAAGATTACCGCCGGTGTGACCCATGAATTCATGAACGTTCTGTCCACTATCAAGGAGACCTCAGGCCTGATGGAAGATCTCCTGGCTCTGTCCGGGGACGCCTCTTTCCCACACCATGAGAAGTTCTCCAAGACCTTGATAATAATCAAGAAGCAGGTTAGACGCGGTATGGAGATTAGCGGCATGCTGAACAAGTTTGCTCATAGTATGGAAGAGCCCGAGGCATGGGTTGAGATCAACGAACTCCTGGATCAAATAGCGATTCTCATGCAACGCTTTGCCAGTCTCAAACGGGTTAGATTAGCAATAAATCCCCTTGAATCCCCCCTAGATATTCGCATTGACCCATTCCGGCTTCAATTGATTCTCGTGGCCTGTCTTGAATACTGCTTTGATCGAACCGCCAGTGGCGGGGTAGTAACCCTGCAGTCCCATAAGACAAAAAAGGGGATATCAATTCAGTGTCTGATGGAACCCTGTTCGAACTCAAAGGAAAATGTTCAAGAGCTACCCAATGAACTTGAGGAATTTCAGGAAACATTACGGGGTTTGAACGCAAAGCTGTTTCCAATCAGCAGTCCGGGACAACATGGTCTGGAACTCATCCTTCCTTTGATGAAAAAATAGTTATCTTATGTCTCATAATAGAACATATTGAACGTTTCATTTTGTTTTGATCTGTTTTAAAATATTTTTAAACAATTTTAACATTATGTAATTACGGGTAATTTCCTTTTGGCATATTATTTGCTTTATTCTCCAAACAGAAGGATAATCTCAATTGGATGTATCCTTGGTCCCCTGAAACAATATCTGTATATGTGTGGAAAGGGATCCGGTCTATAGGTCAACAGATTAGTTTAAAGATATGAAAGGAGGTAATATTTCATCGGGGGAGAATATTTGACAGGATAACAGGCCCGCCCTGGCGCGACTTATTCGCATAACGCATCGGCTCTAACACATATTGGGACCAAAATCCTGCAACGAGCGCAGAGCATTTACGGTCTGGGCCAGGGAT
>Ga0180009_10004263_pt1 | contig 15872 bp, 11 predicted proteins | sample OS_PC_MetaG_FD_123537 | JGI IMG/M metagenome (GOLD analysis project Ga0180009, IMG submission 123537) | Groundwater microbial communities from the Aspo Hard Rock Laboratory (HRL) deep subsurface site, Sweden - OS_PC_MetaG | ecosystem: Environmental > Aquatic > Deep subsurface > Groundwater...
CCGGGGGCCACCGACGCATCGGGGAAGGCGATGGAGTCGTAGTGCGCGGTGACCAGGATCGCGGGCCGCCCCGATCCGGGGGCGGGCAGCAGGGCGACCACGTTGCTCACCTGAAGGTCGCCGTCTCCCAGGGTGAAGGAGTCGAGCTGCACCTGGAGCCCGGCCTGCTCCATCCGTTCGCGCACCAGATCGGTCGCCATGGGGAAGCTCGGCAGAATCGCCATCCGGGTGCCGAGCGCCGCCAGGGCGGACACGTCGCCGGCGATGCGCGCACTGTCGATGCGCGCCAGGATCGCCTCGATGCGGGGCGAGCGGGCGTGGCCCACACCTGGGCGGAGGCCCGCGATCAGGACGACCAGTAGCGCGGTGAGCTGTCTACCGCGCATCGTCCCCCCCCGGGCCCAGTCCCAGGCTGACGGTGATGGCCAGCGACAGCCGGTGCTCGTCCCACGTCTCGTCCGTCAACGGGATACGCAGGCCGATGTCGACGGCGACGCGCCGCCACGGGGCGATCCGGATCGCCGGCATGGCGAAGGCGAGCTGCCTCAGGGCGTACTGTCGGCCGTACATCTCGAGCTGCGTGTCCAGCGCGAGCAGCGGGGTCAGCCACGGCAGGGGACGGTAGGCCGCGGCGAGCCCCACCGCTCCGAACAGCCAGCGGTTGTGGAACTCGGGGGCGTTGCGGTCGTCGACCACATGGAGCACCAGGCCAGCCTCGAGCTGGAGCGCCAGCTTCGGTGCGATCCACCCCCCAACGGCCGGGTTGATGCTGGTGGTCCACCGGGCAGGCCCCAGCCGATGGCGAGGCGCGGGAAGCAGCGGCGCCTCGGGCTGCACCCAGCGGTCACCGCCGGTGGGCGCGGTGACATGCAGGCCGCTGCCCAGCTCCCATCGACGGCCGAGGAGACGAAAGGAGCGGATCCACGCCCGAGCGCCGAAGGCCAGATCCCCCGCACCGCGGGCGCTGGCGTCGCCCTGCCCGTAGACTCCCTCGGTGCGGACGCGGTCAAAGACGAGCGGTGCCTCGAGGAAGAGACCGAGCCGCCGGTAGCTGGCCTCGGCCACGAAACCGACGGCGATCTGCTCCAGCTCCACGCCATCACGGACGCCGGCCCACACCTGGCCCGCCTCGAGCGCCACGGACGTGCCCGGCTGGATCGGGCAGAGTGTCCGTCCAAAGTGCCGTGGGCTCGTCGGCAGCCGGGGCGGGCGCGGCAGCCGCTGCTCCGCGACCGAGACGGAGGCGGCCAACAGAGGTGCCAGCGTCAGCAACCAGCGTGTCATTGCAGATGGAACGTGACGCTTGTGCCGAGGTGGTGGCTCAGCAGCGAGTAGGTGCCGGCCGTGGTCGGCAGCCCTCGGCCCTCGGAGGCGGCCTTGCAGTCGCGGACATCCACGTCGAAGCGGGCATCCACGCAGTTGACCATCGCCGACGGAGAGAAGGTCGAGATCGCCTGATTCACCCGCGGCATCCAGGCCAGGCTGTAGCCGGCGCGCAGCGTCACGTACCGTCCCACGTGCCATGCCATGGCCAGCAGCAGATCGAGCTTCGTCGAGTCCACGGTGACCGGGGTCACCGACTCGGCCGGAACGGCGGAGGTCTCGACCATCATCGCCGACTGGAGCTCGAGGTTGTCTCTCACCCGGTAGGCCCCGCCGAGCTGGACAGCCCAGACATCCTGAAATCCACGGTGGTGGTCGAGTCGTTCGGGGACGGGCGGGTCTCTGCGAAACGCGGAGCCGCTCAAGCGGACGCTCAGCCGGTCGAAGACGCTGTAGTTGATCCAGCGGAGTTGAAGATCGAGCAGCCAGCGTCGAGTGAGTCGCAAGGTGGCGCCGAAGTTGATCGCGTCAGGCAGGGAGTAGGTGACGCTGCTCCGACCCTTCAGGTCACGGTCGACCGGGTCCAGGTTGGGGTCCGCCAGCGCGTTGAGGTAGACCGCCTGCGATCGACGGACCCATGCATCGCCGCGGGTGGTCAGGGCGCTGCTGCCGAATCCCAGCACACGGCTGACGTAGGCCAGCCCCACGTCGAGTTGGGGGTGGGGGCGGACCACGAACCCGAGGGCGAACCCGAGGCCCCAGGCAGATCCACGAACCCTCGTGGCCTCGGCCGCCTCGTCGGATTCATAGTTGCAGGGAGCGCCCGCGCCGCAGTCGTCGAGCGCGACCGGTTCGGTGGCAGGGTCCCGCGCGCTGCCTCCGTCCAGGGCGGTGTCACGCACGAAGGCGAGGTCGAGGCTGCCCCAGACCAGGCTGGTGGATGCTCCGATGATCAGGAACTCGGCTACACGCCACGACGTGGCAAGAGTGCCGAAGAGGTGATACTGGGTCAGCTCGGATGCGACGTAGCGGGTTGGGCCCTGGATCCCGCCGTCGAACCACTTCCCGTTGCCGCGCAGGAAATCCAGGTGCGCAGTCTGGGCCGTGTGGCCCGAGAGGCAGACAACCACGGTGTCCGAGCCGAGGCTGGAGGAGAGCGAGAGCAGCGGCTGGGGGAAGGCCTCCAGCCATGTCGCCTCGTCGAAGCTCTTCACCGTCGCTCCCGCCGAGGACGTCGGCTGTCCGGTGAGGGTGTCGATCGGGCCGCGCGACAGGCTGCCGTGTCCCAGCCGTATGGTGCCGTCGAGATGCGTGGCCACCAGTCGGCCGGGCTGCAGGCCGAGCGCGGCGGGGTTGTAGAGGAAGGAGGCCGGGTGAGCAGAGGCGGCGCCCACCAGCCCCAGACCCCCGGTTCTGGTGTCATACAGTGGGGCTGCGTTGCCGCTGGTTGGAGCCGCCAGAGACAGGCCAGCCGCCAGACAGAGCAGCAGGCCATGTTCCCCTGCAGTTAACTTGACTTGGCCCATTCGTCTCCCTATCATACGAGCGAATTCGAGGGTAAGCTATGAAAACTAAGCTCTTTCTCCTCGGGGGCGCCCTGGTCCTGGGGTCGGCCATGGCAGTGTTTGTTGCGGGGTGTGAAGTCACCTCGGAGAAGCTCCAGACATGGAAGCAGACCATCAAGGGGGCCGCCAAGATCCGGGCGGCGCTGCGGGACGAGGGGCAGAAGATCGAGATCCGGGTGGAGGCGGGGCAGGCCCTGTGCGAGATGGGCCTGTTCGTCCCGCTCACCGAGGACTTCAACGCGCTCAAGCCGGATCAACGCAGCCAGATACTGGACACGTTGACCAAGCGATTGATCGGCGCGATGGAGGGATCGAACCCTACCTCGACGACGCGCACGCAGGTTCAGGCCAAGGACGCACTGTTTTCCCTGCGGGGCATGATGGGGGATGCGCTACGAAAGACCATCGACGAGAAGGTGACGCGGTGGCTGCTGGGGGACTGGGCCAAGCGCGGGTCGGGCGAGCACAGCTCCGAGAAGATCATCACCACCATCGGCGCGACGTCGGGAGCTGTTCTGGCGCAGATGGTGGAGCAGGGGACGCCGACTGTGGTTTCCGCGACTTTGATCCGCCAGGTGGGCTCCCAGCAGGACCGAGATCGGGCAGCGGAGGGGATCATCGCGCTGGCCGAGAAGCAGAAGCCGGCACAGGTCCAGACCTTTCACGCGCTGGGCAAGGTGGGCAGCCTGAAGGCCGTGTCCTATCTGGACCGGGTGGCGCAGAAAGGCGAGCTCGAGCAGCGCATCTGGGCCATGCGTGCGCTGGCTCTGTTTCCGCACCCAACCGTGATCTCGACCGCGAAATCCATCGCCGGGGACGCGAGCCTGAAGGATGATCGGGCGCTTCTGCGCGATGAGGCGTTCACAGTGCTGGAGAAGATCTCCGATCCCAGGAGCCTGGATGCGCTGGTGGGATTCCTCGAGGACAGCGACGAGAAGGTCCGCTATCGCGCGATCGAGGCGATACTCTCCGGCTTCGGCGCAAAGGGGCTAACTAAGTTGCTAGAAGGACTTCCTTCGAGCTACACTTACAAGAAAGAGGACCTGGTAGACTTCATCGAGAAGGATATCCAGGAGCTTGGAGCAAGTGCGCTTCCAGCTCTGAGGGAGGCGCTCGGGTCCAAGAACTGGGTGGCGCGACTTGTCGCAGCTCGGGTGCTTGGTCGACTAGGCACCAAGCAGGACGTGACAGCTCTTGAAAAACTCGGTAGTGATAGTACCAAGCTGCGTGGTTGGGAGGGAGGAGCGACAGTGGGTTCTGAGGCCCTAGCTGCCGCAAAACAGCTCAAGGGCCGGTAGTAGACAGAGCAAAAAGATGGACCAAAGCAAGAAGACCATGCGCCATTTCTACTGCCGGGATGTCCTGTGGGACATCTTCGAGCAGATGGCGAATGACTTCGATTGCTCCATCGACTACCTGATCAACGAGGCAATGCGGTACTACGCGCGGAGCAAGAACTATGCCCCCGCGCAGCAGCAACAGCCCCCTCCGCAGCAGCAAATGCCGCCACCCCGGCAGCAGATGCCTCCGCAGCAGCAGCAGCCGATGCAAGCTCCGCAACGTCGACCGCCGCCGCCGCCCGGGGGCCCGCCCACAGGCGGTGCGTACTCGGTGCGGCGAACGGTCCAGCAGCCGCGGAATGCCCCGCCCGACCCGATGGCTGCCCGTCGTCCCCCGCCCGCCATGCGCCCGCCGATGGGAGGTCCTCCGCCCGGGATGGAGCCGATGGGCGCGGGACCGACGTTGTTTCTGATCTTTAACAACCAGCGGATACCGGTCGACAAGGACCAGTTCATCATCGGTCGCGGGTCCAAGACCAGCGATCTGGCGATCAAGGACGGCAACATATCGCGCAAGCACGCCGCCATCATTCGCCGCAACGGGACCTACTACATCAAGGACCTGGGCAGCACCAACGGCATCGACTACAAGGGCATGCGCATCGACAACAAGCGCATCGACGAGGGCGATGTCTTCCACCTCTGCGACTACGAGCTGAGGTTCACCTACCGCGGGTAACAGAGTCCTCGGCGGCGGGCAGCCACTTGTGGGGAGCTCAAGACAAGAAGGCGGGAGAACTCGACGTGGGGGGCAGCATGCCGCGCGCCCCGTGACGCCGGGGTGGACTGTGCGCCTGTGGGGCGCTTGGCGGCTCCCCGCAAGTGGCTCCCCGCGCGCAGCTGTCTCGTGGTCGCGGGGACGACGTTGGCGGACGCGCGCTGCGCGAAGCAGCCGAGGCCGCCTTCCCAAGCACAGGCCGCCCGGGCGCACAGGCGGCGCGGCAGGTCCCCCGGGCGCCGAGTTTTTCACAGCTTTTTTTTCGAGCTTCGTGCAGCGCGTGTCCGCCCAGGTAGTGCGATCGTATCCTCACATCCAGGGGGCTAGACCGCGTTCGGTTTGAAGAGATGCGATGATCGCGCAGGACACGGCCCTCGAGGCACGGAGCGAAGGCGAAGTCATACTTGCGGTATTTCGAGCCTGAGCGACACAGCATCGAGGGCCGTGGACAAGCGAGGGCGGATCGATTCAAGCCGAACGCGGTCTAGCCCTCAGCCCGCCTCTTCGCCCACAAGGGCGATCCCCTCCCACCGTCGCTGCATCACCAGATGGGCCTGACGGTGCTCCGGCAGCTCGAGCTTCGGGTCACGTTGCACCACGGCCATGGCGTAGCTCTGCGCCTGCGACAACAGCTGCATGTGGCTGCGCAGGTCGGCGAAGCGAAACCGGGGCAGCCCCGCCTGTCGGGTACCGAACACCTCGCCCGGTCCCCGCTGGCGCAGATCGGCCTCGGCGATCTCGAAGCCGTCGTGCGTCCGGACCATCACCGCGAGCCGCTGGCCGGCCGGCGACTCGGGTTCGGCGTCGGACAGCAGCAGGCAGAGCGAATCCTCATCACCCCGTCCCACTCGGCCACGGAGCTGGTGCAGCTGGGCCAGCCCGAACCGCTCGGCGTGCTCAACCACCATCGTGGACGCGCGCGGCACGTCGATGCCGACCTCGATCACGGTGGTGGCCACGAGCAGGTCGATTTCGTGTCGGCGGAAGCTGTCCATCACCGCGGACCGCTCCTGCGAGCTCAGCCGTCCATGCACCAGCCCGACGCGATGCTCGCCAAAGAGCTGCCGCAGCCGCTCCGCCATACCCACCGCATCGGCCAGCTCCAGCTGCTCGGAATGCTCCACCAGGGGGCAGACGACGAAGACCTGCCGGCCCGCCTCGAGCTGACGGCGCACGGGCGTGTAGGCCTCGTCGCGCCGCGGGCCCATGAACAGCCGGGTGGCAGGGGGGCGGCGCCCCGGCGGCTTCTCGTCCAGCACCGACAGATCGAGGTCGCCGTAGACCGCCAGGGCCAGGCTGCGCGGGATCGGGGTGGCCGTCATTAGCAGCAGGTGCGGCAGCGGTTGGTCCACCGGGCGTTCGCGCAGGCGGACGCGCTGGAGCACCCCGAATCGGTGCTGTTCGTCCACCACGGCCATCCCGAGGTTTGGCAGGCTGACCCGCGGCGAGAGCAGAGCGTGGGTGCCGACCAGCAGCTGGATCTGTCCCGCGTCGGCCAGGGCCAGCAGGGACTCCCTGACCCCGCGGGGAGTGGACGCGGTGATCAGAGCCACGTGCCAGCCCAGCGCCCGGACCCAGGGCTCCATGGTCTGGAAGTGCTGCCGCGCCAGGATCTCCGTCGGCGCCATGACCGCCGCCTGGAGGCCGCTGTCCATGGCCGCAGCCGCGGCGAAGAACGCCACCACCGTCTTTCCGCTGCCGACGTCCCCCTGCAGCAGCCGGTGCATCGGCCGCCCCGCCGCGATGTCGCTCCGCAGCTGCGCGACAGCCCGCTCCTGGGCCGAGGTGAGCCGGAAGGGGAGCAGACCACGCAGCCGTGCATCGGTGCTCTCGCCGAGCAGGCAGGGGTGAGCGGTCCGCTCGCCCCACGCCGCTCGCCTGAGCGCCACTGCCAGCTGGAGGGAGAACAGCTCGTCGAACACCAGCCGGCGGTGGGCCGGATGCTCGCCTCGCTGCAGCAGCTCCAGCTCCGCGGCGTCGGGCTCGGGGCCCTGCAGGTGCAGCAGGCGGACCGCCTCGGCCACGTCGGGGAGGCCCAGCTCCCGCGCCACGGAGGTCGGTACCCCCTCCGCCAGCTCGGGAGCGAACCGTCGGCAGGCCTCGCAGCACAGCCGCTCGACCAGCCTCGGAGCAACCCCCTCGATCTCCGGGTACCGGCAACGCAGACCCGCGCCCTCTGCCTCGATCACGTCGGGATGCGGCATCTGCAGCTGGTCGCGGTAGCGCTGCACCGACCCGCTGACGGTGTAGCGCTCCCCCTGGCGAAACCGGTCACCCAGGCCCGGGTAGGCGCGAAACCAGACGCACCAAAGCAGCGGCTTGCCCCCCTCTTCCTCCGCCAGCGTCACCTCGACCATCCGCAGTCGCCGGGCGCGTCGGTTGCTGACCCGGACAACTACCCCCGACGTCGTGGCGTGCTGTCCCACGACGAGCCGAGACAGCGGTGTGATCTGTCGTCGGTCGAGATACTCCAACGGCAGCAAGTGCAGTAGATCCTCCACCGTCTCGAGGCCCCGATCGCGGAGCCTGTCCGCCACACGCGGGCCGACGCCCTTCAGCACGGTGAGCGGCGAGCAGGCCCCCGCCTCCCCGGGCGCGGGGGGCGTGCGCGGTGGTGGGTCGGCAGTGTCCGTTGTGCGCGCTCGGCCCGCACTCCGAGCGAGGTTCCCCGCCTCGCGCGCCCGTGGGACACCGGCGTCGACGCCGACCTGGGCGCACAGCCGCAGCCCCCGGGCCACCAGGCGGGTCCGCTCCGCGCGGCCCAGGCCGTCGAACGGTTCGAGATCGGCCGCGTATGTCGCCAGGATCTGGCCGCTGTCGCCGTCGAGGATGCTGGCCAGCCCCTGGGCTGCACGGCACAGCGCCGCGCCAAGGTTCTCGGTCCGGTCCAGGTCCTTGAAGCTGTCGCGTGCAGCGAGCCGCAACGGGCGTCGCAGGGCCTCGAGTGACTTCGCAATGCTTGGCGTGCGCCTGGGTGTTTGCCGCATGTCAAGGCCATCGAGACGGTTGTTCAGTCAGCCGGCGCCTCGGCCGTCACCCGGCGCGGCACGTTCCTCAGCGCGGCATGGTGCAGCGGGACCGGCGAGGCGCCCGGCTGGAGCTGGAGGCGCAGCGGCCCGGTCCGGGGCCTGGTCAGCGGCGCGACTGCCGCGCCGCGCTCGCCGACCTCAAACGCACCCACGCGCTCGGCCCCGCACAGGACGCCGACCGTGACGGGCTGCTTGCCGACGTCGAAGGCCAGGATCAGGTCGCGGGGCGCAGTGAAGTTGCAGTCGATCCCAAGATCCATCGTGCAACCCACCGCCGAGCAACTCCACGATGACGGGTTCAGCCGCCTGGTGCCTGGCGCCGGCAGACCGCCCAGCCTGCGCAGGGCCTCCACCGCGTCGGCCACCACGTCAGCTTCCAGATCGCTGCGGACCGCCTGTCGGAGCGGGTCGATCGCCCGCTTGTCTCCGATCCGGCCCAGCGCGCGGGCGGCGGCCCCGCGCCAGCTGACGAATCGGTCCTCGCGCAGGCAGCGGACCAGCTGGGGCAGCGCCACGGTGGCCTTGACCAGCCCCAGGGCGCCTATCGCCGCCAGCTTGGTCCGTAGCGTCTTCAGCTGCCCGATCAACGCCGGTGCCGCCGTGGGGTCTCCAAGCTCGCCCAGGGTCTCGATGATCTCGATCCGCTCGTAGACCTCCTCGCTCCCGGCGAGGTACCGGACCAGGCCGGCGGTGGCCCGTCGGTCCTTTGCCCGGGCCTGTGCCAGCAGCGCGTCCCTGCGCAGGACCGGTGGCAGGTCGGGTCGCCGGAGCAGGTCGCCGAGGCGGGTGAGGCTGGGCCTGTGGCCCAGCAGCGCGGCACCGATGGTGGCCTGTATTTGGACACCCGGTTCGACGTCGCCCGAGGCCCGGATCAGCGTCTCTCGTGCCCTGGCGGCCCGCATCATCGTCAACAGCTGGACCACCTCGCGACGCACCTCCGGCGGGCCCTTGGCCAGCGCGATCAGCCCGTCGACGGCGCCCATGTCTCTTTGCCGGCCGCGGTCGAGCAGCGTGGCGACCTCGGACTCCTGCTCCTCGCGCGGTGTGACGTGGCTGGCCATCCACGTCGTCAGCTTCCGACGCAGATCCCCCGCGAGCTTGGGCTCTCTCGTCACGAGGTTGACGCGCTCTGCCGGATCCCGTTCGAGGTCGTACAGCTCGCAGAAGCCACGGGCGGTGTCGCACAGGAGCTTGCGCCCCTTGTCGACCACCATCTTCTGCTGCTCCATCTCGCAGAAGGCTGGCGGCAGCAGTGAAGGGTCCTCGCCCGCCAACCACGGGCCCAGGTCGGTGCCGCGCATTTCGGCGGATACCGGAACGTCGACCAGCGAGAGCAGCGTCACCGGCAGGTCGATGATCTGCGCCGAACCCTTCACCCTCCGTGGCTTCACGCCCGGAACACTGACGATCAGCGGCACACGCACCTGCTGGTCGTAGAGCGCGTTGCCGTGGTAGTGGCCGCCGTGCTCGCCGAACTCCTCCCCGTGGTCGGCAGTGAGGGCGATGATGGTGTTCGGGTGCTCCTCGGCCAGCCGCCTGGTCAGCCGGCCCAGGTGGTGGTCGACGAAGGCGAGCTCGCTGTCGTAGCGGTCCATCGCCCGCGGACCGAAGTCGAAACCTTGGTGCAGCTCGTAGGGCTCGTGGAGCTCGAACAGGTGGATCCAGGCGAAGAAGCGCTCCTTGCCGTTGTCCTTCAGGAACCGCAGCACCTGGTCGATCCGCTTGTCGGCGTCGAGGTACTCGTACTTGACGTACTCGAAGCCGAACAGAGACCGCTCGAACGCGGTGAAGTTGTTGCGGTCGATGTAGAACACCGCCGGCGGAAAGAACCCGGCGGTCTTGTAGCCGTAGCGCCGCAGCGCCTCGGCCACTGTTCTGAACCGCTTGCCAGGGTTGGCCCGGCTCACCGAGTAAACGTAGGTCCCGGTCATCAGCGATGTCACCGAGAACGAGGTGTGGGGCACCTGGCAGTAGCCGCGCTCGAAGACGACTGCCCCGCTGGCCCAGCGGTCCAGGTTGGGCGTGGTTCGCCGTGCGTAGCCGTAGGTGCCCATGTGGTCGGCGCGCAGCGCATCGATCGAGATCAACACCAGGTTGGCCTCGGGTCTGCGAGGCCCCGGGCGAAGCGGGCTCTGTGGCAGCGGCTCCGGCGGCCTGGTTGGCTCCAGCAGATCGCCGGCGCCCTTCACCACCCGGGCCTTGCTGGCGAGGGCCAGGAGCTTGGACTGCACCACCGTGTGCTGGTAGTAGAACGACCGAAGCGTCTCCCACCTGTTGATGCGGTTGAGCGACCACGCCACGCCGGCGATGCCGGCGATGAAGAGCAGCAGGGCGATGCTCGGTTCGGCGAGTCGCCCCATCCAGCGTGACCGCGGACGGTAGGCCATGTAGACCGCGCCGGCCGCGAGCTGGCAGAAGGCGACGGTGCCGAGCGTGAGCCCGACGTGGAAGAATGCGTACAACCGCACGAGGGCGGTCTGGTCGACGATGTAGAGCGCGACCGCGACCAGCAACAGCCCCGGCGCCATGAGCGCAGCCTGTCGCGGGCCCCAGCGCCGGAGGCGAAAACGATCTCGTGCGCCGATGACGAGACGGAGGAAGAGATAGGTCGCGACCAGCGCCACCAGGCCGAGACCCAGCGCCATCAGGTCCTTGCCCGGCAGCTGCTGCGCCCGGCGCCCGCCGAATGTCATGGCCGACATGATGGCGATGACCGGCAGCGCCAGCAGACTGTAGAGCCAGGCCATCCACCGTGGCTCCGCCACCCGCCGTTTAGCCAGCGTCTGGGTCAGAGTGGAGACCCCGAGGCTGAGCAGCCCCTCGAGGGCTCCCAGCACCGCCCCGCCGCAGATCAGCAACATCACGAGATAGAGCGAGAAGCGCAGCCCCTCGCCGTAGGTGCCGAAGACCGGCTTGTGTACCAGCAGGGAGTAGGCCAGCTCCATCACGCAGAGGGGGACCATGGAGAGCGCACCGAGGGCCACGCCTCCCGCGGGCGCCCGGCGCAACACTCTGCGACGCTCCAGCTGCATGATGGCGCAGTCTAGCAGCGTTCGGCACCAAAGCCGAATGCTGCTGTCGCCGACGGGCGCGGCAGGGTCCTCAACCGCCGTCGGCGCCCAGTTGCTCCAGCTGTCCCACGACTCGCCGCAGCTCCTCGGCCAGGCTCCGGGGTCCGTGCTCGAGCAGCACCGGGACCAGCGACCGGTAGTACCACAGGGTTCCGTCGCGTCCGCCCTTGAACCGGCTCCACAGCGCGTCACCGATGCGCCGGAAGTCGTCCAGGATGGTGCGGGCGTTGTACAGCTTGTCGGCCGCGGCGATCAGCAGCACAGAGGGCGAGGCATGCGGCAGGTGGGCCAGGTAGGCCTCCTTGCGCTGCCGCCAGGGGGGCTTCGGCTGGGTGTCGCTGTCGCTGCATCCATCGACGATGTCAGCCACCCGCTCGCCGAAGCGCTCGGCGATCTGTCGGCGGGCGCGGTCGCCGCCCTGGTCCTCGATCGCGTCGTGCAGCAGGGCCGCGATGGCCTCGTCCTCGTCGGCTCCCTGCTCCAGCACGATGCTGCAGACCCCGAGCAGATGGGCGATGTAGGGCGTCCCGCTCCCCTTGCGCTTCTGGGTCGCGTGCAGCTCGGAGGCGAACTGCAGCGCGTCGGTGAATCGTCGTGTCAGCATCGGGGCCTCATCGGTCCTGGTCAACGGGGCGGCTGGCCCTGACTCAGGTCCACTCCGTCTTTCCACTGCACCGCCGCGCGCCTGCCCCTTCGATCCCATCGAGCCCAGGCGCCGTGCTTTCGGCCGTTGCGGTAGCTGCCCTGCAGCTTCCTCTTGCCGTCCGGGTACCACTCGGTCGACGGCCCCTCGAGCACCCCGCTCCGCCACCGTGCCTGCTTGCGTTTCTTGCCGCTGGGCCACCACTGGGTCGAAACGCCCTCGAGCTTCCCCCCCTGCCAGTTGCCCTCGGCGCTCGGCTTTCCACCCGCGTACCAGGCAAGGGCCTTGCCGTCGGGCTTGCCGTCGACGTGGGTCATCTGCCGCCGCTTGTTCCCGTTCTTGTGGTGCTCGATCCAGGGGCCGTCCGGCTTCCCGTCGCGGTAGGCCCCTTTCGACATCAGCTGGCCGCCCCGGTACCACTCGGTCCAGGGGCCCTGTCGGGTCCCCTGGACCAGCTGGCCCTCCCGTAGCTTCGTGCCGTCTTTGTACCATTCGGTGACGAGGTCCTTGCCCTCCTCCCGCACCCAGGTCAGCTTCCTCTGGCCCGAGGGGTACCACTCCTCGGCGCGTTCGCCGAAGCGCCCGTCGTCGCCGTAGACCGCCTTGAGCTTGAGCTTGCCGTCTTCGTGCCATTCGGTCCAGGCTCCCACGCGTTTGCCCTTGTGGTGCCGTCCCTCGGCGCGCTTCGCTCCCCGCGGGAACCAGGTGACCTCCTGTCCCTCGAGCTGCCCCATCTTCCACAGGCGTTTGGCCCTGGCCTTGCCGTCTTCGTACCACTGCTCCTCGTTGCCGTGCTTGAGCCCGGCCCGATAGCGCTCCTCCGAACGTTTCTGGCCACCCTCGTACCACTCGGTCCAGAGACCGTCGCGCTTGCCCTGGTTGTACCGGCCGCTGATGTCCCGCTTTCCGTTCTGATGCCACTGGCGCCAGGGTCCGTGCCGTACCGGCGGGGGTCCTGGTCGCTCGCACCACTGCTCGGTCCCGGCCGGCGGGCCCGCGCCGCGCAGCACGGCGCCCGGGGGGCAGGCAAGTGGAGCGGGCGGAGCGGAGGGATCGGAGGGTCGCTGTGGCTGCTCCGTGCTCTTCACACAACCCGTGGCCAGCACCACAGCGAGGATGCAATTTGACAGGTACGATCCCATTTCCGTATGCTGCTCCCATGAGCACCGAAAGTGCAAAATATATCACGGTGTTTGTGACCTGTCCGCAAGACAGGGCACCCGAGCTGGCTACTCAGCTGGTGCAGTTGCGGCTCGCTGCCTGCGTCAACATCATCGGTGGGCTACGATCGATCTACACCTGGGAGGGGAAGGTCTGCGACGATGCCGAGGCGCTGATGGTGATCAAGACCCGGGGAGTCCTGTTCGAGGCGCTGCGTGACAAGGTGGTGCAGCTGCATCCGTACGACGTGCCGGAGGTCATCGCCCTGCCCATCATCGACGGACATGCCCCCTACCTTCGATGGCTGGAGGAGTCGACAGGACAGCGGCAGGCGTGACCAGCAGGCGAAAGTTGGCCAGAGTCGGCGGCGTGCTGTTGCCGTTGCTGCTCGCCGGGCGGGCAGCGCCCGGCCAGCCTGCACCGGAACCCCCCCCACAGCTGCAGATCACGACCGTTTCCCCCTCGACCGTGGAGCTGGAGACCCCGCCGACAGAGCAGCAGAAGAAGGCGCTGCTGCGGCGACTGACCAACGCCCGCAAGGCGCTGAGGGCTCTCGGTGGGAAAGGGCCGACGATACCGATCGCCACGCGGCACTCGCTCTCGGCGGAGCTGGAGCGGTTGGATCAGCTGCTCTCGGCCAGCACACCCCGGTGCAATCCGGTCAGCGAGGTGAAACGACTCGAGCAGGACCTGGCCCTGGCCGCATCGGGCGATACGCCGCATACCAGGGCCGGGGTGCACAGGCTGGCCTACCGCTCGCCCCTCGACCGGGGGCTGCACCAGTTCGTGGCCTATGTCCCCCCCGGCTACCCCGCGTCCACCGGCCGCTATCCCCTCGTCGTGATGTTGCATGGCATGCGGAGCACGGCGATGAGGGGTATCGGTCGCCTGTTCGGAGTCGCCGACGAGCAGCTGAAGGATGAGCACGTGACCTGTGACCGCCCGCGTCTGGGCGGCCAGGAGGCCCTGGTTGTCGCGCCCCATGCGTTCGGCGACACGTTCTATCGCCTTGCAGGCGAGAGGGATGTGACGACGGTGGTGCAGATGATGACCAGGCTCTATCGAGTGGACCGCGCACGCATCACCATTACCGGTTTGAGCATGGGCGGCACGGGTGCGGTCGAGCTCGCGCTGCAGCAGCCGCACCAGTACGCCGGGGTCGTGGCGCTGTGCGGCTACTATGATCGACGGCTCGACAGCCGGTTCAGAGGCCAGAAATTGCAGCCCTGGGAACAGATGATGATGACCGTCTACTCGCCGGTGGACTGGGCGGAGAATGGCCGCGACACCCCGCTGGTACTGCTCCACGGCGCCTGGGACGGACCACAGCGGGCCCGGGCGATGGAGAAGCGCTACCAGCAGCTGGGCTTCTCGGTCAAGCTCGAGACCTTCCAGAAGGGCCACGATGTCTGGGTCCCGGGCTACGAGAAGGGCCGCATCTTCGCCACGCTGGCCAAATTTCGCAGGCGCGCCGCGCCGCGCCGGGTCTCCTTCGTCAGCGGGCGGTCACGCGTACGCAAGAGCCACTGGGTCGTGATCGAGGCCTGGGAGGACTACTCGCGATGGGCGCGCGTCGACGCCGAGATCAAGAGCCCGAAGCTGGTGAAGGTCACGACCGACAACGTCGCGGCTCTCAGGCTCGACCTGCCCAGCTCCCACCTGGCCCGACGGCAGCCGGTTCAGATCTCGGTCGACGGCACCGAGCTCGAGGCCGGTCCCCTCCGCAACCGCTGGGTGCAGCGGGTGCGGCTGCGCCGGGAGGCGTCGGCCTGGCAGCTGGTGCCGGGGAAGCCGTCACGCCCGCCGGACATGGTCAAGCGGCCCGGGCTGGCCGGGCCGATCGAGGACATCCGCTTCGACCCGATCGTGGTGGTCTACGGCACGGGTGGCGGTCAGGCGGCGCTGCTGAAGAAGCTGGCCCTCAAGATCGCCGGCTACAGCCGGCACGCCGACCTCGAGTACCCGGTGATCCCCGACCGGCGCTACACGCCCCGCTCGGCCAGGGGGCGTTCGGTGATCATGGTGGGGAACGAGCAGACCAACCGCGCGCTGGCGAGGCTGGGGCCAAAGCTGCCGATCCGGGTCACCGCCGAGGAGATCCGCTTCGGCAAGGAGAGCCTCAGGCGGCCCAACATCGGCGCCACCTACGTCTTCCCCAACCCCGATTCGCCGAGCTGGTATCTGCTGGTGGTGGCCGGGACCACGGAGGCGTCCTACGAGCTGTGGCGCCAGCTCCCGGCGTTGCTGCCCGACTACATGGTGTTCGATGACAGCCTGCACGCGCGACGCTGGCGCATGGTGCTCGGCAGCGACCGGTCGGTGGTGAAGGCGGGCTACTTCGACTCCAGCTGGCGACTGCCTGCCGCGTCGCGGTGATGCTCCACGGTCAGCATCCCCCGCAGGTGCTCCACCGTCTTCGGGCCGATGCCGCGTACGCGGGTCAGCGCGGCGACGCTGGGGAAGGGCCCAGCGCGCCGACGGTGGGCGACGATTCGGGCAGCCAGCACCGGCCCGATCCGCGGCAGCGCCTGCAGCGTCTCGGCGGAGGCGTCGTTGAGGCCGATCGGCAGGCCGAGGGTCAGACGCAGCGCCCCCGGCATCTGCTCGACGTGAAGGCGACCGCCCTGCTCGACGCGGACCAGCTGCCCGGCACGGACCACGTCACGGTCGGCGGGGAGGTCGAGCTCGAGCATTCGCGCGATCGCGCGCGTGGTGGTGCGATCGCGGTCGATGCAGACGACCCGGGTGTCGCGCCCCGGCGTGACCACGCCGACCGGATGCCGGCACGACCACCCTCCGCCTCCCACGCGGGGCGGCGCGAGCATGCGCCAGCCGACCAGCGCCTGGACGCCGAGCAGCGCACACAGTACCAGGTAACGATGCATCGACGTCCTTCCGAACTAGTGCTCGATCCCGAAATTCCGTACCCAGTCTCGCCGGCCCTGACGACCGCTGGCTGCGTTGCTCGGGCTCGAAATACCACAAGTATGACTTCGCCCTCGCGCCTTGCCAGCGGCCGCCA
>Ga0180009_10004264_pt1 | contig 15865 bp, 18 predicted proteins | sample OS_PC_MetaG_FD_123537 | JGI IMG/M metagenome (GOLD analysis project Ga0180009, IMG submission 123537) | Groundwater microbial communities from the Aspo Hard Rock Laboratory (HRL) deep subsurface site, Sweden - OS_PC_MetaG | ecosystem: Environmental > Aquatic > Deep subsurface > Groundwater...
ACAGGTGAGAATAATTCTAAAATAATAAATATTCCCAATATTAAAACACCTTTAATGTTTCTAAAATCAGATGGCGCGACTACTTATGCCACGAGGGATATGGCAACTCTTTCTTTTAGACAGAAAAAATATAAGCCTGATTTAATTATCTATGAAGTTGGAGCAGAGCAAAAACTTTATTTTAAACAGCTTTTTGCAGCTGCAAAATTATTAAAAATAATTGATAAAGATGTAGAGCTTGTTCATACTGCCCACGGGTTATATTTAGCTCCAGATGGCAAGAAATTTTCAACCAGAAAAGGTAAAACGATTAAACTTGAAGAAGTTTTAACTGAGGCAATAGAAAGAGCCAAGAAACTGGGGAACAGTGATGATGTTACGGCTAGGCAAGTGGGGATTGGGGCAATTAAATATTTTGATTTGATGCATTCTGTCCAAAGTGATGTAGTTTTTGACTGGGAAAAGATAATGAACATGGAAGGAAATAGTGGTCCTTATTTACAATATACAGTTGCAAGAATAAACAGCGTAGTCTCTAAAGGTCAGACCCTGCAGCAGGGTCTGACCTTAACAGTGCAGTTGCAAGGTCTGACCTTAACAGAAGAGGAAACGTTAGTCTTACGTAAATTATCCCAATTCCATGAGGTAATAGTGATTGCAGCAAAAAATTACTCACCTAATATTTTATGCAATTATCTATATGAACTAGCAAGTAAATTTAATACTTTTTACAACGCTCATAAAATAATTGGTGGCGAGAACGAAGAATTTAAATTATTACTTACAAAATCAACGGGAGAGGTGTTAAAAACTGGTCTTAATTTACTTGGAATTGACGCTCCTGAAAAGATGTAAATTATTAGGTTTACCAACGAAGTTGGCCAAGCTATGCTTATCTGATAATTGTTCTTCAAGTTTTTTCTCAATATAACTTACACTAATTCCTTTGATCATTTCATCAAGTTCTGTGTCTTCACTTAAATTTATACCTTGCTTTTCTGCAATTCTTTTTAATATAGAGAGTGATTTTGATATTTCTTTTTCTGCAATTTTATTTACATGCATATCAAGCTCTTCTCTTATTTTACCAACTTGTGATTGCCTTTGTTGACTAACTAAAACTACAATTGTTAAGATAATAGCTTCAAGAGATACTCCGGTTGTTAAAAAGAAGAAAGGGAAGGGATCAAAGACGACAATTCCTGAAATATAACCTAGATTAGCAAAAATCCAGAAGGTAAAAAGTATTATGTTAAAACCTAGAAACCAAAAACTACCAAAAAAAGTTGTAAGCCTGTCTGCAATTATAACGATATAAGGTCTTTTCTTAAGTTCCTTCGCCTCAAAACTTTGTACTATATTACTCATACTATTATGTTAGAATAATTGAATGCAATATGCAAAGAGTGTTTTACCAAACGGTCTTCGAGTAATAACAATTCCCATGCCTAGTTTAGAATCTGTGACAGTATCAATTTGGGCAAAAACAGGATCAAGAAATGAAAATTCTAAAAATAATGGTATTAGTCACTTTTTGGAACATATGTTTTTTAAGGGAACAACAAATAGGCCTACAGCCAAGCAAATTGCAGAGGAAATAGACTCAATTGGAGGAATTCAGAATGCAGGAACTTCAAAAGAATATACCCAGTATTACATAAAATGTAGGGCAGATAAAATTGAAACAGCTTTTGATTTACTTTCTGACATGACATTAAATTCTTTACTTGATCATAAGGAAATTGAGCGGGAAAAGGGAACAATTATTGAAGAAATTAGAATGTATGAAGATACTCCAATGATCTCAATTGGTGAAGTTTTTGAGAGTCTTGTCTATTCTGGACATACATTGGGGATGGACATTGCAGGAACAGAAAAGACAGTTGGGGAAATGAAAAGAGAGGATTTTTTAGATTATAGAAATAATTTTTACACACCAGATAATATGATTTTAACCATTGCGGGAGGTATGGATCAAAATACTGCCAATGAGTTGGCAAAAAAGTATTTTGAAAAATTAATTAAATCGACAACCAAACCCGCCTTCAATAAATTTACGGCGAGGCAAGCAAAACCAAATATTAAATTACATAATAAAAAGAAAGAACAAACACATGTTATTTTAGGATTTTTAGCAGATGGAAAAAATTACAAAGGTAAATATGCCCAAACTATTCTTTCTGCGATTTTAGGTGGGGGAATGAGTTCAAGAATGTTTACTGAAGTCCGTGAAAGAAGGGGACTTGCCTATGCAATTCGTACATCAATGGATAGATATACAGATATTGGATATATAGGAACATATGCAGGGCTTGATACAAAACGAGCCGTCGAGGCCGTCGATGTAATGCTAGAGCAACATTACGGAATTAATAGTGAAAAATTAAGAATTAATAATTCAGAACTAATAAAATCAAAAGAGTTCTTAAAAGGCCATTTGGCTCTGGCTTTGGAAGATACTAGTGATGTCTCAAGTTTTTTTGGTGATCAAGAATTATTCTCTAAAAAAGTATTAACTCCTGAGGAAGTATTCAAGAAAATAGACAAGGTAACAATGGATGAAGTAAATTTTGAGGCCAAAAGATTGTTCGTGCCAGAAAGGTTGAACCTTGCTATAATTGGACCATATAAAGATGATGGTAAATTTAAAAAAATAATTAAATGATGCAAAAAACAGTAGTACTTATTAAACCAGATGGTCTCCAAAGGGGACTGGTTGGGGAAATAATTCATAGATTTGAACTAAAAGGACTTAAATTGGTTGGTATTAAAATGCTTTCGGTTGATGATGATTTTTTAGAAGAATGGTACTTCCATCTTAAAGACAAAGATTTTTTTGTAGATATTAAAAAATATATTAAATGGACACCAATTGTGGCTATGGCTTGGGAGGGGCTGGAGGCAGTTTCTGCGGTAAGAAAGATAGTTGGTATTACTAAATCACGAGAGGCCGAGGCAGGGAGTATCCGTGGGGATTTAGGAATGAGTCAACAAAATAATTTAATGCATGCCTCAGACTCTGTGGAGTCTGCAGATAGGGAATTGAAACTAGTGTTTGAGAAAAGTGAAATATTTGATTACAAAAGCTTGATGGATGGACTAATTTATGGAGATCGTGAAGTTGACAAATAGGACTAGTTGTGTTATCCTGTACATCTTAGTACAAGATGGATAAACTAAACATACTACTTAAATCAACTGAAACCTTGTACCATACTCAGGATTTAGCCCTTTTGTGGAAAATTCAAAACAGAAACACACTTTATGTCACGATTTCCAGGTATATAAAGAAAAGTATTCTAATAAAAGTTTTTAAAGGTTTATATTCGGTAGTAGAACTTAAAAATATTCCAAGAGAAGTGCTTGGTTCAAAAATTATCAATAGATATTCCTATATAAGTTGTCAAACAATTTTTGAATGGCAGGGAGTTATAAATCAAGTTATTTATCCTATGGTATTCATGACTTCGGTCTCAAAAACGGTTTTTTTGAATGATGATTTTTATTTTATCTACAAGCAACTTAAACCAGAATTTTTGAATAATCGTGAGGGAGTCGAAAACAAAGAAGGATATAATATAGCAACTTTGGAACGGGCGGTTGCAGATGTTTCATATTTTAATCCCAAATTTTACTTTGATAGCCCTAACTTAATTGATTGGGATAGAGTTAAGGAAATTCAGAAAAAAGTTGGGTATAAAGTTACAGAAAGGATGACTAAGTTTTGAAGCAAGACACACTTCTTTATCTTAAAAATCTAATAATTGCAAGGTGAGACCTTGCAATATTTTACTTAATTCGCTTGATTTTTACTTACTTGGGGAGTATTCTACAGGCTATGAAGAATGAAAGAATCCTTGTTGCAGACGATCAATCAGTTGTCAGACAAGGAATTGAGAGTGTAATTGAAGCTTTTGGTGGAGAAGATGGCCATCAGATTGTTGGGCAAGCAGAGTCAGTTGAAGAGGTTGAGGAGCTTTTGAAAGGTGGTCTTAGACCAACTACTGCATTAGTTGACGGCAAGTTTCCAAATCGTGGAGATGGAGAAAGAGCAGCAAAAATAATCGAAGAACTTTCTCCCGAAACCACAATCATTGCTTTTTCTTCAGATCCACAAAATTACGGACACAACCAATGGAATAAATATATGAGTGGTGGGGAATTAATCAAAGCTCTTACTAACCTCAAACACTAATCTTAAGTTTTATCAAGCGTTTTGTGGTCGGGGTGGGTGGAATTGAACCACCTGTCTCTGCTTCCCGAAAGCAGCGTGATACCGATTCACTACACCCCGTAGGGAGGCCAAGCTATGTGTGTCCCAACTAGGAATCGAACCTAGATCTAGGGATTAGGAATCCCTCGTTCTGTCCATTGAACTATTAGGACTAATTGTTAAATTATATCATTTAATCGAAAGTGAATATAAATTGGGGGTAATGGAGTCAGAACCTAAGTTAGTTAAGATTAACAATTTGCTTGCATTAACAAATGGATATGCATGTGGTGCGATGTAATCTCCTGAAAAGACTGTTTGTCTATTAGTTCCATCGTAATCCATAATTATAATTTTACTCTCGTCAGGAACTATTAAATGTCTTGATGTTGGTAACCAATAAAGAGATCTGCCAGTGTCTGAAACCAAGAAGTTCTTATCTTCTTTGATATCGTAAATATAGGTATTACCCACTTTGATATCCCTTTCTTCTTTTTGTGTAGAGCTTCCTGGTAATTCTTCAATCAATCCCTTTTTAATTTTTGCTTCATTACTTGCGGTGTACATTACCATTGTTTTATCAGGTGAGAAAGTAAAGTCACTAACGTCTTTTCCTAAAATTGAAGCCATTTCAAGAGGTAATAATTTAAATTCAGACCCATCTTTTTTAGATTTTTCTAGTTTCCAATTCTTTAAAATACTTGTCTTTTGAGCTATGACATTTACAAAATTATCTTGTGAAGTAAATTCATTTACGTTTAAAAGGTATACCCCAGTTATCGTTGATCCATCACCTTTGGTGTCAACCATTAACTCTCTACTATTGGGTGAGAATTTATAAGTTGATCCTATTAATTCTCCATCTGCGATTTTTTTAGGATCATTTGGAAAACCAATAGGTAGAGAACTAACAGTCATTATAAAAAGGCCTTCTCTGTTAGTATATGCAATCTTACTAAAATCTGACGAAACCACGGGATTTTCTGCTCCATCAAAGGTAACTGGGGAAAAAGATGGTGCAATTTTGAATAGTTGAGCTGTAATTTGGGTCACTTCTTCTTTTTTTATGGTTAATCTTTTCTTCCATGAGATATATCCATTTTTCTTGATTTCAACATCATATGTATTAGGGGATAGTTTTAAATTGCTATTGGTTGCACCTTTTAAATCACCATCAATAAAAATTGAAGCTCCGTCAGAATCAGACTTTGCAACTAAAATTCCATTTGCCAAAAAGGTAAAAGTATCTGTATCAAAACGATATCCTCTAGCAACTAATGATACAAAATATCCAATTACACCCACAACAATCATGGTAGATAAAAGAATCAAAACACGTAGTTTAGCCATTATGCTAATTATACTATATAATTGAAATATGTTCTCTCGAAAAAAAATAGCAATTGATTTAGGTACTGCAAATACACTTGTTTGGGTTGCTGGGGGAGGGATTATAGCAAATGAGCCTACTGTCGTAGCCACTTCTGTAGATGATAATAAAATAGTAGCTGTTGGTGAGGAAGCTAAAAAAATGCTAGGTCGAACCCCTGAGGCATTAAATGCTAGTAGACCAATGAGAGATGGAGTGATTGCTGATTATCAAGCAACTGAGGCTATGCTTAAATATTTCATTGGTAAAGTTATAGGCAAATTTACTTTTTTCAAACCAAATGTCATGGTTTGTGTGCCTGCTGGCTGTACTCAAGTTGAGCGGCGTGCAGCTCTTGATGCCACACTTTCTGCAGGCGCATCACATGCCTATTTAATTGATGAACCACTGGCTGCAGCAATCGGTGCAGGTATTCCTGTTTCAGCCCCATCAGGGCATATGATAGTTGATAGTGGAGGTGGCTCAACTGAGGCTGCAGTTATATCTTTGGGTGGAGTTGTTGTTCATAAATCAGTAAGAATTGCAGGCACAAAAATAGACGAAGCTATTATTTTATATCTGAAGAAAAAACACAATTTGGTTATTGGAGATACAACTGCAGAGGATATAAAAATAAAAATAGGCTCAGCAATTAAACTAACTAAGGAAGAAAAACTTGAAATATCAGGCCGTGACTTGGTTTTTGGACTTCCGAGAACTGTAACTATTACCTCAAGTGAAGTTACAGATGCGATAAGACCAACTTTAATTGCAATGATTGGAGCAGTAAAAGCTGTTCTTGAGGATACTCCACCTGAACTTGCTGCAGACATTATTGATAAAGGAATAATAATGAGTGGGGGGACATCATCACTTCGAAACCTAAATAAATTGATGACAGAAGAAACTGGAGTTCCTGCCCATGTTGCAGACGATCCACTTTTATGTGTTGTGCGGGGAACAGGACTTGTATTAGAAAATATAGAACTATGGAAAAGGTCAGTTACGACTAAAGGATAAAAACCTATAGCAAAATTCTTTGAGATTAAATTGATTGTGAATAGTCTGAGGATAAGTACTAAAAAGTAAAGCTAGATTTTGAAGTAAAAATTTGTGCAAAACTGTACCTTTTTGATAAAAATAGTATATAGTATATGGTATATAGTATATAGACCAAAACAATACAAAAAATAACAGTAAAAATATGACAGTGCGGAGAAAAAAATGATATTTTTGTACTAATTTTAGTAAGAAAAACAAGTTTAAAGACATAAAAATGCCAAGAAATTACATTAAAGTAGACCGAAAAGAAGGATATATCCTAGGAATTAAGATTTCTATCACTTCAAAGGAGGAAGTGCTAAATTTTGTTAATTTGAGGCTAGAAAACAAAGAAAAGTTCTATATTGTAACTCCAAATCCTGAAAATTTACTACTTGCTACTAAAGATTGGTTACTGGCAAAAGCTATACGAAGGTCGGATTTATCAATTCCTGACGGAATTGGATTAAAATTTGCCTATAATTTTTTGTATAAAAAAGATATTGAAATAATAAAGGGCAGGGAATTGTTTTTCGATATAATGAAAATTGCAGATGAGAGAAAATTACGAGTTTACCTTTTTGGTGGTGAAAATGGTGAACAAACTAAAAGCAAAGAAATATTAGAACAAAAATATAATAATGTTGTATTTAAAACACATCATCAGTTTCCACAGTATAGCAAAAACTGTCAACCTGCTACAGTTAGTGATAGAAAGATGCATAAAAGTATAGTTGGTGGTATTAAATTATTTGAGCCAGATTTAATATTTGTAGCCATGAATACTCCAAAACAGGAAAAGTGGATTTATAGAAATTTTTTTAGACTAACCAATGTTACTGGGGCAATGACTGTGGGAGGAACGTTTAATTATATAGCGGGTAATATGAAATTGCCTCCTAAATGGATGGAGAAAATGGGTTTGGAATGGGTTTATAGGTTTATTCAAGAACCTAAGAGGTGGAGAAGAATATTAAATGCTGTGATAATCTTTCCTTGGAGGGTTTTTAAGTGGAAATTAGATCCACCCAAGAGATTAAGTAAATAGATTGGTAAAAGCTTTTTTAGCTCTATAAATTTTTCCCTCAACTGCTCGAGGAGAAATTTTTAATATGATAGAAATTTCTTTGTATGATAAATCACGGTAATATTTAAACCATAGCAGTTTGCGTTTTTCCTCTGGGAGAAGATTTAAAACTTGATTAACTTTTTCTCGCATTTCGTTTAAAATGAATTTTTCTTCAGGCGACATTGCAAGGTCAGACCTTGCAATAGTGTCGAGCTGTTCGATTTGCGACCATTTCTTAAAAGTTGGAACAATAAAGTGGGATCTATGGTTAATTTGATCTCTATAATAATCTGCGATTTTATTTAGTGCAATTCTACAAAGCCATGTAAAAAATGAAGATTTGTGCCTAAATGTTTTATATCCTTTCCATGCAGCTGTAAATGTTTCAGTTACAATTTGATCTGCCATTATTGGGTCTGACCCAATTCTTTTGAATACAAAACGAGTTAGGGGAGAAATTGTTTTTTTATATAGTTTTTCAAATCGTAAAATTTTCATAAGTCATAGTTTGCTTTAAGTAAAAATATAGTATCTTTGATTAAATTCTTTTTAATCCAGTCTTTGGTTTTATTATCAACTAAATCTCCGATGCCAGAAAGTATATCATCATGAGGATTATTTTCTAATAATTTCAGACATTTTTTAAGATAAGGGATAACCTTTATGTTTGTTCTAAATTCCAATAGTTTATCATTTAAATCCCATTTTTCGTTAAGCATAAACCAAATATCATATATGTCACGATTGGCTAGATTTTTTCTATCAAGTAGTGCAGTTAATTTATTGGCAAACATATCTTCCTTTTTCATAATTAATACAGGTATACCAAAAAAGTTTTTGACCTCATATTTATTTTCAGTAGTTCTCTTTGAAACTTCGACTTTTAGTTGGTTTAATCCTTTTTTATAACTTAATAACCAAAATAAATTATAATGTTTATCCTTTTTTTGTCTTAATTTTCCATATTTTTCAATTATTCTTGTAATTTTATTGAAAACAATATCTTTTTTGGACTCATCAAGTAGATCAAAATCTAAATCAACACTAAAACGGTGAAGATTATAGAAAAAATATAGTGCCGTGCCACCTTTAAATCCTAGTATTGATGCAATTTCAATATCAGAATAAATCTCTTTTAAGACATTAACCATTATTGTGCGGTGTGAAGAAATCACTAACATATTTTTTAAACCTCCTTTCCATTGTTTTATTATTATACAGTTTAAGAAGATGCCTGGCTTTTTTCCAATCAATAGGATCTAGATGATCAAAATAATAATTTTTATCTAAATAAATTCTATCTAAAAAGGCTCGTTCAGGACAAGCGATACAATAACCTTCTTCACTAATTATACCTTCAGGATTAGTAAGAATTTCGTTTTTGATCTTCTTAAAACTAATTGTGTACTCTCCTAGAGTAACATCTCTTGTTTGATAACTCAAAACAAAAATAGTGTGACTATAATCTTGAAAAGTAATACCGTTTCTTTGCAACACTGTTTCAAGACTAATGTAGGATGGGGTAAATATTTTATTGGCAGCCTCAAGGATTTCATAACCAGTATTTTTAGCATATAAACCTCTTTTAAGGTTAATTAAAATACCTTTTTTTACAAAATAATTAATTTTAGACTTTAAATTATTTAAATTTGCCTCTTTTAATATGAGCGATATTTCTTGGGTTGTAAAAACAGTATTTTTTGATGAATATAAGCTGTAGGTAAGATTTTTCATTACTTCCAGTTTACAAAACAACACTTAATTTGTCAATAGATGTAAGATTTGGTACAAATTGATACCAATGATACAATCTGTCCAGTATGAAGAACTTGATTTTGGTTAAACTTGGTGGGAGTGTGATTACGGATAAAAATAAACCTTTTACTGCAAGGCAAGATACTATTAACAAACTTGCAAAGAAAATTAAGTTTTTTAATAATAAAAACACAGATTTAATAATTGGACACGGATCAGGTTCTTTTGCGCATGTTCCTGCTTCAAAATATCAAACTCAGAAAGGATTGATTAATAAAAATAGCGTATGGGGATTGTCTTTAACAGCTGATGCTGCGATACAAATAAATAGAATTGTAATATCAGAATTTATAAAACTAAAATTTCCTGTTATTTCTTTTGCCCCATTAAGTTTCAATTATGGAAATAAAACACTAACAGATCATATAAAAAAAGCATTAGAAATTGGAATTATTCCAGTTATTTATGGAGATGTTGTAATGAATAAAAAACAAGGATTTGAAATATATTCAGGCGAGAAAACTCTTGACATTTTAGCAACTAAACTTTCCAATAATTATAAAAAAATAAAAATAATCTATTACACAGACACCAATGGTGTTTATGATAATAAAGGCAAAACTATTCCCTTAATTACCACAAAGAATTTTAAAGTAATTAAAAAGTATTTACAGGGCAGTGGAAACACAGATGTTACAGGGGGCATGGTTCATAAAGTAGAAGAAAGTTTAAAATTAGTCCAAAAGCTTGATACAGAAGTTTATATTATGAGTGGTTTTGAACTAAAAAATAAAGGAACTAAAATTTCAAGATTTTGATGCAAACAACCCATCATCATCAGGTTGTTTCTCCATGCCTTCTTGAATTTTATTAAATTTTTTTTGATTAATTTCAACACTCTTATATTCACCAGTAGGCATACCGTTTTTGTAAATTTCTACTACCAATTCTATTGTTTTTTCTTTCTCTGCCATATTAATTATTATAAACTATTTGTCAATATTTTCTTTCAAGTATGAAATCAATTAATTCAAGAAGTTTTGCTCTTGCTGGTTCGTGTGATAAAAACTCGAGTTCCTCGTCAAATATTTTTTTTGCTTTGTTTTTTTCTCCCTCCGCTAATTTTTTAGTGTAGTCAATCCCTTTTTCTATTGCCAGTGTTGATTTTCCTTCATTTTTGTCTTGTTCTAAATCTAAAATATCATCAACTAGTTGGAAACACCTACCAAGGTGGAGTCCAAATTCTGTGATTTTATCAAGTTCTGGTTTTGATGCTTCCGCTAAGATTGCTCCCAGTCTCATTGGTCCCGCAATAGAGTAGTAGGCAGATTTACTGTCAGCTACAAAAAAATAATTATCTTCTTCAATTTTTTTATTCGAATTTGTCCAAATTTGTTCAACACCTTGACCTAAGGTAGTTCTTAACAGTATTTTGTAGAATTCATTAGTAATTTCTTTGGAATTTATATCATGGATCATTTTCCACATAATAATATGAAGTGCATCACCTGCATTAATTGCTAGTTCCGTTCCATAAAGTTTGTGAAGTGTTGGCTTACCCCGTCTTTTAGTAGATTTATCTTCAATGTCGTCATGAATTAATATCCATTCTTCAGAAAGCTGTATGGCTCCGGCTATATTTATGGCCAATTTAGTATCAATATCCATGGCGGAAGATATTAGTAAAACAAGAGTGGGCCTTAAATATTTACCTAATCTTTCAGGATAAACTTTATTGATATTCCAGAACTCAGTTGCTTCGTTCGTAAACTTTTTTGGTATTAAAAATTGTTTTGGATATATGGGATCTTTTAAATAGCCTTCAATGACTGGCCAAACAAGCTTCTGTGTTTCCTTTAAAGTATCAAGTACCATTGTTTTGTATTATAATACTATTATTAAATAATGGCTAATAAAATATCACTTCCAAAAAATACTGTAGTTCCAAATCATATAGCCATGATTCTTGATGGTAACAGGCGCTGGGCAAGAGCAAGGGGACTTAAACCTTGGGAGGGGCATTACAATGGTTATTTGGCAATTGAAAAACTTGCCAAGGCTGTAAGAGACTTGGGTATACATACATTCACTGTTTGGGCTTGGTCTACTGAAAATTGGGATAGACCGCAAGAGGAAATAGATGGGATAATGAATTTATTTAGAAAAGCATTAAAAGAAAAAGAGAAAGAATTTCATAAAGATAAAGTAGCACTTGTTCATTTGGGTCGTAAAGATAGACTTCCAGAAGATATTCAAGAACAGTTAATTAGAATAGAATCTGAAACTAAAAAATATGCAAAAAATCATATCTATAATTTAGCTGTAGATTATGGCGGAAGAAGTGAGATTGTTAGAGCCACACAAAGAGCAATAGAATCAGGTATAAAATCTGAAGAATTGGACGAAAAAACATTCGAAAAGTTTCTAGATACATATAGTCAACCTTATCCAAATCCAGATTTGTTTATAAGAACATCGGGGGAACAGAGAACTTCGGGACTTTTACCCTGGCAGATGGTCTATGCAGAATATCTTTTTAGCGATGTCCACTTACCTGATTTTTCACCAGAGAAGTTAAAGGATGCAATTTTAGATTTTTCAAGACGTAGAAGAAGGTTTGGGGGAAATGATGCTATGGAACACTTTGTTTTTGATCCAAAATTGGTTGCAAATCTAGAACTTAAATGGTGGAGACTAGGTAAGATACCACAAGGTGTTACCTTGCTGGATTACTCGATAAAGCATTTGAAAGAACAGTTTGGATTATCAAAAGATTTAGCCAAGAAGGCTGCTAAATATTCATATGAAGCCATAGTTTTTCAAGAAAAAAATAAATGGGACAAGGCAAAAATATCACTCAAAAAATTCTACAAACTTATTAAAGGAGAATTAAAACTTGCATTTGAGCCTGAAATTGTAGCCTCTCTTGAGGTTCAGTTAAATAAGCAAAAAGGGGAGTCAGAGGAACTAACCCAAGAACATTTAGCAGAAGTTTATAGAATATCTCTTTTTCAGGCTGCAAAAGCAGCTCATTTAAGAGTATTGGCAAATGTTGCCAGAAATCGTGGAGATTGGACAAAGGCAGAAGATTATTTAGAGAAATATTATTTGGCTCTTAAGGAGCGTGTAGCTTGATATAATTCTATAAGATTTTGGTTGTTTGGGAAGTATTTAAGCGTATCTTTTATAAATTCTTCTGCTTCATTAAACTTCTTTTGCTTAATTAAGATTTTTGCATAATTTTCATAGGCTAAATAATAATTACCGTTATCTATTGCTTTTTTATAATAATCTAGAGCTTTGTCCAAGTCATTTTCTCTCTCATAAATTGCACCTAAATTATTCCAATTTGTCCACCAGTGGGGTGCGAGATTAACTGAATTTTGAAAATGCTCTTTAGCTTCATTAAATTTACCTATTCTATATAGTTCCACACCTAAATTATTCTCCAAATTAAAATCGTTCTTCACAATTTTGGCATCATGAGCATATAAAGTTAAGCCATCTTTCCAATCAAACGATCTAGTAAAAGTAATAATTGAAAAGATTAAAATTAAAAGAGTTAATATATAATAGCCCACTTTTTTAAACCTAAGATGACCAAGTATGCCAAGTAGCCCAAACATAGGTAAATAAAACCATCTACCAGATAGGGTAACGTCAAGTGGAAATATTTGCATATGCATAGCCAAAGACAATATAAATAAGATTAAAAAGAAATAATAACTCTTGCTCTTTTGAAACGTAAAGTAGATTAAAATAGTTAAAAATAAAATAGAAAGGATTAGAGGTAACCAAAAGTCAGATAAGCTAAAAGAAGTTACTACCCAGTGCTGGTTGGGGACAAGATTGGTTGGGAATATTAAATTAGAAAAATAGTACCAAGCAATTTTAGGAATAGAAAGTAACCTATCAAATAAATTTAGATCGGAAATTGCAGAGATTTGATGAGTAGAAAGGCCAATTTTTGCTATATAAAATCGCATTGTGCTATAGATTGATATACTAATAAGTGATGGAAGCCAACTGTTGTAAAAAAGAGTAATAATTACAAAAATAATTCCAGTTTCTTTGGATAACATTGAGCAAAGTAGTAGTAAAGTAATAAATATCTTATTCTTTTTATAAATTGTAAATAAAAGTGCTAGGCTTCCAAAAAAGAAAAATAAAACATCTTGGAAATTAGCGGCATAAAAAACAACCTCAGAATAAAGAGGATGGACTAAAAATAAAAGTGAAAGAATTAAAGATTTACTTTTGTTAAAAAAGTGTTCAAATATAAGATATACAATAATTGCACTTAAGATATGAATTAATAGTGAAAATAAATGAAAAAAGAAGGCTGTTGAGCCAAAAAGTGAATAGAGAATAGAAAAGCTTAGAGTCATTAGTGGTTTGTAATAAATTCCAAGTAAACTTCCTGTTCCACCTGAGTTAAATGCTCCTCCTGAGAAAAAAACTGGAAAGTTTGAGATTGAATGAACGAGAGTGTTATTAACTATTTGCTCCTCATCATCCCAAACAAACCCATTTCCAAGTGAAGGCAAAAAAACAAAAAATCCAACTAAAAAAATTATTAATATGATATTTAACTTATTTTTCATTAAATTAATTATAATCTTTTTTAAAAACATCTTCTTGACAGAGTTGTTACTGATTGTTATATTGTGATTAATTAACATATGGATCAATCTAACAAGAAAGCAGTCAAACTAGAAAGTCTCCCTGATTTATTAACAGTTAGGGAAGTTAGTGATCTCCTGCGTGTTTCACCCTTAACTATTAAAAGATGGGGGAAACGTGGAAAACTACCTGCAATTAGAATAAACTCAAGAGGGGATAGACGTTACAAAAAAGAAGCAATCCTCTGGCTTCTTGGTATGCAAGCGAAAGATTAGTCTAGTTTTTCTACTTTTATGTTATACTACAGTATTCCCATGGATATTTTCTTTGTTAGACATGCTATTGAATCCTCGATAGCTTCAGGTGTGCCTGAAAATACGATAGTACTACTATTATTGTTGCCAATTGTGGCTACAGTTATTGCAGGAATCCGTCAAATTATTGGAATTCGTGGTTTTGGTATATTTTTACCTGCTGCATTAGCTGTTACCTTTGTAGCTATTGGTCCAATTTTAGGAATACTTTTATTTTTGGTAATTGTTGCAATATCTACAGTAGTTAGGCTCATTACCAGAAAACTTAAATTAAAACTTCAATATTTACCAAGAATGGCACTTATTTTATGGTTTGTGTCATTTGGTGTTTTGGGAATTATTTTTACAACAAATATAAATGTTTCCATTTTTCCTGTTTTAATACTAACCCTATTGGTAGAGGATTTTACAAAGATTCAACTTGGAAAATCAGTCAAGACTGCTATTGGGTTAACTTATCAAACTTTAATACTAGCCCTTGTTTCATATCTACTTTTAACCTATCTGCCATTCCAAAAAATGGTGTTAAATAATCCTGAAATAAGTTTATTTACAACTTTAGTAATAAATGTTATCTTGGGCAAATATCTTGGTTTAAGGTTTACAGAATATTACAGGTTTAGAAAACTCATCAATAGCAAATGAAAAGCTCATCAATTTTAGGACTTAATGCTAGGGGGGTTTTGTTTACTGGAAAATACAACAGTCGTGCTGCTAAAAAAATTGCTGATTCAAAACTTCAAACTGATAGAGTTTTAAGGCATGCAAATGTTCCTCATCCAATAATATTTAAAAAGTTTAGAACGGCAAATGACGTTTTTGATTTTAAATGGACTGACCTAGCTGATGCTTTTGCACTCAAGCCTTCCCGTGGACTTGGTGGCGAAGGAATTATAGTAGTCAAAAAAAGAATTTCTGATAATGTGTGGCTTACGTCGTCAAAGAAAAAAATTACGGTTGAAGATTTAAAGCTACATACCTTAGATATTCTTGAGGGTGCTTTTTCAATGGGTAATGAACCGGATAGTGCTTTCATTCAAGAATATGTAGGAAGACATCCAGCATTTAGAAAGTATGCATTTCGTGGAACACCTGATATTCGTGTCATTGTTTTTAATAAAATTCCAGTAATGGCAATGCTACGTCTTCCCACAAAGGAAAGTGGAGGTAGGGCAAATCTTCATCAAGGAGCTTTAGGACTTGGTATTGATATTGCTTCAGGAATTACAACTAAAGCCATATTAAACAACAAAGAAATAGCTCTAAAACCTGGTACTTCTAGAAAGTTACGAGGAATTAAGATACCCTATTGGAACAAAATTTTAGAGATATCAGTAACAGGACAAATAGCTTCAGGACTGGTTTATGCGGGAGTTGATATTGTATTGCATCCTGAAAAGGGACCACAAATAATTGAACTTAACGCACAACCAGGTTTATCTATCCAACTTGCAAACATGGAAGGACTAAAAAGAAAACTA
>Ga0180009_10004265_pt1 | contig 15865 bp, 14 predicted proteins | sample OS_PC_MetaG_FD_123537 | JGI IMG/M metagenome (GOLD analysis project Ga0180009, IMG submission 123537) | Groundwater microbial communities from the Aspo Hard Rock Laboratory (HRL) deep subsurface site, Sweden - OS_PC_MetaG | ecosystem: Environmental > Aquatic > Deep subsurface > Groundwater...
CAACGTATGTTGAATACCATAGTAGTCCTTTCTTGCGGTGTTCGAGATGAAGATCGACGTTCAGACTTGATGAATCCAGAAATGTCGGAACGTGACTGACAGTCTCAAGCGTGTCAATTACTTCCTTACCATCCTCCCACTTTTCCTGAATCTTCCGCACTATTTCAATCGTGAATACATCAGGTGCATGTTGCTTCTGAACGTCTCCCCACAGTTGTCCAACTTCTTTCCTTAACTTCTGATCCTGACTTGACGTGCGGAGATTGGTTGACATTCCCAGAATCAACCACGCCAGACTCGTGAACACGAAGATAAAAGCAACCGCTCCAATGCGCTTGGCCATTAGCTTATCCTCCTTTCTGACACACCGTTATCGGATCATTCTCTATCCACCGTATCTACTCAAAGAGCCTCTGCTGGTATGGACCGAGTACTCATAGATGTTGTACACTATTGATCGCAAATAGATCGCCGGATTGTCGATCTCTGTTACAAGAACAAACAGTAGTTCAATACTCTAAGCAAGCCAATACAGGGGTACATGCCACTTGCAAGGGCGCACCGAGATACGAGATAGACCAGCGCACAATTCTGCAAATGGCGAAGTCAGAATCGTAGGGATTCTGACTTCGCAGTTCAGGCTAATCCTGAGGTGATAAATTCGATAACGCTAGATTGGGAAGTCAATCCGAAATCGGCTTGATGGGCAACTGTGGTGTAATATGGAACTCGAATTGAGGCTGGAGGTTCCTCACATTATGGAAAGAGCCAAGTCGAAGATGAGTCTCACACGTAGGACAGACTATCAGAATACCATCGTCTAATCCCGCAGATTCAGCAAAATCGAAATATGCTGATCGTCATGTTCTGCGGCAAAATATGCCATATCCACGACACGCATCTGCTTGTTCAGTCTGGGATGATGAGCGGAGCGAGAGGCGCCCGCTTCGTCAAGATTCTCGATACGCCTGACAAAATCCTCGCGGACAGACCGAAATGACTTCAGCAGGTCGTCAATATCCCTCTCGTTGTATCTGGCCTTGTATGTCTCTGTATTGCTCATATCTGCGGGTCTCAATTCTTCAGCGCCGGCATCATAATCGTCCAATCGCCCCGCATGAAGAGATTCCACCGAGATCAGATGACCGACAGTCTCCTTCACCGACCATCCACCATCGATATCTTCTGCGACAGTGTCAGGAAGCAGATTATGCGCAATCTCATCGAGCCTCGCGGGAGCTCCTCTCAGTCGAGCCAGGATCATGGGAAACATCCCGACTGGGAAATCAAAACCAAAATCTCGATCTATCCATTTCAATCGCTTCACCATTGTTGCCTCCAGCGTTGGGTTCCGGGTCGTTGCATTGTTTCTATACGATTACTCTCAACATCAAGTTGCAGGCGGCAAGGACACTCATTTTCACTTAAATTTGTTGATGAATTTGTTCTTGCACAACATTAATTGTATCATTGGAGATGCCGATGAATTATGCGTATTATCTGCAGCAAGTAGACTACCCTCCCATGACTGTCTTCGAGTTGCTGCATACCGATCTCATTGGAAACGTAGTTACAATATGTCATTCGTAAAAGAAATAGCAAAGCAGGCTTTCAGATTCATCGATCCGGCTCTGGCATATGGACCGGTTTACCGCATGACTCTGAAGCAGCTCTCCGCTGTGAAAGTGGATTCGGATGAGGACCTTGACAGACTCGAACGCACGAAACTGCAGAATCTGTTTCGGAGGCTCAAGAGGGATGTCCCCTTCTACCGGGACAGCTCTCTTCTGTCGTGGGACTGTGGAAGCGCCGATCCAAAGGAAATCCTGCACAAGTTGCCGCTGATCACGAAAGCCATGATCCGGGACGATATCGAGGAATTCACCGCGCAGTCTATACCTGGACGCGATCTCTCCTATGTTACGACGGGCGGATCAACAGCCGCGCCGCTTGGGTTCTTCGAATTGAAACGTATCTCGGAAGGAATAGAGAGAGCATATATTCATACGATTTGGGGAAGAGCCGGGTATCATCGAACGACAAGCTGCGCAGTATTCCGGGGCACAGTCGTCCAGAAACGAGACCGCAAGCGACTCTGGCTCTATGACCCGTTCTATCGTTCAATGATCTATTCATCCTATCATCTCAATGGAGATGACCTCCAGAGAATTTACGATCATCTCCTCGACTTCAACCCACAATTCATTCAGGCCTACCCATCGGCAGCGAATCTGCTGGCAGCTTATATCGAAGAGAGCGGCAAGCCGCCTCCGTCAAATCTCAAAACGTTGCTACTGGGATCGGAGAGCCTTCCGATTTGGCAGCGCAGAAGAATCGAGAGCGCGTTCGGTGCCGCCGTCTTCAGTTGGTACGGTCACGCGGAAAAAGCCATCCTGGCGGCTGAAAAGCCGGGTGGTACTGATCTGTATGTACTTCCGACATATGGCTACGCGTACTTGCGTTCTGAGGATGGTGTGATTATCACAGAACCGGGTGTTCCGGGAGAGATCATAGCGACGGGATTCACGAATCGTGCCACCTATTTTGTCAACTACCGGACTGGAGATGTTGGCACATGGGCGGACAGCCATGATCCGGGACATCGAATTCTGAAGAAAGTGGAGGGACGCGCCCAGGAATTGGCAATTACTGCGAGAGGACGCAAGATTTCTATGACGGCGATAAACATGCACACGGATATATTCGATCATGTGAAGCAGTTTAGATTTGTTCAGGATGTCAAGGGTAGGATCAGAATGGAGATCGTCCGCAAAAGCGACTATTCAAGCAAAGATGAACGATATATCATTGACGGCATCTCGGAGAAGCTCGGCGAGGACATGGAGCTTGAGATTGCCTATGTTGAGTCAATTCCGAGAGCAAAATCGGGCAAAGCCCGCTTTCTGCTACAAAATATCAAGGGCAATTGAATGCAAAAGAGGCTAATATGACGTCGGAGAATGGTGACATCGACACAACGCACAGAGTTGGATTAGCTATCGACAGCTCTGCGCGATACAATACCGAACCACCGTATCACCCGACACAGCGGTATTCGGAGTACTCTTACGACAAGACAGCACGCGGAGATTTCATCGACGGCTATGATCTCGTGCGCGATGCCTTGTTTCAGTTGGGATTAGATCGACCCAACTATGGAACGGCTGCCTGGAATCCTCTGGGCGATATAATCTCTCCTGGGGATCGTGTCGCGCTGAAGCCTAATTGGGTGCTGGACAAACATCCACGCAACAAGGACATCTTCTCAGTAGTCACGCATCCATCGATCATCCGGGCTGTTCTCGATTACGCAATGATTGCACTTCAGGGCAAGGGCAGTGTCACTGTCTGCGACGCACCCCAGGGAGATTGTGATTTCGACAGACTGCGAGAGCTGTCGCACCTCGATGCTATTCGTGATTTCTATGTCGCACAGGGTGGAATCGTGCCGAAATTTGTGGATCTTCGCAAAATCAGGTACCTCGTTGACGATGATGGTTACTTGATGGACAATGCGCGAGAGCAGCTTCAGGGCGATCCGGAAAGATATTGCGAGGTCAATCTCGGCGCCGATTCACTGCTGAGCAATCTCGATAACTTGCAGAACCTGTATGGCGCAGACTATGACCGCAATTTCACGAACAACCATCACCGTGATGACAGGCACGAGTATCTGATAAGTCGTACGATACTGACTTCTGATGTGGTCATATCAATCCCAAAAATGAAAACTCACAAAAAAACCGGAGTGACTCTCAATCTCAAGAATCTGGTTGGGATCAACGGCGACAAAAACTACCTGGCACATTTTCGCGTTGGGGCGTCGGACGCCGGCGGCGATGAGTGCCCATCGACAATGGAACGCAAGAAGAAACTGGTGCTGAAATCGCAGCGATTCATGATAGATAAATTGCTGGTAAGACCTAATCGCCTCTCAGTCGCGCTTTTCAGCATCATCAGCAAGAGCTATCGCGGCATGCGCCGTATCACCCGCATTGATTCATCCCCGGATATCCGAAGCGGCGATTGGTACGGCAATGACACTGCCTGGAGAATGGTTGTCGATCTGAACAGAATACTCTTCCTCGCTGACAGTGATGGTGCGATGAAGACTGAACCACAGCGTAGGTACCTGTCTATTGTAGATGGCGTTATTGCCGGCGAGGGCGATGGTCCACTCGATCCCGATCCTGTTCATGCTGGATACATTCTCACTGGCACATCACCGACATCGGTAGATCTGGTTGGAACTGCACTGATGGGATTCGACGCGAGCAGGTTGCATCTGTATGACTACATCGTCGGAGATCATGCACGGCGCCAGCCGCTGCCTTTTGGAATTGCGGACACGGATTCTATCACGATCGGGTTCGAGGCCGAGGATCTCTCATTTGATCAACTGCAGGAAGCAATCCGTCCACGGAGCTTCCGACCGCATCATGGCTGGACAGGTCATATCGAGCTTCCAAAGGTGGATGAGACGTTTGCCAAAGTCAGTGACACATCATCGTAGACCGAACTCCATGCAGTTTGCATTCAGCACCCAAAACCCCTATCTTAACCAGGCAAGACGATCATAAGCTTCTCACAGAGAGAAGCAGCTGCGAAGATGAGATATGAACCTTCTGGATATCGTCGAGAGAGAAAACAATCCGCAGCCGTGGTCCGAGGGAGAGAAGATTCCCTGGAATGAGCCGGGCTTCAGCAGGAGAATGCTCCGCGAGCATCTGTCGCAAGAGCATGATCTCGCAAGTCACCGTGCAGAGCAGATCGATAAACGAGTTCAGTGGATTCACGAACGTATACTCCGTGGCGAACCGTCGAAAATTCTCGACCTCGGTTGCGGTCCGGGATTCTATACAAGCAGGTTCGCTAACCTTGGACATCGCTGCACAGGCATTGACTTCTCCCCCGCTTCGATAGAATACGCGATAGATCACTCAAGGAATGAGAATCTCGATTGCACATACATCGAGCAGGATATCCGACAAGCGGATTTTGGCACTGACAATGATCTCATCATGCTAATATTCGGCGAGCTTAATGTCTTCCGCACCGCTGAGAGTGAAGATATTCTGAAACGAGCAAACTCTTCACTCGCTTCAGAAGGTCACTTGCTCTTGGAGCCGCAATCGTTCGATGCTGTTGACAATACAGGATTAAGCCAGCCATCCTGGTCATCCGTGCAGACCGGCCTATTCTCCGACAAACCTCACATCCTCTTGCGTGAGACTTTCTGGAATGCTGACAGCAATGTCGCAGTCGATCGTTACTACGTAATAGATGCTACAACGGCCGAGGTGACCCGTCACACTCAGAGCGTGCAGGCATATACAGATGATGAGTATCGCCTCCTGCTGAAACAGTGTGGTTTTGCAGATATCGAGTTCTTTCCGTCCATGGATGGCGGTACGGAGAGACCCGACAATAATCTCCGCGTCATACTTGCAAAGAAGCAATAACATTGGCGAATAGGCAGGAAATATGATAGTCGAACTCGAACCGGAAGATTACCACAGAGCAGCTCATATCTTGGAAGGACATAGGCAGTATGTACCAGCATTGTCGGTCATTTACGGCGATTTCCCCGGAAGAGTCTTCGTTGACAATAGCGATTTGCCACGAACCGCAATCGTGTGGGCGATCAGCCGATGGGCATATATAGAAGGTAACGCTGACAACGTCGACTTCAATATATCGATTGCTGAGCTAATCCGCGACAGGATCATCCCCGGATCAAGAGAGATTGAGATGAGCTGGTTCGAGCTCTATTCGAACTTATCAGCTGATTGGAAGAGGACTATCGAATCAGCTCTGAGTGAATTCGATTTCAGGAGCCATATGGAATCGACCTTTGTGTGGGACAGGCAGAAGTACCATGCCTTCCGCGCAGACTATGCATTTCCTAATGGATTTGAGCCCGTGAAATCCGATATTCCAATCCTGCCGGCGTCGACTGCCCGATCACCATTTGTAAGTGATGCACACAAGACACGCACAGCGATCGGATTCAGAGTTATGGGTGAGAACAAGATCATCGCTCAATGCCGCTTGGACGGATTACTGCACGGATCGCAGTTCATGGTAGATGTAGATACATTCGAAAAGGATGACAGGCGCAAAGGATTTGCGACTGCTGCGAGTGTTGCACTATTGGACTTTTGTCTCGATCAGAAGCTTGATCCGCTCTGGGAGACGACAGAGGACAATACCGCTTCACGCAGATTAGCGACAAAGCTTGGATTCGTGGAAGATGAATCGTACCTGGTCTACGCAATCGACTTCTAGATCAGCAACGTTGTCGGTGGACATCCTCATAAACCGACAAGTCTGCGGGCGGCACGGCGAACACAACCTGCAGCAGGTACCGCGGAAAGGTGCGGTAGATAATTGATGCAATTACAACGGAAAACGCTTGCATCAAGGCACGATGTCTTTAGTCTTGTCAATCTTGACAGGCTGTGGCTGATTATCGGTCTGGGTGTTGTGATCAGACTGGTGTTCATTGGTTTCTTGAATTTACTGCCGGAGGAAGCGTACTACTGGAGCTACGCTAAACATCTCGACACCGGATACCTTGACCATCCCCCAATGGTGGCTTGGCTGATATACATATCTGAATCTCTCTTGGGCAGAAGCGAACTTGCTGTTCGGCTACCGGCGTTTCTTGGGTGGTTCGTCTTTGCCTTTTTCATGTGCCGTTTCGCGCAGAATACAGTTGGGGATAAAGTCGGTAAGCCGGTTCTTCTGCTCCTTGTTTCATTGCCGATATACATGTCGGTCGGGTTCTTGATGACACCGGATGCGCCATTCTACATCTGCTGGGCCGGAGCCTTGTTTTTTCTTGAAAGGGCGATCATTGGAAAACGCACCTTCTCTTGGTACATGGCAGGCGTCTGTCTCGGCCTCGGCCTGCTCTCAAAGTACACAATGGGGCTGATCGTGCCTGCAACTGTCGTCTACCTGCTCATGGACAAAGAATCTCGTCACTGGTTTCGAAAGCCCCAGCCATATCTCGCCATGCTCATAGGTTTGGTTCTGTTCATGCCGGTGCTGTACTGGAACGCTCAGCATGGATGGGCGTCGTTTGTCTTTCAGGGGTCGCGACGATGGTTGGATGGAGAGGGCTTTAGTCTGCATATTCTCATCGGGAGCATTCTTGTACTAATCACTCCTCTCGGCTTGTACGAGGTGATAAGGACTCTGTGTAATCTCTGGAAAAACAGGTTGATAATTCATGAGGCTGATGCACTGAAATTTCGCAAATACCTTTTTCTCACAATATTTGCGATGGTTCCGCTGTCGATTTTCGTAATTCACAGTATTCAAGGACAACCGAAACTCAACTGGACCGGCCCCGTGTGGCTGGCAATTCTGCCGCTGGTCGCTGCCAGAATTTCAGGTATCGATGTAATAGATTCACAAAAAAAGAGTCAATCGGTTTCGAAGCCCTGGATTGCAACCGCATTTACTCTCCTGATCTTCTATGCCGGAGGATTTGGACATCTGGTGGCAGGAATGCCGGGTTTAACCAAGGATAGCGGCATGAAGTTTCCAATTGCGTGGAAGGCCTATGGCGAAAGAATCGAGAAAATCGAATCACGCATGGAATCTGTTACTAATTCAGAGCCAATAATCATTGGTTTGGACGAGTATTGGCTGGCCAGTCAGGCAAGTTTCTATGATGTCGATGATGGCGATATCCTTCCGGAGACGGCTGCAAAGAATCTTGTCGGTGGTAACAGCCTGATGTGGAATTTCTGGGTATCACCAAGAACCGTTGCCGGGCGAAATGGGCTGCTTGTTAGTTTCACAGCGGACAAGTTAGAGCAGAGCTATGTAACTCGGCGTTTTTCTAAGCTGGGTGAAATAACTGAAGAAGTACTCACTAATTGTTATGGCGAAATCGGACACTTCTACTGGAGAGCCGGATACAATTACAATCCGAAATGAATTGCTCCAACGAAAAGCCGCACATTCGAGGTGGTCGATATATGTCCTCGTTTGTTATGGTAGGTCTACGTCCTCAATCACCGACGATCATGGGCACGGCACATGTCCAGAACTTCGTGCGTGGCAGATGTCGTGAACTTCGTGCGTGGCAGATCCTTCGCGGCTCAGGAGGTTTCTCCACATCTGCACGATCTCATTATTTTCACAAGAATCACTGAAACCTTGACACCTGTTTGCCGCTATATATATTAGAATGTGACACCCAACCTTGGGGGTGACCTGGTTTCGACGGGGTAACCGGAGGTTGGCCTGCATGCCGAGCACTCCGACAACTCGAAAAACTGTCGGTAAACAAAAACAACTGGCGAATACAATTACGCCATGGCTGCCTAAGTAAGGCGGCCCGTTCTTCCCTACTTTGCCCTCTGGGTGGGTGTAAGAGCGACGATTCCGGAGGGCTGGTCCGGGAAGGTTTGTTCAGCCCGAACGGACGAGAAACAATTGAACTGGCCTTCTAGCTGGCCGGTCTCTTGGCAGGCTGATAGGCGAGAATAAATAGAGAGACTACGCATGTAGACGGTCTTCTGTCGGTACTTTCGGACGGGGGTTCGATTCCCCCCACCTCCAATTATATAAATCATTGTATTACAAGAACTTACACGCCGGACGGGGGTATTATACCCCCCACCCCTGCCTTTGTAAGCCTATATCCCCCAATAACACCGAATAACGTGCAACCGTTTTGGTCACGATTTGGTCACAATCGATCATCTATTGCAGAGTGCTGTTGGTTGCTGACAAAAACAGGTTGCTTTTTGCCGATATTGTTGTATAATAATTCGTTAATTGGCGAATTGTAGGAGATGTTGTGCAAGATTTTCTTTCCATTACTAAAGCCCTCAGTGACGAGAACAGAGTCAGAGTCCTCATGGCACTAAACATCGGTGAGTTGTGCGTCTGCCAGATCATCGAGTTGTTGAATCTGGCACCCTCGACCGTTTCAAAGCACATGTCCATTCTTAAGCAGGCGCGGCTTGTGGAAGGTGAGAAGGACGGTAAATGGGTTTACTATCGTTTGGCAAGTAGTGCACCAAAGGCTGCTCTGGAAGCAATTGAGTGGGCGAAGAGACATCTTGTGTCAGAAACAACCATAAAAAGAGACGCCAAGAATCTGAGGGCGATTATTAGGCAGCACCCGGTCGAAGTGTGCCGGAAGCAGAAAGCCTTCCGGACAACTCGATCCATGAAGGAGACTGCAGCCGTGCCGGTTCGATAATGAATAGAATTGGCAGATGGTCGCGATTTGCTCGTAAGGTCTCGCCAGTAACAACGGTTCTCGTTGAATGCTGACATTGAACTTAAAGTAAAGCAGGCTTAAGTAAGCCTTGGATCGTGAAAATAGTAATTAGATTAGGTCATACATAGTTAGGAGTAATGATGATCAGTATTAGAAAACTCACAGTGCTGCTATTTGCGGTTTGTCTGCCGGTTTTGGCATTAGCCTCCACAAGTGAACAGCTGGAGACAGCTGTCTCCGATGGCCAAGTAGCTTTTGTTCTGGTTACCGAATCAGGCGCCACCGGAATCAATCAGGCGAAGCAGACGATTCAGAATGCCCTGGCTCAAGTCCATGGGGCTGTAATGTTCGAGTCGGATAGAGGTGATGTCGCCAACTCCCCCTTTATTCAGAAGTATCAATTGGCCGCTGCTCCAGTCCCATTGATCCTTGTCTTTGCTTCCAACGGAGTGATGGCGGGCGGTAATGTCGCATCTAAACTAACGGCACAGCAGTTGGTGGCGATGGTGCCGAGTCCCAAAAAGGCAGAGGTACTAACCGCAATTCAATCGGGCCAGGCCGTATACCTTACAGCGACACGCTCTGGAATGGCTTCCACGTCCGATGTCGCTAAAGGGTGTGCCGCCGCCTGCACTCAAATGCAGGGGAAATGCGTGGCGATCGATGTCAATATGGATGACCCGGCTGAGAGAGAATTGTTGACTCAGCTTAAAGTCAACATGCAATCCACCGAGCCGGTTACTGTTGTAATCAATGCGAAGGGACAGGTCACCGGATCTTATACGGGAATAGTTGAAGTTGAAAACCTTATTACTTCAGCAACAAAAGTTGCAGCCAGCAGTTGTTGCCCTACTGGAAGTGGAAAAACCTGCGGGCCTACACCTAAGAAAGAGGGTGGTAAATAGTCAATGTCATTTACCTTCAGAACGGTTGTCTTCAGAGAAATATCTCAGCGGAAGGGCCGACTCGTATCAGGGCTGCTTGCTATCACGCTGGGAATTGCTGTGATAGTTGCAATCCAGTCCGTGACGTCGGTTTCTCGCCAGATGGTTGCCAAGAAGCTTGATCTGCTTGGTGCCAACATAATGGTACTTCCGCAAGGAGCCACCGTAGATGACTATTACACTGCCGATGTTGATGCCCCGACATTCCCCGAGGAATATGTTGAGCGAATTGCGACATCGATGATCCCCGGTGTGGACAATATGTCGCCCAAATTGAGTCGCCGTATCGACATTGAAGGCTCATCGGTTATTTTAACCGGCATCTTACCAGCAAATGAGTTGGCTTCGAAACCGATCTGGCAAGCCTCCGGCCTCATGGGAGCAGAATTGGAGTTGGCCTGTGCTCCATCAAAAGACAAAGAATCCTCACTCACCGAAGCAGATCTTAAGGCTCAGCGTAAGACCGTTGATTCCCTGGGTAGTGACGAGGTGTGGATTGGTAGCCTGATCGCGGATCATTTCAAGATCGACAAAGGTTCCACTATACCAATCGAAGGCGAAACATTTAGAGTCACTCACGTGCTATCTGAAACGGGAACGATCGACGATAACAGAGTTTTCGTTCACCTTCACACGGCACAACGGCTTCTCGGTATTGAAGGCCAAGTGAGTAACATCGAGATTATGGGATGTTGTAGTGAGATATCCGATAGCTTGCTAGGTAAATTGAGAAATATCCTGCCGGATACCCGCATAACCACTATTGGGCATATTGTTAACACTCAGATCGAAACCAACACACTGATGGCCAAAGTCGCTTTGGTTCTTCTCGTGATCATTATCATCGTCGGATCCTTTTCAATCGGCAACTACATGTGGGCTAATGTTGAGGAACGCCGTCGGGAAATCGGAACCCTCATTACCATCGGCTGGGGAAGACAACACATCTACTGGCTTTTCCTTTCCAAAGCCATCATTCTGGGTCTGGTTGGCGGTGTTCTCGGGTACGCGACCGGAACGATATCAGCGGTCATTCTCGGTCCTTATCTTGCTGGCCTAGAGATCAGCCCTGTGATTGGTTACCTCTGGTGGTCGATCGTGGTCGCGATTGTAATCGCTCTGGCGGGCAGTTGGTATCCGACATATCGAGCAGCTCGGATCGATCCAGCTGTCATTATGCAGGAGGTCTGAGCATGTTTGACATCCATGGACTTACGAAAACATATACGCGTTCCAGACGTCACGTTCACGCACTAAGAGATATTTCGCTGAGAATCGATGCGGGTAGTTTCGTGGCCGTGACCGGCTCGTCCGGTTCGGGTAAAACCACACTTCTGCTGTCTCTGGGAGGCCTGATTCAACCGACCGAGGGCCAAGTGAAGTACGGCGACCAAGACCTGTATACTCTTCCCACTTCCCGGTTAGCCGCATTCCGCAATCGGACCATCGGGTTTGTTCTGCAGACGTTCAATCTGGTACCGTATCTGACGGCCGTTGAAAACGTGATTCTGCCGATGCTGCCGCACCGCGGAAACGGAACGGACCCGAAACAACGCGCCGTAGAGCTACTGGATATGCTCGGATTGGCCGACCGCCGGGATTTTCTTCCCAGAGAACTCTCTGTTGGTCAGCAACAACGGGTGGCAATTGCACGAGCCCTGGGAAACGAACCAGATGTGATACTGGCCGATGAACCAACCGGTAACCTGGATCCATCTCTTGCCGATGAGATACTCGATGTTCTCGAAGATCTGAATATGAACCGCGGCAAAACTGTGGTATTGGTGACACATAGCCCACAGGCAGCCGCCAGAGCGGGGATTGTGCTGAAGCTAAGAGAAGGTATGCTTGTGTCCTGAGGGGTCTGTGCACTGGTGCTGAGCGGAATATGCGTGAACGCAATGGAGTATGCGAAAGCGGCTAGGAGTCAAGCCGGGGGAAATAAGAACGGACAGCGCAAGAGCCTATAACAACGAATGTACAGCGGTGATCATAAGGAAATGCTATCGTGATGGCCGATGGTTCAGTTCTCAGGAGACTCGGGTTACTTGATAGATACTTGACTGTCTGGATCTTTGCGGCTATGGGAATCGGTGTCGCAGTCGGTCACTTCTCCCCGGGTATTGCCGGGTTTTGGGATACATTTTCAGTTGGAACAACCAACATTCCGATAGCCATTGGCTTGATTCTCATGATGTACCCGCCGTTGGCCAAAGTACGCTACGAGGAGATGGGGCGGGTCTTTCGAGACTACAAGATTCTGACACTGAGTCTGGTACAAAACTGGGTAATAGGTCCCATCTTGATGTTTCTGCTGGCTGTGGTGTTCTTGTCTGGCTACCCAGAATACATGGTCGGCTTGATCATGATCGGTTTAGCGCGTTGCATTGCCATGGTGATAGTATGGAACGACTTGGCCGATGGAGATCCAGAGTATGCCGCCGGATTAGTTGCCTTCAACTCCGTCTTTCAAGTACTGTTTTACTCAGTATTCGCGTGGATATTTGTAACCAAGTTGCCGCCTCTTTTTGGACTTGAAGGGGTTGCCGTTGATGTTACTATCGGCCAGATAGCTGAAAGCGTGTTCATCTACCTTGGCATTCCGTTTCTATCCGGCATGCTGACCAGGTTGATCCTCGTTAAGGCCAAAGGAAAAGAGTGGTACCACCGTGAGTTTGTGCCTAGAATCAGCCCGATCACGCTTGTGGCGTTGCTGTTTACGATTCTTGTTATGTTCTCCCTTAAGGGTGAACTGATTGTAAAAATCCCCATGGATGTTGTTCGAATCGCCATCCCATTATTGATCTACTTTGTTCTGATGTTTCTGGTGAGCTTCTTCCTTAGTAAGAAGGCTAGGGCCGATTACGGCAAAGCAACAACCCTAAGTTTTACCGCCGCATCCAATAACTTCGAACTTGCCATAGCAGTTGCTGTAGCAGTGTTTGGTATCAATTCGGGTGTCGCTTTTGCAGCTGTCATAGGTCCATTAGTGGAAGTACCGGTTCTGATCGGCTTGGTCAATGTCGCCCTGTACTTCCGGAAGAAGTACTGGGCCGATGGTAACACTGATTTGTAGTCATGCATTACGAAACCGCTGTCTTCACCATGAGAATTGTCCTCTGAGGGCCTTGAAAAAACGGTCACAATTTGGTCACAATAGGGTGTAAGTCCTTGTGCCACAACGCGAGTATGGGGTTCGATTCCCCCCACCTCCAACTTATTGTACCGCAACTACTTACTAGAATTATCGCGTCCTTATCCCCCAATAACACAGAATAACGTGTCACCATTCTGGTCACGGTTTGGTCACAGTGTCACGACGACACCTTTTCTTGATAATGGGTTGAAAGGGATACGTTGTTGATTGTTGTTGAACGAGTCACTCCTAGTGGCTATGCTCAAACTGATGTCACCTGCTGTGGATAGATAGCAGGATCAGAGTACCGAGGTCCGAATGTAGCATTACCAGACAAAACCATATCTCCGACAACATCAAGTTTCGCAGACGGTGTTGCAGTACCTATACCGACTGAGTCAGATACTAAATCCAACCGCACTACAGTACCACCATCAATCCAGCCGCAATCGGTACCACCGGAAACATATTCTGCTGTGTCCGCTCGCAGAGCATGATAAGCAAAGGGCATTGATGCTAACCTTGTACGCGGGACTCCTTCAGCCCCGCCGTTTAGAACGATACCTAGCCACAAACTGGCATCTTTGGCGAACATATCATGGGGCAGTTGGCAGGCTTCGCCAAGGAGCAAGCTGAACAGCCCGTCTACAACGCTAACCGGGATTTCCCCGCACCCCCAAACTTCGTCGCCACCGACAGCGGCGGTGTATATAGTTAGAGTAAGGTCGTAGGTGCCGTCAGGAAAGGGATCACCCTGGTTGTCGGTCAAGCGACCCTGATAGTTGATTACCTGCGGCACTTGTGCATCGACTGACGCCGCCGCGACAACCAATAGCATAGCCAACATCAGTACATGAGGGATCCTATACTTGATCATGTCATCCTCCTAATTCTAGACTACTAATTTTGTGACGTGTTATTATCAATAATATCGTCAAAGAGCCTGATTTTGCAAGGGTTTTTACGATCGCGATTCGATACGAGTAGATTCAACGAGTGATGGGGAACAATAAAAAAGGAAATTCTCGTTGATTAGTGGGTAGCAGACACGATTCGGACGTAGATCTCTTTCTAACAGCTTTCCAACAGAACGAACAAGAACGACAGCCAATTGTGGTTGACGATGACCGGAATGATCAACTATTCTGTGAATTCACTCCACTTGTCGCGGAGCATCGGCATGGCTGAATTGTCTGAGAACACCGCCCGTGGAAATACTCTGGGAAAGTGACAACAAAACCGATCAGGAGCCGTAGGGAGAGGTCAGAACGAACATACGAAAGGAGTGCGGACGAGGACAATTCAACTAAGAAAGATGACAAGAGCACATGGGCGATCGGCGGCGGCGTACTCATGGGTGCTGGCGCAGGGTTCTTCTTTCTAAGAGAATCACCCCTCGGTTTCGTGGTGTGCATTCTTCCGGGAATAGGCTTGGTCCTAATGGTTACCTCGATAGTCTCAAGCAAAAAGGGTAGTATAGAAAATTCAATTTCATAACTATGAAAGCAATCGTACACGAAGTCAAACGGAGACGGAATGGCCAAAGCACAGAGTGAGATATCATCGTTAGGAACGGTGAGGACGTTTCTGAAAGTTGGGACATGATCGGAAACATTGTTGAGAGTTCTCAACCGCGCATTCGATCAATCGTCGAGACTTGAGGAAAACGCCACCGCTCCTCTCGCCGGCGGAATCATGCAACACGGCTACCAATGCGGCATGATCTGGGGCGCGGCGCTTGCAGCAGGAACGCAGGCATATCGACTTTTGGGGCCGGGTCCGCAAGCTGAAGCGGCAGCAATACTTGCAGCACAAAGGCTTGTGGAGTCCTTCCGTGTCCGCAACAAACACATCAATTGCCTCGAAATAACAGATTTAGATAAATCATCGTCAGCAATGCAGATGATTAAGTTCTTCCTAATAAAGGGCGGGACTATAGGCTGCTTCCGCATGGCTGCAAAATACGCGAAGGTCGCATTCATTGAGACAAACACTGCTCTTTCGCAAGGATATATTGCTCCTTTCTCACTACCGGTAAGCTGTTCGGCATTGTTAGCGCAAAAGATGGGTCAATCAGACATTCACACAGTGATGTCGGCGGGACTTGCGGGCGGAATCGGCTTATGCGGAGGTGCATGTGGGGCATTGGGAACAGCAATTTGGATTGTTGGAATGAACGGCCTTACCGAGAAAGGCGGCAAAGTTGGATTTAAAGATCCCAGAGTCCTGGACGTGCTTGATAGATTTCTGAAATGCACCGACTTCAAATTCGAGTGTTCTGATATAGTCGGACGGAGGTTTGAGAATATCGACGACCATGCCGGTTATTTGCGCGACGGAGGCTGCTCGGGAATTATCGAAATATTAGCTACTAAATGATCTGCAGGATGAGCTTTCTATAACGGCGGAAGTCATTGTGTGATACTATACCTACCCGCAGGACCCAACCATATCAAAGCGTTGCAGTTGGCTGGTAACGGGGAGCTGTGGTTCTTCACTTGAGACGAACCCCGCCAATCTTAACACAAACTGGAG
>Ga0180009_10004266_pt1 | contig 15864 bp, 12 predicted proteins | sample OS_PC_MetaG_FD_123537 | JGI IMG/M metagenome (GOLD analysis project Ga0180009, IMG submission 123537) | Groundwater microbial communities from the Aspo Hard Rock Laboratory (HRL) deep subsurface site, Sweden - OS_PC_MetaG | ecosystem: Environmental > Aquatic > Deep subsurface > Groundwater...
CAGGGAATGATGGTTTATAGGTTTTACCAATAATTGTAAATCCCTTTGTATTGTTTGACCTTTTACCCCTTACCTTGGCAACAAGGGCCACTGTTGCCAGGGGCTGAGCTCAGGAGTTCTGAAGTTAGTTTGACAAAATCATTTTTTGAGTTTATTCATGATGCATGAACTCAAATCAACTGAGCAATTGCAAAAAACGGCTCGAAGTCTATCTAAGAGACCTTCTTGAGCCTGTTGGCCGGAGCGAGCGCCGTAAATGGGGCTCGGTATATGTTCGCGGCCTTCTATTAAAGGGTGTTGAAAAAATACCCGCAAACGTCGACTATTACTTGCTTTAAACGGGAAAACCCCTATAATGGTATTATGATACCCAAATATATCATATAACTAACACCAAAATAGAGGTTCCCAATGCATCATAAGAATATCAACTTGATTGTAAAAAGACAACTGAAGAAAGATCATCCGCCAGGGCAATCGCATGACTTCACTTAGAGTCAAGCACCTTTGCGAGATAGCTATTGTCCCATCCCGCTTTCAGGCGCTTGCCCTTTATTCCTCGTTTGCTGCTCGTCTCGTTTCTCAGTAGATTTGCAGCGATGTTGCGAAGAACCGAAAAATTCTCGGCGGCATATCCTTTTCGAATTCGACTTTCATCCTCGCGGAAGGCGACGTCGAGCACCCAATGATGACTGTTTTCCACGCCCCAATGGCTTCGGACGGCTTCGAGGATTCTTTTTGGATCGTTTTCGAGGCTGGTGATGTAATATCGGGTATCATTCCCGATTTTTCCGTCAACATCACGTTCGGAGTCGATTCTTACGATCGTCTTAAGTTCCCGCCATTTTGCTTTCACCTCCAACCAGTCGATATCCGAACAGGTATAGCACTTTCGAGTCTCGATGCGTCCGTGTCCGCCGTTTACCGACTCGCAGGTCTCGATTGGGTAGTCATCAAGACCGTATTGAACCGCCTCGTCGAAGTGCAATTTTACATCTTCGGATAGATTGCCCTGATTGTCTTTGAGGGCCAGTACGTAGTCCGCTCCCTTATCGATTATTGCCGACGCGAGCTTTGTCTGGCACCCCATGGCATCGATGGTGACGATACATCCTTCGAGTTCCAGCATGCTCAGCAATTCCGGAATGGCAGTAATCTCATTGGATTTCTCATCTGTTTTAAACTGGCCGATTGTCATGCGATTTCGGCTTGCCCAGGCGTTCACCATGTGAATAGCGGCCTTGTTGGATGTTCGGTCGTGAGACCGTCTCAGGCATTTGCCGTCTATTGCGACCACTTCCCCCGACGTCAGGGCGGCGACCGTTTGGATCCAACTTTGAAAGCAACGCTGAAAATCACCGGGACTGATCAGCGAGAAGATCCGGCCGAATGTATCATGGGACGGAATCCCGTCGGGTAGCTCCAAAAAACCTTTGAACCAGTCAACCTTTGCATTACCGTAGTCCTCTATCTCTGTGAATCCATCGGCTCCACAGATTACGGCACAGATCGCAATAGTGACGATGTCGATCAGCCGATGGCCGGCCTTGTTCGGATTACGCGGATCCTTCAGGGAGGCGAAGTGCTCGCCTATCGTCTTCGGGGGATTGTCCGTCTTTTTAGCCATCGACGCCTCCCAGAATTGTACGAAAATCGTTCCTCAACGGGTAGACATAAACGTCCTTGACCGGAATTTTCGCACTGTGGAACTGGTCGTCTCGACCCCTTCCCGTCGTCCTGCCGACGTTGATCCAATTCGCCGCCCGATAGCAGGTACCCACGAACCGCTGCCTATCCACGAATGTCTCCAGTAGAACCGGAGAGTAGCCGTATCTAGCCGGCATGTCTTTCTTCAGTCGTTTGACTGACAAAGAAAGAATCTTAGAGGCCAGATTCTTGACCCTAATCCAGGGAAGGATCAGAAAGCGTGTATTATTGAGAATTCCGGAGAGCCGTCCCTCCCGGGCAGCAGCATCCCATCCGATCCAACGATCGCGGGATGCGACTTTCCAGGCTGCACCTCCGAAGCTGATCGCCCCGACGACGGTCTTTCCAGTTCGAATCAGATAGCGGAGCTGAGCGCCGGGCAACGGTCGATATCCCAGGTAGTGGTATCGGTCGACCAAGGCATTGAACAGCCGGGAGTCCTTTTTGTCTACGACCGCTTCAAGGCGGAGTTCGATCAAATCGCCAGCCGAACCTTCGAGCGAATCTTCTGCCGGCAAATCGACGTCGCAGTGTACCGGAGTTATCGTGTTCCCGTTGCTGTTTCTAGGGGGTGGCAGTTCGATATGACCATCCCGATGCAACCGCAGCAGGGCCTTCCTGGCGCTCATCAACTTCGGCTTTCCAATAATATCGACCCACTGCAGTGATTCGCATACCCGGCGGGCTATTTCGGCCCGTAACGGCGGATCGGAGATGCCGATCTCGTTGCGCACGATTGTAAGTTCACGTTCGCCAAACGGCTTACTGCATAAACTGCTCGGCAATTGCCCCATTGTCACCTCCTGTTCCGTTGTCGATAAAAAAACGAATAACGAGGTAATATCAGAGCATATAATTTCTGCTGTGACCAGCAGTTTTTTCCAAATCTGTGGAGCATCCAGTCGCAGCGCTGAAAGTCTCTATCTGCCGAAGTTTTTCATGCGATTGCCCTGTCATCCGCACGGTTAATTTGTTCTAGCCATCCATCGTGCTAAATGCAGCTCACACTCGTGTTCTTTGTCATTTTCAGGTAGTCCAAAACCGCTCTGGTATTGAAAGAAAGCTCTCTCATTTTTTGCGCAACACTAATCACACTTTTTGGGGTCGTAAGGTGTTGATCCTCTGAGACCATATTATTGCAAGGAAGGAGCCATTGGAGGAAGACTATAAAATCATCAAACGATGGATAGAGGTCGAAAACTTCTCCAGGAAATCCGTATTATAGATCTACCAGGAGTTCCTTGACAAAGTTTTTTTAAAGAATCTGACTGCTGTGATCTCCTTTTTTCTTCAGGAGATTTCAAGCGCAAATACAGCCAACGGCAAGTATGACTATCAGCTGAATTCTACACAGGTGGTATCCAGAATAAAATATACCGTTGTGTAACTGATTTCTGAATCTCTGTCGCTAATCGAATATTATATCTAGCGAGTGCACCATCTTTTTTATAACCCTGATCGAGCCTATCCGTCCTGGATCGTATAATACCATCGAAAAGCTAAAGTACAGCGAAAAATCTTCTATCCGAGTTACAAACCTATTCGTCAAATTAACGACATTGTCTACTATCTAGATATTTCTCATATTCTGTCTACTTTGTATACTTTTATTGCCTTATATTGATAATATGATAGCTAATTCAAAATGTTTTGAGGAAGAATTCTTCGTGATTTAGACCTTTTTATAACAACTTTGTTTAATAACGGGTGACTTTTGCGAAGGCTTCCGGCAAGTTGTTGCGTAACCCACCATGGTAAAATCACAATGATCGGCCATGTAGTTTTTGACAACCGCCCAGCATGTCTCAATGGGCTGAAGCTCGGGATGATATGGCGGAGTGCGAAGGATTGATACGTCGTGCTCTGCAGCAAGATTATCTAAACGATATTCCGGGACAGGGGCCAAACGTGTGCATAAGTCCAAGAGTTCGGCTTTAAGCATATCCTTGCGCCAAGCGTATCCGTTCCGCGTCAGCCAGGTTCTCAACTGTTTTTTGCTGCTACTTGTATTTGGGAAAAATCCATCTGCCATGACATTGTGGTATTTTGCATTATCAAGAATGACCAGCGATTTTGGCGGTATATTTGGTAGCAATTGTGACTGAAACCATTTGGAAAAGTTTTCCCAGTTCATTTGACCATGGTAGTCACCGGTTCTTTTCTTTGCTTCGAAGACTAACTGTGCGTCGTTTATCCATCTGTCTTTGGTGATGGCATTAACGATTATAAAGCGGGGTCCAACGCCAGAGGGTTTGTTTACCCAAGGCCCATCTTGACTGAGATACCATGTAAACCGACATGAGTGGTTCTTGTTAATGTAAGTTTCGTCCAGATAGACTTCAGGATGTTTGAGCGACCCATCGGTATTTCTATTAGCGCGTTTTGCCCTGAGATAAAGGATGTCTACAACCTGCTGTTCTCTGCTGCATCCGAATCCTTGAACGAGGCGGCATCCAACCCCCGATTCTTCGCTGGGCTGATCGGCTTTACCGGCGTCCTGCATATAGCAGTTTGGCCAGTTTTTCGGCATCAATACGATTATTCTTGCGCTTGCTGCGAAAGATAAGCCGGCAATGTCCCGAATGAGCTACTTGAACCGATTTGGCTATCTTTGAGATATTGTCGTAAAGATAACCGTATCCGTTTGACGCTTCGTAACACATATGAAGTTCACCGGGTATACCGAGTAAAAAGGCAAAAATGTTCTCCCAGTGACCTCTGATATTGGTACTCATGACTTTTTTGCCGAATTGGTTGAGTACATGCGCTACGGTAAACGATTTATGAATATCCAAGCCGATATACAGAACGTCGGTAAAGTACTTTTTAAACTTATTATTCACGGCAGACCTCCTTGGGAACATCTGATTTTGATTTGTCTGGAAAATACTTTCAAAAGCAAAATGCTTTCCAGGAGGTTTGCTCCATAGTTTCATTGATATATTAATAAAATACAAGATTTAACCGTCATTTGCGCATATAGTTCCAAATGTTAGTGAAAATGATGTTTTTAACGGTGAAATCCTCCCAAATGACATCTGATGCCCCAAAAGGCATAAAAATTGAAGATTACCTTCATAAATCAAATCATGCCTATCCGGTTGCTACCTAAAAACTGTCAACAAATTGAGGTATCCATTTGAAAATAATTACTATTTATTAATGACCTTTGCAAATTTAACAAACCTCTAAAATATCAAATAGATAGTGTGTTTTTTGGGAAATAACCGGATAGGCATGGATCAAATATTGACATTGTTTGATGGTAACCGTTTCCAGTTTTTAAAATTCGGAAACACAACATAAATCAAAGAGTATGAAAAAGACTGAATTCAAGAATATTATTGTTGAAATTGAGGATGGTATCTTAAAGATCATACTGAATCGTCCGAAACAGTTAAATGCCTTGTCACCAGATTTGATAGACGAGTTATGGACAACTCTCAATACCATCCCCGAATACCCCACTATCCGGGCTGTTCTGATTACCGGCAATGGAAAAGCATTTTCGGCCGGTGGGGATATAGAGTTGGATTTGATACCTGTTTCAAAAATGACTCCAATGGAATGGAGGCGCTATATAAAAAAATTCTGTGCAGTCATCCAGATGGTTTATCATTTGGAAAAACCGGTAATCGCCGCAATCAACGGAGTTACCGTTGGTGGAGGCTGCGATTTGGCAATGGCCTGCGATATTCGTATTGCATCGACTGCTGCAAAATTCGGCCATGGATACATAAAAATGGGGATAATCTCCGATATGGGGGGGCATTACTTTCTTCCAAGACTGATCGGAGCAGGAAAAGCGAAGCTATTTGCATTTACTGGAGAAATAATTAGCGCCGAAGAAGCGGAACATATTGGTTTAATAGACAGATTGGTTCCTGAAGGGCAGTTCGAAGAGAAGGTAGCTGAACTGACGAAAAAAATCGCATTCGGCCCCACAGAGGCGATTATTCTTGCAAAGGAGGCAATGCATAGATCGTCGGCGATGAATCTGGAGGAATCTTTGGAATACTCTTACAATCTGCAAAGTGCTTTACTGGATAGCGAAGATTTTAAAGAGGGTTTTACAGCCTTTATTGAAAATAGAAAACCCGTTTTTAAAGGTAAGTAAAGATCGATTTCAGTATCTAATTTATGCAGCTTTTTTTTCGTTTAACAAACGGGAGGTTTTTTTGGAAATTCTGAAGTTCAAACCTGAACATCATCAGTTTCGGAAGAAGGTCAAAGATTTTATGAAATCCGAAGTAATTCCCCATGTCGATCAATGGGAGACCGATAGAATGATTCCCAAAAGCGTATGGAAACAAATGGGGGAAGAAGGGCTATTATGCACAACTATTAAAAAAGAATACGGCGGTCCCGAAAAGGATTTTCTTCATGCATTTATTTTCACGGATGAAATAGTCAAGACAAACCACAATGGATTGGGGCCGCCAACTCATAGCGATATTGTTGTTCCGTATATAAACAGTTTTGGGTCGGAAGAACTCAAAAAGAAATATCTGCCGGGATGCGTTTCCGGCTCTACAATTACAGCGATTGCCATTTCAGAACCCGGTACTGGGAGTGACGTTGCCTCAATGTCGATGACTGCAGAGGAAAAAGGAGATTCTGTCATTCTTAACGGAACGAAAACCTTCATTACCAATGGTATTAATTGCGATTTGGTTGTCCTTGCAGCAGTGGATCCCACCGTTGAAAATCCTTACAAGAGCATTTCATTATATGTTGTGGAGGCGAACACCCCCGGATTTAAAAAAGGAAAAAAGCTAAAAAAAATGGGGATGCAAAGTCAGGACACCTCGGAGCTGTTTTTTACCGATTGTCGAGTACCAGTAAAAAACAGGTTGGGTGACAAGGGAAAAGGGTTCTCTATGCTGATGCAAAAGCTTCAACAGGAAAGACTAATTGTAAGTATTTCAGCTGTGGGAATAGCTGAACACGTATTCAATCTAACAGCTGATAACTGCAGAACCGGTCGGAAAAGTGGACGACCGACTGCAGACTCGCATGCCGGCAGCTATGAGTTAGTGAACATGGCCACAGATATAAAGTTGGCACGTACATTTCTTGATAAGCTGATATTAGATCATATTAAAGGGAAAGATGTTGTGCTGGAAACATCTATGGCCAAATTCTGGAATACAGAGATGCTAATGAGGACGTTGAATGGGTGTCTGGATCTGTATCATGATGACTCAATTTTTGATTCATGTCCGATTGTCAGATACTGTTTGGACGCTCGCGTTATGCCTATATTTGCCGGTACCAACGAGATAATGAAGACCATTGTAGCCAAGCTAATGAAGTTATAGAGCGACATTCCCGGTCTTTGACTTTCTCGGATTTATTTTGTCTTGCATGAACTTTGTGCCTTCATATTTGGAAGACGTAGGCGTTTTAATTATTTTTTCAAGGAGGTAACAGTGTCAAAATCGTTAATGGACATGAATGTAGGGGGGCTATTGTGCACGATAGCCCAAAGATATCCTTCCAGAATTGCTGTGATTGAAGGTGACGGTAAGAAAAGAAGCTGTAATTTCAGAACTCTCAATAGGCGGGTGAATCAGTTATCTCATGGTCTGAAGTCGATTGGTCTTCAAAAAGGCGAGTTTGTATCTATATTGATGCATAATTGTCTTGAATTTGTCGAGGTAGGGAATGCTCTCTCAAAGATCGGAGCGGTAAACGCATCACTTGTGTATCGGTTACTGCCAAAAGAATTGGTTCTTTTGGTGAAACGATGTCAAGCCACGACACTTGTATTCGGCAGTGAATTTAGCTCCATTGTTGAGGAGATCAAACCCGAAATCAAAAGTGTTAAACGGTTTATCTGCATAGGAGAAGAAGTCCCTTCTTTTGCTGATTCTTATGAGGGTATTATCAACGGTCAGCCGGATACGGAACCTGATGTTGAAATATTCGATGACGATCCCCACTTTTTGAATTACACTTCAGGAACCACCGGACTGCCAAAGGCCGTACTCCTTAGCCATTACAATCAAATATCCGGTATTTTCGCAACTTTTGTAAATCCGTTAGAACTTGTTTCAGCTGATGTTATGTCTTGCGCCTTTCCTCTGTATGGAAGAATAGGACTGGCACAGATGTTCGCGTGCATAATGCAGGGGGCAAGGCAGATAATTATGGATTTCGAACCTGTTGCTTATCTGAAAGCGGTTGAAGATCATAAGGTCACCTTCCTGCATTTGGCCCCAATTATGTCCTACATGATAATTGAAGAGCTCAAAAAAAATGACTATGATCTATCGTCTGTTCGCGGATTGATCTCGGTTGGAGCTCCCATCACCGAACCGATCTACAACGGAATCAGAAAATACATAACCCCCAATGTTTGGGACTACGCAGGAACGCAGGAGACGGCAGGTAATTACTTTGCGATGCCTTATATGAAGGAAATCGACTACGCAACGCTCGGTACACCAACTCTGTTTACCAAGGTTCGTGTTGTCGATCATTCAGGAGTAGATGTGCCCCCGGGAGAAACAGGAGAACTGATTTGTAAAACATCTCAGGCGGCAGATGATTATTATAACGACCCGGAAAGGACAAAAGAAGAGATTGTGGATGGTTGGTTCTATGTTCGCGATGTGGGGTATCAAGACGAAAACGGATGGATTTCCTTGAGTGGCAGAAACAAGGATATGATAAAATCCGGTGGGCAACAGGTAATGGCGCCAGAAGTTGAAAATGCGTTACTTCAACATTCTGCGGTTGCCGATTGCGCTGTTATCGGTCTTCCCCACGAACAGTGGGGCGAGCAGGTATCGGCGGCAGTTCAATTGAAAGAAGGTCAGAGTGTAACTGAGGATGATCTCATCTCTTTCTGCAGGGAACATGTGGCCCATTTCAAAGCACCCAAAAAAATTATTTTTGTGTCAGAAATACCCCGCACAGCAACCGGCAAAGCGCAGAAATTCATGTTGGTTAACGAATATTCATAATGATTTTAGCAGATTGAACTGCATGTTTTAGAGCGAATTAGGCACAAGTTCCTGATTTTTATTGTTTCGAATAATTAAAATAAGCAGACGAGTGCTTTTTTCTTTGTAGTTTCAATTGTAAACCTGAGATGGAGTTTAAAATGACTATTGAGACGCTATTTGACATGAGTCAGGTTGTAAAATCCAGAGAACTTGGTGGAAGGCATTTTGATTGGATACACTGGGATCTTGTAAAAAGGCACGCCAACGCATATAAGAATAAAGATGGCTTGATAGACACGTTTTTTGGTGTCGATCCGCAGAAAAGAAGGAGAAAGACCTGGGGCCAAGTGTATAACGATGTTAATCTGATGATATTTCACATGCTGGACAACGGATTGTGCAAAGAAGACATGTTGATTACCCAGGTACCCAATTGCATCGAGAATGTTTACGCATCATATGCGTCCTCGAAAATTGGCAATTTTTATGCAAAAATGCAGGTAGAGCTGGGTGAAAACGAAGTGATGAAAACCCTTGAGCATACTAACCCAAAGATTGCGATCATCGTAAAAGAGTATCATGGACGTGAGCTTGCCCAGTGGTACTTGAAATTTCAAGAAAAGAATCCATCACTGAAAAAAATATATGTAATGGGTAACGACATACCTGATGGTTGCAGTCCTGTTTCAGAACTGTTCGATGTTGGGATAAGAAAGAGATATTCAGACGATATTCTGGACTACTTGAAAACCAGTGTCATCGAGCCCAACATTATTATTCCGACAGGAGGAACCACAGGGATGCCCAAGCTCTGTTTGCATACAACCCTGGAAATCGCTCATGTACATAGCGCGTGCATCGCTGACAGGATGGGTTTTACGGCAGAAGACAGGTGCTTGGTTTTTGGACCGTTAAACGGCGGAACTGGCATGGTTTGGGGAATTGACGCCACAACTGCTTCGGCATCAACCATTATTCTCCTGACAGATTTTACTGAAGAGGATGCATGTCGCATTACCGAAGAGGAAAAGGCAACTTTGTGGATTGCCAATCCTATTCTGATGGGAAGAGCGTTTAACAGTTCGTTTTTCGAGAAATGTGATAAAAGCAGCTTGAAATTGATGGGATATTCGGGCGCTCCCTTTTCTCCTGATGTTGCTGAAAAGGTTTTTTCATTGGGAATCAAAATTGGGGGTCTATACGGGACCAGTGAAATTGGAGCGTGCGTTATTCACAAGCCATATTCCGATTCAAAAGAGGAACTGATATATACCAACGGAAAGCTGATTGAAGGGTATGATGTTGCCGTGATAGACCCAACCGGAAAAAGGCTGCCTCCCGGAGAGTCCGGAGAGGTAATAATCTGGAATATCCATTGTGGTTATTTTAATATGCCGGAAGAGCAAAAAGAACAGTGGGATGATGATGGTTACCAGCATACGGGGGATGTCGGTGTCTGGGATGAAAAGGGAAATCTAAAAATCGTCGGTCGACTGAAAGACATGATTTTAAGAGGCGCCCAGAATGTCTTTCCAAAAGAAATCGAAGATATTCTTATTAAGCACCCAAAAGTGCGGGAAGTGGCGATTGTGGGTATGCCCGATAAAGACCTGGGGGAAAAAATCTGCGCTTTTATTGCAACAATGGATGGAAGTGAAATGAGTTTGAAAGATGTTACCGAGTTTTTAACGGGAAAAAAGGTGACGAAATTCCAGCTTCCGGAAAGAGTTGAAATAATAAAGGAATTGCCGACTTCTCCTGGAGGAAAGATTATGAAACCCAAACTGGTTGAGATAATAACCCAAAAACTCAAAGAAGAAGGACAACAGGTGTGAGTCACAATTGATAAAACTTGATGAAATCGTAGCGTCTCTTGTACGTTTGCTAACTCTTTCCAATTATATGATTGGCGCTTTTACGTTCTAACACTAACTTCGGAGGAAATTCATATGCAACAGAATCAAGAACAAGCGAGTTTCGCGAACCCTTGACCACAGGCACTTACAGCTTTGGCCATTGCCTGTTTTATCTTTTTTGGCATATTGACTGGTAAAATCGGTAGTGACAGCCACCTTGCTATTGCCTGCTGGCTTTTTGCTGGTTTTGTCTGTCAATTTACCGCAGGAGTCATAGAATTAAGAGATAAGAACACTTTAGGTGGAAATGAAATGTTCTTTTTGGGTGTTTTTTTATGCTGGCGACGGCCTTGTTAAACGCTGCTGAGTTTATATGTCATGCCACAGGGATCCATTTTGCCGCAAGCTGTGATCCATATGCTTGGTTGGCGCTGACAATTATTCTCACACTTTTTACGCCTGCTTACCTGGTTGGATCATCGGTGTTTTTTGCTGCTCTAATTTTTGCGGATATTGGTCTTTGGTTTATAACCCTGATGAAATTTGGAAGTCTTTCGCCAGTGTTTGCTGCACCTATAGCAGCGTATAGTTTGCTGGCACTTGGGGTATTGGGTCTATATCTGGCGGCTGCTATTGTGCTAAATACACAATTTAAAAAAGTACTGCTACCTGTAGGTAAGCCGCTAATTATTCTTGATTGAAAGGAGTCAAAGTTTCTGGTAAAGAAAAGGTGAAACTAGAACAGCGCTTAAAACGCTTGGAACGGTTACCGTTATATGACATTACGATCATCCCTATAACGGTAAATTAATATTTTCTGTTTCCCTTAGGTGGAAATGTCATGTTGCTTTTTTTTAAAATGTTTTCAACATTTTCTCATTAAACTTTTCAGAGCGCCATCAAGTTAAAATGAATGAACTACCCTGTTGCCAAGCGGCGGGGTATCAAGCGGAACAGTTTATTTCTTTCAATGAAAACCATGGGGGATTAAACCCGTAACAGACTAAAACAACTCTCAATAGGAGGTTTTTATGGTAGTTGAAAATTATGTTACCGAAAAGCAAATAGTGGATTATACCAGAAAAGGGATGTGGGACGATATGGCTATGAATGACTATCTAGACCGATGGGCGCGGAGCTTTCCAGAAAAAGACGCTTTGATAGAAATAAACACCAGCAAACGAATAACCTGGGCTCAATATAAAATCCTTTCCGATAGGTTAAGCTTGAATTTTACCGAGATGGGCATCAATAAAGGAGACCTTGTCCTGGTACAGATTCCAAATAGCATTGAGTTCTGTTTAATAAACCTAGCCCTTGCCAGGATAGGTGCTGTAATGGTCCCCGTGGTAATGCCATGGAGGGAACATGAGTTGGGCCATGTTTTAGAACTTACTCAATGCGTTGCTGCGATAGTGCCCGGACAATACAATAGGTTTAACTATGCGGAAATGATGCTTAATCTTCAGGATAAACATCATGCTTTAAAGCAGATTATTCTTTATGGAGAAGATGCATCAAGAGAAAAAACGGTTTCGCTTAGCTCTCTATTAGAGAACAGACTTGAAGAAAAATACCCAAATGACCATATGAACCAATACAAGGTAAATGCCAATGATATTCTTACAATTTGTTTGACCTCTGGTACTGAGGCCCAATCCAAGGGTGTTCCGAGAACACATAACCATTGGAAGAGCGTTGTAAGAGCCTTTATTTTAAACTGGGGCTTGAATCTAAATGAACGTACGATTATGGCACTACCGCTTCCGAATCTTTTTGCATTATCAGCCGGAGTTTATCCAAATCTTATGATGGGACAAACCTTGATTCTTCTTGATGGGTTTGATCCTAAACTTATGGCAGAAACAATAAACAAAGAAAAGGCTACGGTCTATGCCGGCGTTCCAGCCATGCACACTGCTATGCTTAATATGCCGGAAATAAATCAGTATGATTTTAGCTCACTAAGAGCGGTGATTACTGGAGGTTCTCCTTGCCCCACTTCAGTTATTAAAGAACTTATGGAGAAATTTAATTGTCTTGTGGTAAACGGTTACGGTTCCAATGAAGGTATATATATAGGAACTCAGCTTGGCCAGAAAACTGAAGAGGTCTCTGAAACTATCGGACCGCAACCACCTTACTATGACATTAAAATTCTAGATGAAAAAAACCAAGAAGCTCCTGTAGGTGAGCAGGGGGAAATATGTGGAAAGGGGCCAGGAATATTCGCTGGATACTATAAACGTCACGATTTGAGTAAAAAGTCCTTTACACCAGAAGGTTATTACCGAAGTGGTGATATCGGGTATCTTGGGGACGATGGCAACTATCGTTTTGTTACCCGGAAAAAGGATATGATAATCAGAGGCGGTATTAATATAAGTGCAGAGGAAATTGAGTTTATCCTGTATGAGTATCCAAAGATCCTCAATGTTGCCGCTATAGGAATTCCGGACGAACGTTTGGGAGAACGATTGTGTATCGTTGTTGAAAAAAAACCGGACGTTGAAGAACTTACTCTCGAAGAGATTATATCGTTCATGGAAACACGGAGAGTTGCAAAATATAAGTGGCCTGAACGTCTTATTAATGTTCCCCAACTTCCAAGAACAGCTACCGGAAAAGTGTTGAAGTATATATTACGGGATGAATATTCAAAAAAATAAAGCCTCCCCACCGCATACTACGGGGATTTGTACCAATGCTTCGCACTAAGAAATATACTTACATTATTTTTTTTAACTCAACAATATGACTACCCCCCAGGCTTATGAAAATTGTTCACTATGACGCAGAACACGACGCATTTCGTCGGCGTATACAGCTGTTTATAGAAGAAGAAATTAAACCGCAGGTTGATGAATGGGAAACCAATCGAATCATGCCGCGAAGCGCTTGGAGAAAAATGGGAGATCAAGGTTTTCTCAGTCCAAGCGTTTCTTCCGATTATGGCGGGAGAGGGTTAGATTTTTTATATGATATCATCATTACTGAAGAGCTATCTAAAAGTGATCACAACGGCGCTGGGCCCTCCACACACAACAGCATTATTGTTCCCTACATAAATACATTCGCTTCCGAGGAACTTAAGAAACGATTTTTGCCTGGATGTGTTTCGGGGGAGGTCATTACAGCAATAGCAATCAGTGAGCCTGATGCTGGAAGCGACGTCGCTGCAATTTCCACAACGGCAGTAAATGATGGGGATTCTGTTGTAATTGATGGATCAAAAATTTTCATTACGAACGGAATTAATTGTGATCTTGTCTTACTTGTCGCTCGAGACCCGGCGGTTGAAAATCCGTATAAGGCCTTATCCTTATATTTGGTGGAAGCGGGAACGCCAGGATTTGAAAAAGGAAAAAAGCTTAATAAAATGGGGATGTATAGTCAGGACACAGCGGAACTGTTTTTTTCCAAATGTCGAATTTCAAAAGAAAATATTGTCGGAGAACCAGGCAAGGGGTTTTACATGCTGATGGAGAAGCTGCAGCAAGAGCGTTTGATCACCGCAACCTGGGCAATCTCTGCAGCAGAATATATTTTGGATAAAACGCTATCGTTTTACCGTGAAAATTCGGGTCCGCAAAAGCTGATTCAAAAATCTCAGGCAAAACAGTTTTCTTTGGTCGAAATGGCGACGGAAGTAAAGCTAGGTAGAACTTTTCTTGATACATTGATTCAGGATCATGCTGAGGGGAAAAAAGTGGTAGTTGAAATTTCAATGGCAAAATTCTGGACTACGGAAATGACAAGGCGTGTCGCAAATGGGTGTCTTGATTTGTTCGATGGAAACGCGCTTCTTGAAAAATGTCCTATCGTCAGATACTGGCGGGATTCAAGAAGTATGTCCATTTTCGCCGGAACAAACGAAATCATGAGGAGAATAATCTCTAAGGAGCTTAATCTTTGAGTATTTATATTCTTGATTTTATAAAACTTTTAATAAGAGGATAAAAACATGGCAATCCCGGATTATACTGATTGGAAAAAAGTGGAAGGGTACGATTATGAGGATCTTATATACGAAAAGAAGTACATGCAGGGAGGAGGTGTTGCAAAAATGACAATCAACCGCCCGAAGCAAATGAATGCTTTCACAGGAGCAACTATTCGCCACATGTGGGAGTGTGTTTTTGATATTAATAAAGACCCTTCCATCGGCATCGTGATTCTAACGGGAATGGGTGATAAAGCATTTTGCACCGGCGGCGATGTCGGAGCGGAAGCTGAGGGAGAATTTGATGACCAGATTTTTTTCAACTGTAATAAACTCATCACTGCATGCAAAAAACCTATTCTTGCGGTTGTCAAAGGATGGTGTGTGGGGGGCGGTAACCACATGGCCTATTGTTGTGATTTTACAATTGCTGCTGATAATGCCCGATTTGCGCAAAACGGGCCCAAGGTTGGAAGCCCGGCAACCGGATGGCCGATCCAGTACGCGATTCGGGTTTTGGGTGCAAAAAAAGCCAGAGAGATGTGGATGTTATGTCGCCGATATGACGCTCAGCAAGCGCTTGATATGGGATTGATCAATACAGTAGTTCCGCTTGAAAAAATTGATGAAGAAGTTGACCAATGGTGTCTTGAACTTTTGGAAAAGAGTCCTACATGCATTGAATTGCTAAAGGCCACATTTGATAATGAATTCAAGATGATGAGATTCGATGAAGCCGGGAACACGCAAAAAGATATGTTTCCGGAATTTATGAACAGTTTGGAGCAGAAAGAAGCGCAAAATGCCTTTTTCAAAAAGGAAAAGCCAAACTTCAAGCAATATAGGGAAGATGACTACGAAGATTATGTTAAAACAAGACAAAAAATAACAATGAAATAGTAACCTGAAAAATCGGTTTTTAATTCTATAGAACAAATAAGCTGCCGATTTATTTACACGTAGATACCCGAGAAAAGTTTAATTTCCAAGCATACAAGTAATTGATAAGGAAGAGTCATGGATTTGGAACTAACTAAAGAACATTTAATGTTAGAGAAAAGTGTTAAACAATTTGTCAAAAAGGAACATTCCTTTGATCGTTTAAGAGATTTGAAAGGCGAATCATCAGGGTTTTCCATGAAGATCTGGAAAAAAATGGTAGACCTTGGTTGGATGGGGCTGATTTTCCCTGAAGAATATGGCGGTCATGGCATGGATATCAGTTATGCAATGGTGCTCTTGAAAGAATTTGGCAAAGTGCTTATTCCAGAGCCTTGGTTGTCAACCGTGTTGCTGGGGGGAAACATTATCTGCTTGGGTGGTTCTCCCTCACAAAAAAAACAAATCTTGCCAAAAGTGGCTTCGGGAAAAGTTTTAATGACTCTTGGTTATCTGGAAAATGGCG
>Ga0180009_10004267_pt1 | contig 15860 bp, 12 predicted proteins | sample OS_PC_MetaG_FD_123537 | JGI IMG/M metagenome (GOLD analysis project Ga0180009, IMG submission 123537) | Groundwater microbial communities from the Aspo Hard Rock Laboratory (HRL) deep subsurface site, Sweden - OS_PC_MetaG | ecosystem: Environmental > Aquatic > Deep subsurface > Groundwater...
ACAACGTGAAGATGAACGTCACGTTAGTAGCGCCAATTGCGATGGAAATTGGATTGCGATTTGCGATACGAGAAGGAGGACGTACGGTGGGTGCCGGCGTCGTTTCCAAAATTATCGAGTAACGTTTGAAGTTTGTGGTTAGGTCAGTAGCTCAATTGGCAGAGCAGCGGTCTCCAAAACCGCAGGTTGGGGGTTCGAGGCCCTCCTGACCTGCCATTTTAACTAATTCGGTCTGGTTTTAAGTTATGTGGTTCGGTGGTTTTTAGAAGCTTTGATTCCATTGATTGCGAAAAGGTTGTGTGGATATGTCGATAAAAGGAGAGCATTTACAGAAGCGCGGTGATCGTTTGAAGTGGGCTTCTGTTGTCATTCTCTTGTTGTTAGGAATTGCTGCCAATTACTATTTCGTGCAGCAACCTTTGCCGTTACAAATCGTTGGTTGGATTGTGATTGTTTGTATCGCGTTGTTTATCGCGTTTCAAACGAATAAAGGCAGAGTGGCTTGGAAGTTTCTTAAAGAATGTCGCAATGAGGTCAGGAAAGTTGTATGGCCAAATCGCCAAGAGACTTTTCAGACTACATTAGTTGTAGTGGTTGTGGTGTTTATCTTTGCAATAGCTATGTGGGGAATGGATAGCTTTCTCATGTGGGCAATCACGTGGTTGACCGGAGCAAGGGGCTAAGCGTATGGCAGATCAAAAAACGCAAGAGGAGTTATCAAATACAAAAGAGCATCAAGCTTTGCGTTGGTATGTGCTGCAAACATATTCCAGTTTTGAGCTTTATGTGTTGGAGTCGCTTAAAAAACGTATTCGGCTTGCAAAATTAGACGATCTATTTGGTGAGATCTTAGTTCCTAAAGAACAAGTTGTTGAAATGCGTCGCGGACAAAAGAGAACGAGTGAACGCAAATATTTTCCAGGTTATGTACTGATACAGATGGTGATGAATGATGATACTTGGCATTTGGTGAAATCTGTGCCGAAAGTACTTGGGTTTATCGGGGGGACGAGTGAACACCCTGCTCCTATTAGCGATAAAGAAGTGCGAGATATTGTGGATCGTGTTCGACAAGATGTGGATAAACCAAAACCGAAGACAGTGTATGAAGTGGGTGAAGTGGTGCGAGTGATTGATGGTCCCTTCGCTGACTTTAATGGCGTTGTTGAGGAAGTGAATTACGAAAAAAATAGATTGCGAGTGGCTGTTTTGATTTTTGGACGGTCAACGCCTGTAGAACTTGAATTTGGTCAAGTAGCAAAAGGTTAAATCAAGTTCGATTGCATTTTAAAACAACAGGGGGAGCTTTGTATAAAGCGTTTGACCCCACAGTGAGGTAAAAAATGGCAAAAAAAACAAGTGGGTATATTAAATTATTAATTGCTCCTGGGGCTGCTAATCCGAGCCCTCCTGTTGGCCCAGCATTAGGCCAGAAGGGGGTGAACATCATGGAATTCTGCAAAGCATTCAATGAAAAGACCCAATCTTTAGATAAATCTATGAAAGTGCCGACCATCATTACTGTTTATGACGATCGTACTTTCTCTTTTCAGGTTAAAACCCCTCCAGCATCTAGCTTGATCTTGAAAGCGATTGCTAAAGAAAAAGGAAGCGCTCGCCCTAACAGCGACAAAATAGGCAAATTGACTCATGCACAGTTAGAGGAAATAGCGAAAATAAAAATGCCTGATTTGACGGCCGCTAGTTTAGAAGCTGCTATTCGAACAGTTGAAGGAACTGCTCGTAGCATGGGCGTTGAAATAGAGGGGGCAGAATAATGAAAAAATTATCTAAAAGAGTCAGACAAATAAGAGAATCGGTCGAACAGAAACCTTATCCGATTCTAGAAGCAATTGAACTGTTGAAAAAATTATCCACGGCAAAATTTGTTGAAAGCGTCGATGTCAGTGTGAATCTAGGCATTGATCCAACAAAGTCTGATCAAAACGTGAGAAGTGCTGTCGTCTTACCTCACGGCACAGGCAAACAAGTAAAAGTAGCTGTGATTACGCAAGGTGCTAATCTCGATGTAGCAAAGAAAGCGGGTGCAGACGAAGTGGGTTTTGAAGAATTAGCCGAGAAAATCAAAGCAGAAAATTTTGATTTTGATGTGCTCATTGCTTCTCCTGATGCGATGCCTTTGGTTGGTAAATTAGGAACGATCTTAGGCCCTCGCGGTCTGATGCCAAACCCAAAAGTGGGCACAGTCAGTGCTGATATTGAAAGCGCTGTGAAAAATGCGAAAGCAGGTCAAGCACGTTTTCGTGCAGATAAAGCCGGTATTGTTCACTGTCGTATTGGCGGCGTGAATTTTGAACAACAACAAATAAAAGAAAATTTGGAAGTGTTGATTACCGCTTTAAAGAAAGCTAAGCCCAGTTCATCAAAAGGTGTTTACCTAAAGAAAGTAACACTTTCCACGACGATGGGGCCTGGTTTGATGGTTGATATCAATAGCTTAGATGTTTGAGGAAACGAATGAATGCACTGCATTTAAAGTGATGTACTTGTGATGCAGTAATGGTTCGCGGTTAAGGTCTTCTTGACCCTTAACTGTCGAAGACCGTAGGCGTGTTTACACTTAATAATGAAAGCCTACGTAGACGGTGTAACCGGCACAGATTTTGGCTTTTTGTGAATTGCTTCAAAGCGATGACTGCAAAGTCAGGTTGTGAAGGCCACCATAACTTTGGAGGTGAAAAAATGGCATTAAATTTAGAGCAAAAAAAAGCGATCGTTTCTGATGTGGCTGAAATTGCTTCTAATGCCGTTTCTGCGTTGGCCGCAGATTATAGTGGCTTAACAGTGGGCGAAATGAATTTACTTCGTTCGAAAGCAAGAGAAGACGGAGTGTATTTGCGAGTAGTGCGCAATACATTGGCGAAAAAAGCCCTTGAAGGGACTTCTTTTGCTTGCATGAGCGAAGGGATGCTTGGTCCATTAGTGTTAGCGTTTGCTAAGGAAGAGCCCAATGCTTGCGCACGATTAGTGCAAGAGTTTAAGAAGGGGCATGAAAAGTTAACCGTTAAGCTCATCGCATTAGAAGGCGAATTATTGCCAACCAGTGCTTTAGACACTGTTGCGCATTTGCCGTCTCGCAACGATGCAATTTCTATACTTATGGCTGCAATGCAAGCGCCAATCAGTCAGTTCGTGAGAACGTTGGCTGAACCGCATGCAAAACTAGTTCGTACTCTTGCAGCGATTCGCGATAAGAAACAAGCCGCATAAATTTTTAACGAGGAGAATATGAAAATGACTATTTCTAATGAAGATATCTTGAATGCAATTTCTGAAAAAAGCGTTATGGAAATTGTAGAGCTCATCAAACAAATGGAAGACAAATTTGGCGTATCTGCCGCTGCTGCTGTTGCGGCACCTGCTGCTGCCGCAGCACCTGGCGGAGCCGTTGCTGAAGAAAAAACTTCCTTTGATGTTTCTCTTGCCAGCTTTGGCGCTAATAAAGTCGCTGTAATTAAAGTCGTCCGTGAAATTACAGGTTTAGGGTTGAAAGAAGCGAAAGACTTAGTGGAAAGCGCTCCTGCAAATCTAAAAGAAGGATTGAAAAAAGAAGAAGCAGAAGAGATGAAGAAAAAACTCGAAGCAGCTGGTGCTACTGTCGAAATAAAATAGCACATAAGCTTCCTAAACTTTGGCTGGCAATTTGCGTTGCCAGCCTTTATGCGTTTATGAAACCACATTTTTTATAGGCGCATATTAAGAATTTTATATTCGGTTTCCATTGTTAATATCTACTTCATTGAGGTGCATTAATGCCTACCGCGAAAAAATCTAGCTCCAAGAAATTGCATTCTTCTCCAATGACCAACACCGTCAGAAAGCGTATTCGTAAAGGTTTTGGACAGCATTCTTCCATCATCGATGTGCCTTTATTGCTTGAAATGCAATTGAATTCTTATAAAGAATTTTTGCAGTTCAACACAAACCCAGAAGAGCGTAAAAATCAGGGATTACACGCCGCATTTACTTCTGTTTTTCCAATGGAAAGTTATTCCGGAAATGCCTTAATTGAATACTTGTCGTATAGCTTAACAGAGTGTCCATTTAATGTTTTAGAGTGCAAATTACGTGGTTTAGCCTATGCCGGAGCATTAAGACTGCGGGTACGTCTTGTTTTATTTGATAAAGAATCGTCTGATAAAAAAATTAAAGACATTAAAGAACAAGAAATTTATATGGGTGAATTGCCCTTAATGACTGACTACGGAAGTTTCGTGATTAATGGGACGGAACGAGTGGTTGTGTCTCAGCTGCATCGATCTCCTGGCGTCTTTTTTGAACACGACAAAGGAAAGACACATTCCTCCGGAAAATTGTTGTATTCAGCACGCATTATTCCGTATCGCGGTTCTTGGTTAGATTTTGAATTTGATCCGAAAGATTGTTTGTTTGCGCGTATTGACCGACGTCGTAAATTACCAGCAACCATCATATTAAAAGCGTTAGGGTATACATCCGCCGATATTATTAATCTTTTCTTTGAATTCGATGAATTCTCATACAAAAAAGGTGAGTGGCATCTTCACTTAGTTCCGCAGCGTCTACGCGGGCAAGTAGCAATGTTTGATATCAAATCGAAAGATGGGAAAGTTCTCGTTGAAGAAGGACGAAGAATCACCGTTCGACACATTGCAGAGCTAGAAAAAGCGAAAATCCGCCAAGTTGCTATTCCTGACGATTTCTTGTTAAAGAAAGTTTTGGCACATGATGTGATTGATGAAACAACAGGGGAGTTGTTAGCAAGCGCGAACGCTGAAGTGACCCCAGAGATTTTGCAGTCTTTTCTGGATGTGAAGATTCATACATTCCAAACGTTGTATATCAATGAATTTGATCGCGGTTCGTATATTTCAGATACGTTACGAATTGATCCTTCTAATTCTCAATTAGAAGCATTGGTTGAAATTTATCGCATGATGCGACCTGGTGAACCTCCCACAAAAGATGCAGCAGAGAATTTGTTTAAGAATTTATTTTTCTCTCCTGATCGCTATAACCTTTCTGATGTAGGGCGAATGAAATTTAATCGTCGAGTAGGACGTTCTGAAATCACGGGGCCCGGTGTATTGGAACCAGAAGATATTGTGAGTGTGCTGAGGGTGTTAATTAACATTCGCGATGGAAAAGGGAATGTTGATGATATCGACAATTTAAGTAACCGTCGTATGCGTAGTGTTGGTGAGATGGCTGAAAATCAATTCCGTATTGGTTTGGTACGTGTTGAGCGAGCGGTGAGAGAAAGATTAAATGTGGCGGAAGTTGAAAATCTTATGCCGCAAGATCTTATTAATCCAAAACCGATTGTTGCTGCGATCAAAGAATTTTTTGGTTCCAGCCAGTTATCTCAATTTATGGATCAAAATAATCCATTGTCAGAAATTACACATAAGCGACGTATTTCTGCATTAGGCCCTGGAGGATTGAGTCGCGAGCGAGCTGGTTTTGAAGTGCGAGACGTGCATCCAACTCATTACGGTCGAGTTTGTCCTATTGAAACGCCAGAAGGCCCGAACATTGGTTTGATTAACTCGTTAGCCGTTTATGCGCGTTGTAACCATTATGGTTTTCTTGAAACACCTTGCCGTCGAGTAGTGGACGGTAAGGTCACAGATGAAATTCAGTATTTGTCTGCGATTGAAGAAGGCGGATATGTCATTGCGCAGGCGCACGTGACATTAGATGCCAAAGGAAAGATTACCGATTCTTTAGTGTCTTGCCGTTATCAAAACGAAACGATGCTAACGACGCCGGATAAAGTTCAGTTTATGGATGTATCTCCACAACAGATTGTTTCTGTAGCCGCAGCTTTAATTCCATTTTTAGAACACGATGATGCGAATAGAGCTTTGATGGGTTCAAACATGCAACGTCAAGCTGTTCCTTTGGTGCGTAACGAAGTGCCTTTGGTAGGAACAGGAATGGAAAGGACTGTGGCAAGAGACTCTGGAACGATCATTATTGCTAATCGTGATGGAGTTGTAGATTCAGTAGATGCGGGTCGTATTGTGATTCGTGTGAATGAAGGATCGGATGATTCTTCTGATGCCGCTGGTGTCGATATTTACAATCTCATCAAGTACACCCGTTCGAATCAGAATACTTGTATCAATCAAAGGCCTCTTGTGAAACCGGGAGATTCGGTGATGAAAGGGGATGTCTTGGCCGATGGTTCGTCAACCGATATTGGTGAACTTGCATTAGGGCAAAATTTATTAGTTGCATTTATGCCGTGGAACGGTTGTAACTTTGAAGATTCTATTCTCTTGAATGAGCGCCTCGTGCGTGACGATAGATTTACTTCTATTCATATCGAAGAACTGACTTGTATTGCTCGTGATACCAAACTGGGATCTGAAGAAATTACCGCAGATATTCCAAACGTGGGTGAAAGCGCTCTATCAAAATTAGATGAGGCCGGCATTGTTTATTTGGGAGCCGAAGTGACTGCGGGTGATATCTTAGTTGGAAAAGTAACGCCGAAAGGCGAAAGCCAATTATCTCCTGAAGAAAAATTGTTACGTGCGATCTTTGGTGAAAAAGCTTCGGATGTGAAAGACACTTCATTGCGTGTTCCCACAGGTATGAATGGAACGATTATCAATGTACAAGTCTTTACTCGAGACGGTCATGAAAAAGACGTTCGTGCGATGGCGATTGAGGAAGACAAGCTTGTCAAAGTGAAAAAAGATTTGAACGACGAATTTAGAATTTGTGAAACGGATCTTTTTTCGCGAGTAGAACAGCTCTTGCTCGATAAAATTGCGACCAAAGGCCCTAATGGTTTGACAAATGAAAAGATCAAAAAAGAATATTTGGAGCAGTTAGATCGACATCAATGGTTTGAAATCCATTTGAAAGATAAAGCAGCGAATAAAAAGATCGAAGACAGTTCAAAAGCATTCGTTGCATTGAAAGAGGAATACGATCAGAAGTTTGCTGTTCAAAGCAAAAAAATCACACAAGGCGACGATTTGGCTCCCGGTGTGTTGAAGATTGTTAAAGTCTATATGGCTGTAAAAAGACGTATTCAGCCGGGCGACAAAATGGCAGGACGTCACGGAAATAAAGGGGTTGTATCAATTATCGTTCCTGAAGAAGACATGCCTTATTTAGAAGACGGAACCCCTGTAGACATCGTTTTAAATCCATTAGGCGTACCTTCTCGTATGAATATTGGTCAGGTCTTGGAAACCCACTTGGGTTGGGCTGCTAAGAAGATCGGTGAAAAGATTGGCGCGATGCTAGACGGTGGCGTGAACGAAAGATCGTTACGAGCTTTTATCGAAAAGGTCTACAACCACAAAGCTACTAATAAAGAAGATATTGCTTCATTAACCACCGAACAATTGTATGAGCTTGCTAACAATTTAAGACATGGTTTACCTGTTGCAACGCCTGTTTTTGATGGCGCTTCTGAAGAACAAATCAAAGACTTATTAGCGTTAGCGGATTTACCGTTGGATGGTCAAACGTATCTGGTTGATGGTCGTACCGGAGAGAGGTTCGAACGGCCAGTTACTGTAGGTTGTATGTACATGCTAAAGCTGAACCATTTGGTCGATGACAAGATGCATGCTCGTTCCACTGGTTCTTACAGTTTGGTAACACAGCAACCTCTAGGCGGTAAGGCACAGTTTGGTGGACAGCGCTTTGGTGAAATGGAGGTATGGGCATTAGAGGCTTATGGTGCTGCTTATACCTTGCAAGAAATGTTAACTGTCAAATCAGATGATGTGGCGGGTCGTACGAAGATGTACAAGAACATTATCGATAACAACCATACGATGAATACAGGCTTGCCCGAGTCTTTTAATGTGTTAATCAAAGAAATTCGGGCATTGGGTCTCGATATTGAATTAGAACGTAAGTAATTATTTATTAGAGAGGAAAGTGATTATGGTTTCTGCCATGCATGATTTGGTTAATTTTGCGAAACTCGATCAGTACGAAGATGTGTCGGCGATACATATCGGATTAGTGTCTCCTGACAAAATTCGTTCTTGGTCTTATGGTGAAGTAAAAAAAGCGGAGACGATTAATTACCGAACCCATCGTCCGGAGCGAGACGGGTTGTTTTGCGCAAAGATTTTTGGTCCTGTGAAGGACTATGAGTGCTTGTGCGGTAAGTATAAGCGGTTGAAACATCGTGGTGTTGTCTGCGAAAAATGCGGTGTTGAAGTTACTCTGTCCAAAGTGCGTCGAGAACGTATGGGCCATATTGAATTGGCTTGTCCTGTTGCACATATTTGGTTCTTAAAATCTTTGCCTTCTCGTATTGGTTTGTTGCTTGATATGACACTGAAGTCCATTGAACGGGTGTTGTATTTTGAATCGTTTGTGGTGGTTGATCCTGGGATGACTCAGTTGGAAAAAGGTCAATTACTTTCAGATGAAGAATTCTTAGATGCGATTGAAGAATACGGTGATGAGTTTGATGCGCGTATGGGCGCCGAAGCGATTAAAGCGCTTCTCATGGATATCGATTTAGAAGAAGAAATACAAGTGATTCGCGCTGCGATGGAAAAGACAAATTCCGAAGCAAAAATCAAAAAACTTGTAAAGCGTTTGAAACTTGTTGAAGCCTTTATTCATTCAGACAACAAGCCCGAGTGGATGATTTTAGAAGCTTTACCTGTATTGCCTCCTGAGCTAAGACCATTAGTCCCTCTGGAAGGCGGACGTTTTGCTACTTCTGATTTGAACGATTTATACCGTCGTGTCATTAACCGTAATAATCGTTTGAAACGCTTATTAGATTTAAGTGCTCCAGACATCATTGTGCGTAATGAAAAACGCATGCTGCAAGAAGCAGTTGATGCCTTGTTGGATAATGGTCGTCGTGGCCGAGCGATTACCGGCGCGAACAAGCGTCCGTTGAAATCTTTGTCTGACATGATTAAAGGAAAACAAGGACGCTTTAGACAGAACCTGTTAGGTAAACGTGTCGATTACTCGGGCCGTTCCGTCATTGTGGTTGGTCCTAACTTGAAGCTTCATCAATGCGGATTGCCGAAGAAGATGGCGTTGGAATTATTTAAGCCATTTATTTTTCACAAACTACAGATTCGCGGACTAGCAACCACCATTAAAGCCGCTAAGCGAATGGTGGAAAAAGAATCTCCTGAAGTTTGGAATATTTTAGATGAAGTGATTCGTGAACATCCTGTGTTGTTGAATAGAGCTCCAACACTGCACAGATTAGGTATTCAAGCATTCGAGCCAATTTTAGTCGAAGGCAAAGCGATTCAATTACATCCTCTTGTTTGTACAGCATATAACGCGGACTTTGACGGAGACCAAATGGCCGTCCACGTTCCGTTGACGTTAGAAGCTCAGTTAGAGTGTCGTGCGTTAATGATGTCGACGAACAATATTCTGTCTCCAGCCAATGGAAATCCGATTATTGTGCCGACTCAAGACGTTGTATTAGGTCTTTATTATATGACGCGAGAGCGCATTAACTCTCGTGGCGAAGGGATGGTTTTCAGCAATGTTGACGAAGTGAATCGTGTTTACCAATTAGGCCTCATAGATTTACAGGCCAAAATCAAAGTGCGAATCGAAGATTATGTGGATTCTAATGACGATTCTAAAAAAACAAGTTTGCAGTTGATTGATACAACAGTTGGCCGCGCATTGTTAAAACAGATTTTGCCAGAGGGACTTTCCTTTAAATATGTCAACCGTACGTTGGGTAAGAAACCAATTTCTGAGTTAATCAATGTTTGCTACCACAATGTAGGCTTGAAAGCGACCGCCATTTTTGCGGATCAATTGATGTATACAGGCTTTCATTATGCTGCTCGTTCGGGGGTTTCTATTGGTGTTGATGACTTGCTTGTTCCTGCGAGTAAAGCAGAAATCGTGGGTAAAGCAGAAAACGAAGTGAAAGAAATCGAAAAGCAATTTGCTACCGGATTGTTAACGAATAGTGAACGTTACAACATGGTGGTTGATATTTGGTCTCGTACGAATGAACTGGTCGCTAAAGCTATGATGGATGGGCTGGCGACTGAAGAAGTGGTGAATGCAGAAGGCAAAAAAGTAAAACAAGAATCGTTTAATTCTATTTATATGATGGCCGATTCAGGTGCTCGAGGTTCAGCGGCGCAGGTACGTCAGTTGGCTGGAATGAGAGGCTTGATGGCAAGTCCGGATGGAACCATTCTTGAAACACCAATTACTGCAAATTTCCGTGAAGGATTAGATGTTGTTCAATACTTTATTTCTACTCACGGTGCCCGTAAGGGTATGGCAGATACCGCGTTAAAGACTGCAAATGCAGGATATTTGACACGTCGCTTGGTTGATGTTGCTCAAGATCTTGTTATCACAGAAGAAGATTGTGGCACGAAAAACGGATTACTTTTGACACCTCTCGTTGAGGGTGGTGATGTTGTTGAGCCATTACGTGATCGTGTTTTAGGACGTGTAACTGCAGAAGATGTTTGTTTGCCGGGAACCGATCAAGTGGTTATTCCTGCAAATACTTTATTAGACGAGTCATGGGTTGATCGGTTAGATGAATACAACATTGAAGAAGTGAAAGTCCGTTCCGCTATTACTTGTGAATCGTCTTACGGGTTATGCGCTCATTGTTATGGACGTGATTTAGCTCGCGGGCATTTGGTGAATGTTGGTGAAGCAATTGGAATTATGGCTGCTCAGTCTATCGGTGAGCCAGGAACGCAGTTAACCATGCGTACTTTCCATATCGGTGGTACAGCATCGCGAACCACAGTGATTAGCAACATTCAGGTTAAAACAAATGGAAAAGCAAAATTCTTCAATTTGAAAGTGATTAAGCACAATAGCGGTCGTTGGGTAAATGTTGGTCGCTCTGGAGAATTGGCAATTATCGATATTCATGGCCGCGAAAAAGAACGTTATAAGGTGCCTTACGGTGCTTTGGTGTCTGTGGAAGATGGCGCGGATGTAAAAGTCGGACAGGTGATTGCTACTTGGGATCCTCATGCTTATCCAATCATTGTTGAGGCCAAAGGGTATGTGAAATTTGTTGATATGGTGGACGGCGTTACGATCAATCGTCAGACAGATGAAGTCACAGGACTTAGCAATATCGTCATTATCGATCCAAAGCAACGAGGCTTATCCACAAAAGATTTAAAACCAAGCATTAAGATCGTAGACAAAAAAGGACAAGAAATTGCTTTACCCGGGACATCTATTTTCCCAAATTACTTTTTACCCGTGAATGCCATTGTGGTTGTTAGTGATGGCATGGAAATTAACGTGGGTGATGTGATTGCGAAGATGCCTCGTGAAACTTCAAAAACGCGTGATATCACAGGTGGTTTGCCACGAGTGGCAGATTTATTCGAAGCACGTAAACCAAAAGAACCTTCTATCTTGGCTGAAATAGACGGTATTGTGAGTTTTGGAAAAGAAACCAAAGGGAAAAAGCGCCTTGTGATTACTGCCGAGAATGGAGATGTTTATGAGTCTCTCATTCCAAAATGGAGACAATTAAATGTCTTTGAAGGAGAGCGTGTTGAGCAAGGGGAATTAATTGCTGAAGGTGAGTTGGATTCACATGATTTATTACGTTTAGTGGGTGTCACCGCTTTGGCAAATTATATAGTCAACGAAGTGCAGGATGTTTATCGATTACAGGGCGTTAAATTAAACGACAAACATATTGAAATCATCGTAAAACAAATGCTGCGCAAGGTAAGTATTGTGGATCCGGGCGAAACGAATTTTTTGAAAGGAGAGCAAGTAGAAAAAGTGATGCTTTTGGAAGAAAACAAGAAAGCGCTTGAGCAAGAAAAAGCTCCTGCTGTTTATGAACCTGTTTTGTTGGGCATTACCAAGGCATCGTTGTCCACAAGTTCATTTATTTCTGCTGCCTCTTTCCAAGAAACAACTCGTGTTCTGACAGAAGCTTCCGTTAACGGAAAAGTGGATTTCTTACGCGGCTTAAAAGAGAACGTTATCGTAGGTCGTTTGATTCCTGCTGGTACAGGTCTTGCTTACCATCAGGGCCGTCATGAAGAAGAACAAACTCCTGAAGAGGAAGAGGCTGTTTCAGTAGAAGAAATCGAGTCCGCATTAAGCGATGCGCTCATTGAAGCAGAACAGAATAAAGACGAAACAGAAGCTAAAGTAGAAACTGAAACTAAAGATACGAAGTCTACCGAAGCGTAACTATCGCATTATCTTTCGTTCGTCATTTTTGCTTCGGTGAGAATCCAGAAAACAGAATTGATAAGACCCCGGATTTTGCCGAAGCTGAGAATGAGATAGAACGTTGCAGAGATGCTGTTTATTGCATTTCTAATGACGCGTAGAGAGGTCTTAAACAGGCCAGCGGAGATGGCTTCGACATAGTAATTTAAGACAAATGATTGTCCTTGACTTGGTTTAGGCCGATCAATAGAATCCCCGCCTCTTTTGGCCCGTGCAAGCCAAATACAATGTATTTTTATAAAACCACATTCGAAAGAAGTGGTTTTTTTTGCGATTAAATCAGATCTATCGTCCACGATGTATGCCGTGGATGGCCAAGAGGTAGAACTACATTTCTTTCCTTTTGGAACCCCCAAGGCGTTGCCCCCTCGGCAAGCTAAAGGGCAATAGAATTAATATAGGTTAAGAAACATGTCGACAATTAGTTCGTATGCTACAGGTAGACGCAAAAGAACGATTAAAGCGAAAAAATCAAACACTCCCGCTTTGATGGCTTGTCCACAAAAAAGAGGTGTTTGTGTGCGTGTTTATACAACTACACCAAAGAAACCGAATTCCGCTTTAAGAAAAGTGGCTCGTGTTCGTTTAACGAATGGAATGGAAGTGACGGCGTATATCGCTGGTGAAGGACACAACCTGCAAGAGCATTCGGTTGTGTTGATTAGAGGCGGTCGTGTAAAAGATTTACCAGGTATTCGTTATCACATCGTTCGTGGAAGCTTGGATACCGCCGGTGTTTCAGGCCGTAAGCAAAGCCGTTCGAAATATGGAACGCGTAAGCCAAAAGACGAGAAATAATTTAGGAATAAAACCATGTCGAGAAGAAGAGCAGCAGCAAAGCGCAAAAAATTACCTGATCCAAAATATCGTAGCGTCATCGTAACGAAGTTTATTAATCATCTGATGTTAGATGGTAAGAAGGCGCTTTCGGAAAAGATTGTCTATTCTGCATTAGAGACGTCTTTTAAGCTTTTGAAAGACCGATTGCTAGAAGACGGTGTGATTTCAAAAGCGAGCGATGATAATTTTGATGGCGGTAATTCTGGAACTGGTCGTTCAATTTTAATGATGTTTGAAAAGATTTTAGGAATTTTAAGTCCTACAGTTGAAGTGCGTTCCAGACGGGTTGGTGGGGCGACCTATCAAGTCCCTGTTGAAGTACGTCCTGATCGCAGAATTACTTTAGCTATGCGTTGGTTAATCGATGCATCGCGTGGTCGTTCTGAAAAGACAATGGTTCAACGATTGGCGCATGAAATAGTTGATGTTTATCAAGGAAAAGGAACGAGCTTGAAGAAAAAGGATGATACGCATCGTATGGCTCTCGCTAACCAAGCGTTCGTTCACTATCAATGGTAAAAATAAAGAAAGGATAATAAGAAGTGGCCGCGGTTTCAGTTATCGAAAATAGCAGACAGACTTCCATCGATCATTATAGAAATATTGGCATTATTGCTCATATCGATGCGGGGAAAACTACTTCAACAGAACGTGTTCTGTTCTATACCGGTATCTCTCACAAAATAGGTGAAGTACATGACGGTGCTGCTGTTATGGATTGGATGGAACAAGAACAAGAAAGAGGCATCACGATTACAGCTGCAGCAACCACGTGCTATTGGAAAGGTATGGCGAATCAGTTTGATCAACACCGCATTAATATTATTGATACCCCCGGACACGTTGATTTCACGATTGAAGTAGAGCGTTCGTTGCGCGTGTTAGATGGCGCTGTGGTGATTTTCTGTGCAGTTGGAGGTGTTGAACCTCAGTCTGAAACAGTTTGGCGACAGGCAAATAAATATGCCGTTCCCAGAATGGCCTTTATTAACAAAATGGATCGCGTGGGAGCTAATTTTCTACGCGTTGTAGAACAGATTAAAACGCGATTAGGTTCTAGCCCGCTTGTATTGCAGTTACCTATTGGTGCAGAAGAGCATTTTCAAGGCGTTGTGGATTTAGTCCAAATGAAAGCCATCTATTGGAATGATGAAACGAAAGGCATGACCTTTGAGTTGCGTGATATTCCTGAAGACTTAAAAGAAGCTGCACAAAAGTGGCATGAGCAACTGGTTGAATCTGCCGCGGAAGCAAATGAAGAATTGATGGATAAATATCTAAATCAAGGGGATTTGGAAGTTGCAGAGATTATTGCGGGTATTCGTCATAGAACATTAGCAAATGAAGTGGTGCCTGTGCTGTGCGGATCTGCCTTTAAAAACAAAGGCATTCAAGCAGTATTGGATGCTGTGATTGAATATTTACCTTCACCGCTGGATGTGCCTCCTGTGAAGGGAATTTTAGATGACGACGCGCATACCCCTGCGATTAGAAAACCTTCGGATACAGAACCTTTTTCTGCGCTTGTTTTCAAAATTGCGACAGATCCATTTGTGGGTAACTTGTCATTCGTGCGTGTTTATTCCGGTATTTTGCGATCAGGAGATGCGGTTTATAACCCGATTAAACGAAAACGTGAGCGCATTGGACGTTTGGTGCAGTTGCATGCAAATAGTCGTGAAGAAATTAAAGAAGTGCGAGCAGGAGATATTGCTGCCTGTGTCGGTTTGAAAGATGTTTCAACAGGCGATTCTCTTTGTTCACAAGATAAGCCCATTATTTTAGAGCGTATGGACTTTCCAGACCCTGTTATTTCTGTTGCTGTTGAACCAAAAACAAAAGCAGACCAGGAAAAGATGGGAATCGCTCTGGGTAAGTTAGCGAAAGAAGACCCTTCTTTTAGAGTGCATACAGACGAAGAAATGGGGCAGACCATTATTTCTGGAATGGGTGAACTTCATCTCGACATTATCGTTGATCGTATGCGCCGTGAGTTTTCTGTTGAAGCCAATGTGGGAAAACCACAGGTTGCTTATAGAGAAACCATTCGTTCTACCGTTGAACAAGAGAATAAGTTTATTCGTCAGAGCGGTGGCCGAGGGCAATACGGACACGTTTGGTTGCGTCTTGAGCCTCGTGAATTAGGCGATGGATATGAATTTGTAAATGCTATTGTCGGTGGTGTGATTCCTAGAGAATACATTCCTGCTGTAGATAAAGGGGTGAAGGAACAAATGGAGAACGGTGTCATCGCTGGATATCCCGTCGTTGATGTCCGTGTCACCTTATTTGATGGTTCTTATCACGATGTCGATTCTAGCGAAATGGCATTTAAGATCGCGGGTTCTATGTGTTTCCGTGAAGCAGCAAAGAAAGCCAATCCGTGTTTATTGGAACCGGTGATGAAAGTAGAAGCGAGTACTCCTGAAGAATACATGGGAGATGTCATGGGAGATTTGAATCGTCGGCGCGGAATGATTCAAGGTGTTGAAGATGTCCCCGCAGGAAAAGCTATTCGAGCGGAAGTTCCTTTGTCGGAGATGTTTGGTTATGCAACAGATTTACGTTCTATGACCCAGGGCCGCGCAACTTATTCGATGGAATTTCTGAAATATACAGAAGTGCCTTCTAACATTGCTAAAGAAATTATTGATAAGAGAAACAGCTAACACGCACATAGAAGAGGAGAGACGAAGATGGCGGAGAAGCAAAAATTTGAGAGGACGAAACCCCACGTAAACGTAGGGACGATCGGCCACGTAGATCATGGAAAGACGACGTTGACAGCG
>Ga0180009_10004268_pt1 | contig 15856 bp, 17 predicted proteins | sample OS_PC_MetaG_FD_123537 | JGI IMG/M metagenome (GOLD analysis project Ga0180009, IMG submission 123537) | Groundwater microbial communities from the Aspo Hard Rock Laboratory (HRL) deep subsurface site, Sweden - OS_PC_MetaG | ecosystem: Environmental > Aquatic > Deep subsurface > Groundwater...
GCCCGCAAATAGAGACCCCTGAGGAAGATCTTTTTCCCCTTCCCGAGATATCCCAAAAAATGAAAGAACCTGCCTCCAGCCCCTCCTCCCCCTACTAACCTCCCTCCACTGTCTGAATTGCAGTCATATCTTCTCACTTGATTTTGTTTTTTAAATAGACTATAATTATGGTCATCTTGGGAAAAATAGGTAAACAGGAGCAAGAACATGAGCCATACGATACCGATTGCAGAAGCGAAGAAGAATCTCTCCGCCATTATAAGAGATGTGGAAGAAAAATATGACCGGTTTATTATTACCAAAAACGGCGTAAACAAGGCTATTATCCTCAGTACCGACGAACTCGAAGGCCTTATGGAGACACTCGATATCCTTTCGCACCAAGAGGAGCGAGAGGGAATCGCACGGGCGAAGAGACAGGTTAAAAAAGGCACAACGATTTCGCTTGATGCCGTAAAAAAGAGGTACGGCCTCAAGTGAAATATACTATCGAATTCGCCCGAGAAGCGGAATCCGATCTTGATTTGCTCCATCATGCCGATCGAAGCCTTTTAAAACTGGTGTTGAACAAAATAGAATTTCTGGCCGCCCATCCCCTTGAGGGTAAACCCCTTGTGGGGAACCATAAGGGAGAATACTCCCTCCGGCTCGGTAATTACCGCATTGTTTATGAGCTTGATTCCCAAAAGCATATTATCTATATCCTTACCATTAAACACCGCAAGCATGCCTATAGGTAACCCCTGCTATCACGAGGGGAGATGTAAGTAAAATTTATTTTTTAGCAGAGCCTCTTTTTTTAATGCAAGTCTGCCTTAGCTTTTTAATTTCTCTGCCGCATTTCCAGCATTGCAGAGGGACCAATCGGGCAGTACGCAACCGAGCTTTAGTGGCAAAATTTTGGGTGCGACAATGGGGGCAAGAATAAATCATTTTTTTGGGGACGCAGATAAACGCAGATTTTCAGGATTTCAAGAATATTACATTAAAAAGCGATTCAACAATTCAATATATAAAATTTTGTTAATTATTTTAAAAAGTTTATATCGGCATACATCTGCGCCAATCTGCGTCCAAAATATTTTTTGCTCCGAACTCTTTATTCCACTTGACCGTCATTCCGCGAAAACGGGAATCCAGGATAAAAATAAGATCTGGATTCCTGCTTCCGCAGGAATGACAACCTTTTTGATCGCTCTATTTCATATTTTTTCCAATGCGATAAATTGATACAATTTTTTTAGGCCTAAAATCCTGAAAATCTGCGTTTATCTGCGTCCAAAAAGTATTTTTCTTCGAATTATTGATCCGCAATCCGCATGCCGCAATCAGAAGTCCATCTCACTAATTCTTTTTATTCCCAGGCGCATGGGAACGATGACGGCCACTCCCATCAAGACAACCACCCCCGCAAAGGAGAGAGCGATGCCGGTCCACTCCAAGGAGGAAAGAGCGCGCTGGTGGAACTCGCCCATAAAAATCGTATAGACTGGCCAGGCTTCAAGAATGACAACGCCCCCAATGAAAAGCATACTCAAAATCATGAAAAAAAACCCTCCGAAACCCGAGGCGATTTGGGCCGCATTCTCCACCCGAAAGCGCGGGTAAATGGCTCCTACACCGATGCCCAGGCTAACGATTCCAAACGCCATGAAAAAAATAGTTACGCCAGAGAGGATCATCATGAAAGGAGAAACCCGCAAAAAATAGTTGGATAAAAAAATTAAGACTTCGGCCAGGATGAGAAGGGGGAAGAGGCTCATTAAGAATTTACTCCGCAGGAAGCTGCGCAGGGATACCGGAGCGGAACGGATGATCCAAAAGGAGGATCCTTCCAGGCTTACCGCCGGAAAAACGAATCGGCCGGCGACCGCCGAAAGGACAAAACCGGCCAGGCCCATGTTGAGGAAAGAGATCAGGTTTTGGAGAAAAAAAGTCGGCATGGGGGATTTGTCCAGGGGAAGGACGCTAAAATTATAAAGATAGACTACCACTAAGGCGGAGAGTAGGATGAGCTGTGCCCACTGGGTAGTATCGCGAAAAAAGCATTTAAAGTCTTTTATGGCCAGGGCTTTTAGGCGAGGATCCAGGGGTCGGCTTATTTGCCGCATAAAGCGATTGATAAGGGGGCTCTGGGTGAGACGGGCTCGGCGGGCTTCTTGCGATTTGTTCCACCCGTTAAAAAACAAACCCCCGGAGGCCCAGTTCCCCAATACGCCCATGGCCCCGGCTGTGGACCAAAGCAGGCCGAGAAAGAAACCGCTGTTGGCTCGATCCCCCTGGTAAAAGGGGAGCAAGGATTCGGTAGCCCAGAAACTGGGCAGGAATGGCCATGACGGAGTGTTCAGGGCGGTAAAATATTCTACCAGCCCGGCAAAGGATTTGGGGTCGACCAGACGTTCCGGTTGGAGGAAGCGCAAGAGAAAATAGAGGCCGATGACCAGGATAACAGATAGCAAAAAAAGAATTTCTTTGGTTCGGCGGGCCGGGAAAATATTCACCAGGACCATGGAAAATAGCGTTCCCAGCGCTGCCGGGATGATCAGAAAAGGAATGAGGGTGCCTATTAATACCAGGTAATATTCCAGGGAAGAGTGGTAAACCCACCCGTAGGCAAAAAAAACCGGCAGCCCGAAAAGAAGGATCATCCAGGAACTATGGATGGCAGTCTCGGTCAGGCGGGCATAGTAAAGCCGGTTGAAAGAAACAGGGCAGGAAAGCACAAGGTGTAAATCCTCGGCCAGGAAGAAGGTCGAAAGAGAAGAAATCACATTGCTGAAGAGGAGAATGGAAAAGAAAGTAAGCAGCATCATCGCCAACAGTTTGGAAGCAAGCAGGTCGCCGAAGAGGTCCACGCTACGGAAGTAAAGCAGGACCCGCTGGAAAACCAAAAAGGTCAAGACCCAGAAGCCAACAGCCAGGAAGGTCAGAAGCAAGGGTTTAAAAAGGGAACGCTTTTCCGGATGGCCCCAGCGGTTGGTCAGGCCCATTATTTTGGGCCGGAGCAGAACCGGCCAAGCTTTGGTGAAAACTCGATTCATCCCAGCAATTCTCCCGCCTCCTCTTCCCCAGTCAGTTTGAGAAAAAGAGATTCCAGCCGGGCATCGGTCGTTTTGGATTTTTCCCGGAGTTCCTGCATGGTACCAAGGGCGATCACTCTTCCCTCGTTTATAATACCCATCCGCTGGCAGACTTCTTCGGCGACTTCGAGGGTATGAGTGGACATGAAAATCGAGACACCTTTGCGGGATAAGTCCCGAAAAAGGCCTTTGACCAGCCGGGTGCCTTTGGGGTCTAACCCTACCATCGGCTCATCGACGATCAGCACTTTGGGGCGATGCAGCAAAGCGGCCGCAATGACGAGACGCTGGCGCATTCCATGGGAATAACTTTCTACCAGTTCCTGACTCCAGCCCTGCAGGTCAAAAAAATTTAAGAGTTCGCCAATCCTCTTCTGTTGGGAATTTCCCGCCTCCAGGCCGTGCAGGTCAGCGATGAATTCCAGGAACTCCTGCCCGGTCAGCTTCTCGTAAAGATAAGGCCGGTCGGGAATGAACCCCAAAATCGATTTGGCCTCCTCTGGCTGCTGCAAAATATCTTTCCCGTCCAGGAGGATCCGTCCGGAGGTAGGCTTCATCAGGCCGGCCATCATGCGGATGGTAGTGGTTTTGCCGGCCCCATTCGGTCCTAAAAATCCGAAGATTTCTCCCGGCGGAATTTGGAGCGTAACATCCTTAACCGCATGGAAATTTCCGAAATTTTTACTCAAATGAAAAAGTTCGATCAATGGACCTCCAGCACTTCCACCTGCAAACGGCCGATGACCCTGACAATGTCCAGTTGCTTATCCAGGTCCCCCTCCACCAGTCGGATATGCGTGGCGTCAGCGGGGATCTGGTTGAGAAGAGGATCGACGGCCACCCAGGTCCCCAGGTAAACCTGGGCCCAGGCATGGTAATAAAACTTTCCTTCCTGGTAGATGACTCCCGCTTGCATGTGCGCCGGGATCCCTACAGCGCGCGCCAAGGCCGTGAATAAAACCGCATGCTCGTTACAGTCGCCTACCTTCTGACGTAGCACCTCGACGGCACTCGGAATGCTCACCACGGGTCGCTTCTCCACTTCCCTGAAAAGCCAGGCAGCGATGCGGCTGACTTTTTCGGCGGGGTCCTTGGCCCCGTCCACGATGGCCTCGGCTTGACGTTTTATCTTGGGGTCATCGCTCTGGATGAAGGGAGTGGCCTGTAAGGCCCTGAAGCGTTCTTCCTCCTTAAGAGGTTTTATTGCGAAAATTTTAGGAGGAAAGGTTTCTTTGCGGATGACGACTTCGTTCCCGTTGCGGGATTGGCGTTCCCCTTCAATTTTGAGCCCCTTCAGCGTGGGAAGGTGAAGTCGTGCCCGCAGGTATTGCGTCGACCGGGGGTTAGGGATTTCCTGTTTCACCGGGATGGCCGTAAGGGCAATCAGGTCAACCGTTTTGCCCGGGTTCCAATTTTTATGGAGAGCTACATTTTTGCTCTCCCGTAACAAAACCAGGCCGATGGGACTCTCTTCTTTCCAGATGTCCCCTTTCCGATCCATCCAGGATTTGGTCATGATTCCTCGAAATTCCTGGCCGATCCGGTATAATTCCCGCTCTTCCCCGCCGATATTCAGGCGTTCTACCCCTTCAACCTCGGCGATCACCTCGGCAGTGCTTAAGGTAGCAGGATCAAAAGCAGGGATGCTGTACTTCTTCCCCACTTCCAAACCCTGAGAAAGTAGATGAAGTTTGGTTTGGCCGAGGATATGCGGGGCTTCCTTAAGGGAGATTTCCTGTTGGTGTTCCCTGCCGCCGGAATGTACTACAAGGCGCAGGCGTTTTCCTGGATGGGAAGGAAGATCTTCCATGCGCCCGGCCAAGCGGAATTGAACCAACCCGGATTTTAGGGAAAAATCAAAAGAATCCAGCGTTAGTCTTTGATTTACCCGGTACTCGAGGATCTGTTCGATATTCTGGGGGATACCCAATACGCTTAACTTTAGCCAGGCCCTTTCTTGGACGGAGATTTTTTCCTCCTGTTGCTCCTGGCCGGTCACGGCGTATCCGATCTTTTCCCCTTTCCAATAGACCCCCCACCAGTCTTCCCCAATTTTCATCCTTTCTTTGGCCAGAGCCGGGGTGATTTTCAGCGCTTCCGGTTTAAGCAAAGTCTTTTGGACCAGCAAGGCCATCATCACCACCCAGGTGATTAGGATGGCTAATTGCAGGAGGAATCCTCCCCGGCGTATCAAAATTTTTTTCCGCCAACTCGCAGACCAGCGCATCCCAGCTCCTATAATCTTTAACTTCCTCGAGCGGAGCGATTGCCGAGGGAAAAGGTCTATGGAATTATTCTATCAAAGGATCACCAAGAGTAAAGACTGAAAAGCGGGGGAAAATTCTTCTTTTTTACAACTCCCAGTTCTCTACTTTCGATTTACTCTTTAATCCTTGCGGATTTCCGGTATTCCGAGGTGGGGAATCAAAGAAGGGATTAGGTCGCGCAGGTCCATGCTGTACACCGAAAAAGTAGCTAAGGATTCTAATCGCGTTGAAAGGGGATTGAAAGCAATCGAGAGCCCGGCCATTTGGAACATATCAATGTCGCCTGTGCTGTCGCCTATGGCCAAAATTTCCTCTTGGCGGGCGTTGAACTGGCTTTGAGCATCCCGAACCCAGTCTCCTTTCTGGTCGTAATGAACGTTGATTTTAATTTCCCCGGTAAGGAGACCATCGGTCACCCCCAATTCATTGGCCACAGCATAATCAAAGTCGAATTTTTTCTTCATTCTTTCGGATAGAATGGTAAGGCCGGAGGAAATAATGCCCAGCTTGATTCCTCCGGAACGCAGATATTGCAAAAGGTCTTCCACCCCTTCATAGAGAGGGATGTCTTGCAAGATCCTCTCCAAATCAGAAACCTTCATCCCCTTCCAGATCGCAGCGTCCAGCCGGCAGAAGCGGTCATAAGTAATTTCTCCCCGCAGGAATGCTTCTTGATATTTTTCTGCATATCCGTCCCAGACTCCTAAACGTCTATGGATGTATTCCCAGGCACTCCGCTCTTTGGTTAGAGTACCGTCTAAGTCAAAAAGGGCTAATTTGTAAGCTGGCACTTTATTCCTCTGCCAACGTTTTATTGTACAAAGCGTCCTAAATATTTGCGCATCTTTACAACAAACTCTTATGGTCTGTCATGAATCCCCTCGCCCTTCCCCTCTCCTTCACAGGGGGGGAGAAAATCGGATCCAACACCCAATTAAAAATGGGCGAGCTATTAGGCTAAAATCGTATGGAGCAAGGCGTAAGCTGGGGAGGGATCGATTTTTTTGGGAGCGGCTCAATGGCCGAATCAACCCTTACATCTCGGTTTTGAAATCTTCGGGTTTCAGTTTGTCAAAGAGGTCGTCAATCCATTTATCCGAAGTTTCTTTCTTCGTTTTAGACTCCATATGTCCGGCCGACTCCAGCACTTTCTCGGCCACAAATATGGGGGCTTTGACGCGCAGGGCCAAAGCAATGGCATCGCTGGGTCGGGAATCAATCTCCACTACCCTTCCATCGACTTCCAGGAAAATGATGGCATAAAACGTGTTAGAGCGCAGGTCGTTCACCGTAATTCGGCGCACGTTGGCGTTCATCCCCTCAATAACATTTTTAATTAGATCGTGAGTCATGGGGCGGGGGGTCCAGGTGTGTTCGATACCCATGGTGATGGCATTGGCTTCGAAGAGGCCCACCCAGATGGGTAAGGTTCTTCCCGTGGCTTCTTCTTTGAGGACAACGATGGACTGATTCGTCTCCGAATCAAAAAATAACCCGTGCACTTTCATCTCCACCATGGTATCCCCCTTTGGCAAGATAATCTGCGCCCCGCTTTTAATTTTATTATAAAGCTGTCAACTGTAAAAAGCCAGTTTTTTTCCTATTCTTTATTTTCCAGAACTTCGTCCAGAAGATTCTGCATAATCCGGCTGGCAGAACCCTTTAGAATCCAGTTGGATATATTGCGGGTGAGTTGGGTTTCTTCCAGGTTAACCTCTATGATCTGCGCTCCGGCCTTTTTGGCGATTACCGGTAAGTCGCAAGCCGGAGATACCACAGCCGATGTTCCGATCACCAGCATTAGTTCACAGTTGCCTGCCTCCTCCCTGGCTTCCATGTGGGCCCCCCAGGGAATCGGTTCCCCGAAAAAAACAAAGTTGGGTTTTAGCACACCGGTGCATGAACAACGGGGCGGGAGCGGCTCCAATTTCACTCCTTGGCTTTCGTACATCCGGCCGCAAATCATACAAATTAATCTTTTGCCGCTGCCGTGAAATTCAATGACTCTTTTGCTTCCGGCAGCCTGATGTAAATTATCGATATTTTGGGTGACGACGGAACTCAGGTAGCCCATTTGCTCGAGCTTGGCCAAAGCCAGGTGAGCTGGATTGGGCTTGGATTTTTCCAATAAGCTTCCCATTTCCTTGAGCATGGTCCAAACTTTCCGGGGATTGGAGCAGAACGCTTCAATGGTGGCATATTCCATCGGGTCGAACTTTTCCCAAAGGCCGGAGGGCCCGCGAAAATCCGGAATCCCACTTTCTACGGATATCCCGGCTCCGGTGAGGGCCACCACTTTTTTAGCTTGGCGCATGGCTTGGGCAGTTTTTTTGATCAGGTTTTCGTTCATGCCCCCTCCCCTTTCCATTTTTATTGGCTTCTGGGGAATTAAAAAAATTGTAATACTTTAGCCTTTTGAAAAAAGTCTACGTTTTGTCATTCCCGTGAAAACGGGGATCCAGAACCCAACAGGAAAAACCTGGATTCCTGCTTTCGCAGGAATGACGCCCTTAAAAATTCTACTGTTTGGAATGGTTTTCAAAAAGCTAAAGTGATAAAAAAATTCTATCAGAATGAAAGATTTTGGCAAGGATAAATGAGTCCCTTCGATTTTTTTGTCGAGTCGGAAAGGGTTTGACAAAGAAGGGTGGGAAAGATAATCTATGGGCAGAATTTTCCCCTCACCCTCGGGGGCCTGAGTGATTGCCGAAGCGATCCGCACCGCCGGCTTAGGGCAGAACCCGGCCCGCCAGGCCAGCCTGCGTGCGAAAGGTTTACGGGAAGTATCCTATAAAAAAAGTAGGAGAGCAAATTTATGAAATCAGTGACGGTTCCTTGGGGATCTTGGCGGGGCAATAAAAACTTTCCATTAATTTTTCCTAACAACTGGAAGGTAATCATGGCGTCCATGGCAGATGGACAGGAAGTGAGTCAGGTTGAGATTCGGAAGGCCTTTGCCAACCCGATTGCCCAGGAACCCATCCGGAAACTGGCGGAAGGGAAGAAAACAGCAGTCATTGCCGTAGATGACCTGACCCGGCCCACCCAGGCTTACCGTTTTTTGCCCTTCATCGTGGAGGAATTGAATAAAGGAGGGATCAAGGACGAAGAAATAAAGATCGTTATGGCCATTGGCTCTCATCGTCCCTTGATGAAATCCGACCAGGAGAAGAAATTAGGGAAGAAGATGGCCAATCGCTTCCCTGTCTTTAACCATCACCCCTATGAAAATCTGGTGAATTTGGGTACCACTTCCCGGGGAACCCCCGTGCAGGTTAATCGGCACTTTGCGGAGGCGGATGTAAAAATTGGTGTGGGTTTCATCACCCCCCATCCGGCTGCCGGTTTTGGCGGAGGAGGGAAAATTGTCATCCCGGGGCTGGGAAGCATGGAGACGATCATCAAGAACCATACCCCTGCCGCCCAGGGGAAGATTGGGGGCACGGGCTTTTCTCAGGGATATGATCTGAATAAGAACGAGCTGCGACTGGATATGGAAGAAGGGGCCAGGATAGCCGGGTTGGACATCATCGTGAATTCTGTTGGGACGTCCGAGGGCAAGACCGCCGGGGTTTTTGTAGGAGACTTGGTTCATGCTCATCGAGCCGCCGTGGAACTGACCAGAAAAGTATACATCACCGAAGCCCCAACGGACGTGGATATCGGCATCTTCAACGCCTTTCCGGAGGATACGGAATTAGTTCAATCCCCGAAGGCCTTAAACGTGTGGACCGGAAATCTGAACCACAATATCGTTAGAGAAAGGGGGAAAGTGGTTATCGCCACTGCAAGCTCGGATGGGTTGGGTTTTCATTCCTTACTGGATGTGGGGATGCGGTTACACCATAAAGTAGACCACAGAAAAGTCATCGCTGAAGTTTTTAAGAATCGAGAAATTCTGGTTCTCTCCCCCAATTGTTCCCCCTCTGACCTTTATACCCGTTATCCCAGTCACGTAATGATCCGGAACGAATGGAAGTATATTCTTGAGGAGTTGAAAGATGGGAGCTCCGGCCAGACGGTAGCCATATTCCCCAATGGATCTTTGCAGTTTACCCCGCTTTTATAAAATAAGCCATGATCCGTCAAGGCACCCTCCCGGTTATAAATGGGGGACATCCTTTCGCCCCGTCCCCATTTCGCCAAATTTTCCTTGCGCCCCAATATTTAACACAATATGGACAGAGGGACATCCTACGAATTTGCCTTAGGAATTTATAGACGGCTCATTAAGTTAGCCACGTCTATGTGGTCAACCCGTAGAATCGATTCGGTAAATATGTTTCTGAAAACTTCCGATCCCTTTTCTTGAACTCATCATAAAGTCGTCATCAACAGTATCAAGTTTCGGGTCAGCTACATTTGTTTGAAGAGGTGAAGGTAATTGCGGCTTACGGTGAGGAGCTCCGGTCTTCCTTTAAGTTTCAATATTCCCCGTCCTGTGATTGAACGGCTCACTTTGTCTATCTTGGAAACATTCACTATGGTTCCCCGGTGTATCTGCCAGAATTGACCGGGATCGAGTTCCTGGGCCAATTCTTTAATGCTCTTTTTAATAAGGGACTCCCCTTCTTTCGTTATTACCAGAGTGTATTTATCTTCGGCCTTGAAGTAGTCTGCCTCCTCCACTGGTATGAGACGGATACTCTCTTTGTTTTGCGTTTTAATCCAACGCAGGAAATCAGCCCCCCCTCTACCTGGCAACCTGGAAAGGACTTGCTCTACAACCTCAGCCAGCCTTGCAGGTGGTTCAGTGGAAGAATTCAATTGGTTCTTGAGGCGTTGAATGGTCTGAATCAGTCTGTCTTTCGATACAGGTTTGAGGAGATAATCAACAGCCTCCTTTTCGAAGGCTTCTACCGCATACTGATCGAAGGCAGTTACAAATACGATACGACAGATGCCTGCGATTCTTTTTGCCACCTCCATGCCTGAAAGACCAGGCATTTTGATATCAAGGAAGGCGATCTGCGGCCGCTTTGATTCCACTAATTCAAGGGCTTCTTTACCGTTTTTGGCCTCGCCGCAAATCATGAGCTCCGGCCAAATCTCTGATAAATTGGATTTGAGGTATGTCCTTAACTCCTTTTCATCATCAGCAATGATGGCTTTGTACGTCATGCTTTGGTACCTCGATGATCGCCCTTACTCCATTTGGCTTGTTTTCTTCTATTACTAAACGCCCTTTTTCCCCATAAAGCAATTCAATACGTTCTCTCACGTTTCCGATGCCTACCCCGGCTTTGTGATGAGAAGAGAATCCACAGCCCGTATCCATGACTTCGATTCTAATGAGGTCGTCTTCTTCCATAGCCTTTATCATGATTTCTCCTCCCTCCATTTTGGGCTCAAGCCCGTGTTTTACGGCATTTTCTACCAGAGGTTGAAGTAACATAGGGGGGAAGGGATGTTGCCGGACTGCATCAGGAAGCTCGATCTTGAAATGCAGCCTTTCGCCCATCCTGATTTTTTGAATACTAAGATAGGCTTTGATCATGTCCATTTCTTGATCTAATGTGGTTGGATCAGGAAATGTCCTTGATAACGAGGTGCGCAGATAATGAATCAGATCCACTAACATGGACTTGCCATTGGCCGGGTCTGTGTCTATCAGACTCAGGATATTGGAAAGGGTATTGAACAGGAAATGGGGCTCAATCTGTGCCTGAAGCAGTCTCAGATTGGCCTCAAGGGCTTCTTTTTCACTGGAAAGACGTTTGATCCTTTCTTGCTGTATCTCCTCCTCAGTGACTCTTAATCTTGATTTGGAGTAGAAAAAGTAACTGAGAATAATACCGAAGGTGATGGCAAGTATATAAGCCCGAAGAGAACTTATCTCCTGTTGCTTCAAGACAATGGAAAAAAACTGCTGAAGGAGAAAAGACCCTATTTGCAAGCCGATCAGGGTTCCACTGGCAATACCTATGATGACGATGAAAGCTAAAAATGCCATTTTCTCTGGTTTGAATATCCAAAGTAAAAAGATAATAATCGAGCAAATCGAGATCCCGAAAGATTGAGACACAATTAAATTAATGATAAAGGACTTTGTGGTGATGCCGGTAAAGGTCAGGAACACGGCGATCAAAGTGGATATGATAATTGTATAGAGTAAATCAATAAGAAAATTTCTGGGCTTGAAATAATTCGCGTATTGATCCACGCTTAGGTTACCTGGCCCTTTCTGTCTTGCCTTTGGGGGCTAAAAGCCAACAAAACGCTTAGAAAGTATACTTTAAACCGACCATCCATTGATAATTTAGGATACTCCCAAACTCTGTATTCTTGCCACCTAAATTTAGGGTACCGACAGAAAACAACTCCAGATGATTACCAAAAGAGTATGCCAGAAGTGTTGCAGATTGACAAGATCCATCATCCAAATTCTGGGTCCAACGTAAGGTAAGATCAATTCTGTTTTTGATATTATTCTGAGTATACTGGAGCAGCGCATAATTCTTTCGCAAAAATCTTAATCCCATATTGGCCGTTTGGCCGAGGACCTTTTGCCCGAGTCCCGATATCAACCCCCCAAATCGATTGCTTCTGCCGCCTTTTGTCTTAAGGCGCTTATTCCTGGAGAGGCTTGGTTTCATTTTGAAAGGTGCTATTTTACCAGCAGGTTTAAGTTGAAAATTGAATCCGGAACCTTCTTGATCCATACCTTGCGATAGCTCATGGTCGTGACATCCCCTTTTACTATGGCGCTTGTAATGACCATTTTGGATGTGAATTCCCGCGGCTTGCCATCGACAGTGATGCTGTTTCCAGAGTCAAAGGTGGCGGTCTTAAACATCTTTCCTGAAACGGTATAGAATTCAGCCCTTAGCCCCATCAGCCGCTCTTTGGATATCCAGTATTTGGTCCGCTCATAAAAGGTATCTTTTAGTTCATTTAACGGTTATCCTGACAGTCATATCGGTTTTGTCAAATATGAATGCCGCCTTTTTGTAGTCGGGAGGCCCGAAAGTTGCCCTGGCGTTATTGGAAAAACCATATACCTCTGTCGGAGCGCCAAAAAGATTCTTGTCGAGTTTATTGTTGCCGTTTTCATCATGGAACACCCTAATGGCATATTCCCCAAAGGGAAGGTCTTTAAAGGCCCATTCAGCTTTTCCATTATTGATCCGTGCCGCCTCCCGCCTGAATGCCTTTTCGTCGTTTTTATAGCCTTCTATGGAGTTGCAGAGTGCAATCTTTGCGTCGCCTTTATCGCTATTAAAACCATCGATCAGGACCATGAGAGTTCCTGTTTTTGTGCTGCCGCCCTGCGTATTTTGGGAATATGCCGATTCAAGAGAAAGGAGTAAAAAGCATACCCATATCAAAATAAATACTTTTTTCATAACATCCCTCCAGTTCATTTTTTTGGACCTCCATTCATAAGAGACAGAAGCTACCTTTCATGGCACGTGACTACTCAATCCAATCATGTTTAATGCCTAAAATAATATATGTTTCAACCATCTTATCGCAGCAGGAAACGCAGATCAGGATCGCTTTTGGAGAAGGACCCTCACGGCCCATCCTCTTTTCAGCCTGTAAGATTGTTCGATGGAGAGAACACTTGTATGATAGGCTGTAAGGGACGCATCCCCTGTTTTCGTGTTCAGTGTGACGAGAAAATCTTCCCTGTTATCACCGTTGTAATCGATTCTTTCCTGGATCACAGGGGGTAGCCCTGCAAATGGTTCCCAGTTTAGCTGAATAAAGCCTTTTTCTCTTTCGCCAATCAGGCCGTCAAAGATAGGACGGTGTATGTATGTTTTGTACGCACCATGATCGATTGTTCTCACGATCTCTCCGCCCGAATACCAGGGGGAGACTATAATGCCTGTTGCGGAAGCTAATTTTTCGCTAAAGTAACTGTTCCCTACATAAGTAGCGAGGACGATGAAGAGAGCGGGGAAAGCCCATATATAGCCAAGAAGCCCTTTTAGTTTATTCATATATCCTCCTTTTCATATTAAATGATACTTCCCGTGGCAATCAGCTTTATCGTTTTTACAATTACGTCCTGCACATAGCCACCCGCCATAGTGGCAAGGACAAGAAAGGCCGGGTAGAGAAAGAGCAGTCTGTATCTATCGAGACTACTGACTAAAGACGTACCTTTTACATGATAAAACAGGGCCGTTTTTGGACAGGCATCGACGCATTTGCCGCATTTTGTGCAGGAGATACCGGTTCTACCCTCAGCGATGCTTTCTTCGCTGATGGAGAACGTTGGACAAATCTGCACGCACTTCATACATTTCACACATTTTTCATGGTCGATGCGTACCTCAAAGGCATTCGTTTTGTTTGTAAAGGACTGAAATGCGCCGAAAGGACAGAACAGGCCGCATTGGGTTCTCCGTTTTGTCAGAATGGGTAGGACAATCACGAGACCGATAAAAAGAGAGACAAAGATGATTGTTTGAATAAGAATTTTAACGGAGGTGATTTCCACAAATTCAGTAACCGTCTTAAAAGGACATAACCAATGACAGTAGGTAGGTGATAGAGTGACGGCGGCCAGCAAAACCACCACGAGAAGGACTGCATAAGGAAGATAAGTCCACTTTACGTTGATGTTTTTTATTAGGGGTTTTCTGAAAATCCGTGAGAACCCGTCTTCCAATCCGCCGAAAAAGCAGAACCAGCTACATAAGCCACGGCCCAGCGACAGAGATACCCCTATCCAGAGGACAAACATGCTGGCAATAGATGCAAAACTACCTATTATCGTGCCCGGGAAAATTATCGTTTTGGTAAGCGCTGCCGGGATTAGGGTCATTGGAATCGCAATATGGCAGAATGGCACCTCCCCTTCGATCATGTTGGCCCCGCTAATCGCCATACTTCCCCTGACCTCGATGAGGTGTGAAATGAAAGAGATAACAAAACACACAGAGAGGGTAATAAAGAGTATTGACCTGAATCTGTCGGTCTTTCCTGTGTGCACCATGAGGAAGAAGAGAACATTGAAAAAGAAGAAGGTTATTGCAAGGGCGAATAAACGATCCTCGTCAGCTGGTATATTCCCTCTGGTAAGCATCATGAAAGTCAGTAGCATCATTGGAAGGCAGAGGAAAAATGTCTTGAACAAACCCCGCTTAGCTGGTACAGACTGGGCGCTGGCATCTCTATTCATATTCTACTAATACCTCCTATAAGCATCACTATCCCGGAATAGAGGTAATAAACCCCTATTAAACCGGCTGCCATCTTCCCTACCATTTTAAGGGTAGAGAAACCCCGAAATATCCCTACAAAGGGCGTGGGAATGAAGAAGATTGAGGTCCCGAGGAAAAAAGCAAAAAAGAAGAGCATGCTCTTTAATAGACTTGTCCTCTCGATGGCACCGGTAAATGCGAGAAGAAAGGGGGGGCAAAAACTCAACCCCGTTACAAATCCTGCAATGATAGGAAGTGAAAAGGGCATTATTGCCACCCATTTGTGACGAAGTCCATTGATACGAGACGCGGCACAAGAAGTGGTGGTCTTGAAGAAACCGTAAAAGATCAAGAGGACCGAAAAGATTACATAGGCTCCGCCAATAAGCAGGTCGGGTTTACTCATCCATTGAAGAATGGAATGATTGATGCCCCAGGCGAAAACGGCAAACAGCAGATACCCAGAGAGCCTTCCCAGGAGAAATTGAACAGTGAGCGCAGAGTTTTGAGATATCCTTTTTCCTTCCCCCAGTAGATAAGGGATAAGGACGGGGGCACAGTAGGCCACGCAGGTCACCCCATTACTCAATCCGAGAATGAAACCCTCCAGCACCAATACCTCCCTTTTAGGAGTAAAAGAGGCTGATCGCTGCAAATTCCACACCGATCGCCAGCAAATTAACAAAGAACCGCTTCAATGAGAGCCATGATATTTATTTCTCCTTGTTAAGGGGTTTTGGCCCGGCCTTCAAATTCTTGAGCTTTGGCAACATTGCCGTCCTCTTTGTACAAGGCAGTGAGCTACTTGCCCTAACAATGTTTTGAGGCCATATTCTCAATCCTTTCCTCGGTCTGGCCCAGTGATGTTAATAGCAATAGGTTTTGAAATCATCTTATCTGACCGATCATGTTTCATATACAGTTTGGTGACGGGAAGGCCTATAAGGCGATAAAAGGATAATAATAGGAGTGAAAGGGTGAAAATCGGAAGCGATAGGTTGGCGAAAAGAGCGTTACGCCTATTATCATGAGGCGGTAGTTCTTTCCTTGGATTAAGCAGGGACTACTCAATAAAATTGATCTCTCCCTATCTTTTCCTGCCACACTCTGCAGAAGGCAAGCAAATTCTTTGAGGAGAAGCCTTTCCCAGCCAATGCTGATTTCGCTAATCTCCTTGTCGCCAGGGCCACAACATAGGTGAAATCTCAAATCTGGGGGTTAGCAAGAATCTCTCAAATTCCGCCATAAGAAATAGGGGTTAAAATCCCTTTTGAAGTCAATATATTAGAGGATGTTTTAAGTTTTTCTTAAAAAAAGCTTGACATCCTCTTTTTTTCATGGTTTAATCCTA
>Ga0180009_10004269_pt1 | contig 15855 bp, 14 predicted proteins | sample OS_PC_MetaG_FD_123537 | JGI IMG/M metagenome (GOLD analysis project Ga0180009, IMG submission 123537) | Groundwater microbial communities from the Aspo Hard Rock Laboratory (HRL) deep subsurface site, Sweden - OS_PC_MetaG | ecosystem: Environmental > Aquatic > Deep subsurface > Groundwater...
CATGACCATCACGCGCAGCCCGACCACTGGCTTCATCACGGACACGACCCTCGGCAGCGTGACCACGCTGCTGGGGCACAGCGGCTTCGGCGAGCTGGACAGCACGGACGCGAGCGCGGGGGCGACCGCGCTGTACTCCACGTCGTACACGCGGGATGCGCTGGGCAGGATCACGCAGCTGGACGAGACAGTGGAGGGCGTGGCGTCGACGTGGGTCTATGAGTACGACGTCGCCGGGCGTTTGTGGAAGGTGACGGACGACGGGGTGCTGGTCGGGCAGTACAGCTACGACAACAACGGCAACCGCACGGGCGTGACGAACGACCTCGGCCTTGCGGTGAGGGGGTCGTACGACGCGCAGGATCGGCTGTTGAGCTACGGCGACGCGACGTACACGCACACGGCCAACGGCGAGCTTTCGAGCAGGACCACGCCGACCGGGACGACGAGCTATGTGTACGACGTTCTCGGGAACCTCGTGCAGGTGACGCTCGAGGACTCGACGGTCATCGAGTACGTGGTGGACGGCGAGAACCGGCGGGTGGGCAGGAAGGTGGGCGGCACGCTGGTCCAGGGCTTTCTGTACAAGGACCGCCTCAACCCCGTGGCCGAGCTCGATGGCACCGGCAACGTGGTGGCCCGCTTTGTGTACGGCACGAAGGCGAACGTCCCCAACTACATGGAAAAGGGCGGCGTCACGTACCGGATCCTCTCCGACCACCTCGGGAGCGTGCGGCTGGTGGTGGACACATCGACCGGCGTGGTGGCGCAGCGGCTGGACTACGACGAGTACGGCGTCGTGCTGATGGACAGCGCGCCGGGCTTTCAGCCGTTAGGGTTTGCCGGCGGGATCTACGATCACCAGACGAAGCTGGTGCGGTTTGGGGCGCGGGACTACGACGCGGAGGTCGGAAGGTGGACCAGCAAGGACCCGATCCTCTTCGACGGAGTCGACGGAACGAATCTCTATGGGTATGTGGTCAACGATCCCATGAACGGTCTTGACCCCGAAGGCCAACAAACCGCCGGTTCCCTCGCGGGCTGGATCTGCGGAACATCTCCTTTGTGCCATCTCGCATTGGCAGTCGTGTTACACGGGGGAGGGGGGCTTTCCCACGGAATGGAGAAGATCTGTGCGAAAGCGAAGGAGCCGGATCCCGGAGAGTGTGTCCTTCAAGGCGAAGAAAACGACCCATATAGGGGCACTGGCATCTGCGTGTTTAGTTGCAAAGAGAGCAACGGTCGCGAGTTCGAATGGAGAGAGTCCGCACTGCTGTTGGGAGGCAAATGCCCCGACAAAGGCATGATCAAGAACATTGTGAAATCGTGGCCAAAAGGACCACTGGGGCCACCGAAATAGCACCAACTACGTCAGGCCGCAGGTCCGGAAACCAGTTGCCCTCATGTCAGATAGGACCTTTTCTGACCTTCAGCGACTCTTGGCACTTGCCGACGATCTCGACCGTGCAGGTCAGGCAGACTCTGCTCTGTCCACTGCAGAGCAGGCGTTCTCTGTGCTTCAAGACCGAAACGACCTGGGCTTCGCGCTGACAGCAAGGATCGCTCATGGCTTCTGCCTACGGATCAATACGCTCCATGGTGCAGCGGCATCGATTCGGCCCATCAGAGAGGCCATCCGGCTCCTTGACGACGCTCTCGCTTCCGATCCACCTATCGACAGTTCGTATGATCCCGGCCTGGAGTTGTTGGCACAGCTCCACACGATCGCTGGCCACATGGCCGCTGACACCTCTGGTCTTACTCTGCACCTCCAGAAGGCGGTCGCCGTGCTGGAGACGCGGAGAGCTCTCCGTCGTCGCCTTGACGGAGCCAAAGGCTCGCTGGAACTCGTCACCACTCTCGCACGACTGGCCACGGTTCTTCGCCAGCTTCATTGTTGGTCAGACTCTTTCGTCGTCGCCAAAGAGGCAGCGGACTACCTGCGCGGACTCCCAAAGGAGGCGGACTCCATGACAGAGGTCAAGTCATGTCTCGAAGAGGTTGTCCCCTTCCTTGAGGAGTCCGGCTTCACATCAGAGGCACAAACGGCAAGAGCTATTGTGCGCGAGGTGGACGAGTGGAGCAAACAGCGTGTCTGATTGCGGTCAGGTTGGCGCACGTGCAGGTGCACCCAAGATCGCGAAAAGCCACTCGGTCAACGCGGCCGCCGCGATCAACCGGACCACGCACGGGCCGAGCCGCCCGGGCGTCGGCGATCACCACCGGCTGCGTCCGGCCGCCGGCCCCCGATCTACGCCCGCGACGGGCCGAGCTAAGCCAAAACTCGCGTCTGGGCCTCGAGCTTTCTGGACCCCCCTTCATCGGGCGATCGGCGCCTCCAAGCCGCGGAAGGCACCGGCGAAATCGGCCGGCGTACGACGGAAACGCGTCCGATGTCGTTGTCTGTACAAGGACCAGCTCAACCCCGTGGCCGAGCTCGACGGCGCGGGCAACGTGGTGGCGCGCTTCGTCTACGGCACCAAGGGCAACGTGCCCGACTACATGGAAAAGGGCGGCGTCACGCACCGGATCTTGAGCGACCACCTCGGAAGCGCGCGGCTGGTGGTGGACGCGTCGATGGGGGTCTTGGTCGTCACCTCGTTCCCAGCGCTCTACGCACCGCTCGCCCTCGACCGCCCTGGCCTGCTACTATTGAGGCACCGAGGGGACGGGCACCGTGAGCCACCCGGCCACCGTGATCGACCGGACCCAATGGCCGACGTGTTCGGCTACCGGCGAGACGACGGGCGGTGGTCATGACCGATGAGGAGCAGGCTCAGCTCTGGGCCAGGGTGGCCAGGGAGCACGAGGTGGAGCCCCACCCCGGGCTGGCGGGCCAGCGGCTTCGGCTGCACCTTGCGGTCCACGTGGTCGTCGAGAGGCAACTGGTCGAGGACAGCCCGGCTGAGGTTGGCATCACCCTGCAGCGCTTGACCGGGCAGGGCTCCACCCGACACCAGGCAATCCACGCCGTCGCGGAGGTCGCCTCGGACGAGGTGCTCTCCAGCCTGAGCGACGGGCAGCGCTACGACCAGGAGCGCTACGTTCGACGCCTGCGGTTGCTGGGGCGCTAGCCCTGGACGGCGGAAGTCCCGACCACTATTTCGGCAGGGCTCCGGTCTTGCGGACGCTCGGCTTGCAGTGGCCGGCCGACTTGTTCGGGCAGAAGGCCGGCCGCAAGCCTCGCTCGACCGTCGTGCCAGCCCGATTGCGTGCGTGAACGCGGGCTGGCACTCCTCACGCCGCTGCGACCGGACCCTGCCTCTTTGGGGTCGAGACTTCCGCCGAGCACATCTAGCCCTCGACCAGCCCCTTGCCGGAAGCGAACCAGTCCTTGAGCTCGTTGCGCCGCAGCTTGCCGGTCTGCGTGCGGGGCAGGCTGTCGACGACGCGGACATGCCCCGGCATCTTGAACTTCGGCAGATGATCGTGACAGATCTGCAGCACCTGCTTCGGCGTGACCGAGGCGTCCTTCATCAGCACCACGAAGGCTGTGATCGCCTCGCCGAGCAGATCATCGGGGACGCCGACCACAGCGCACTGCGCGACATCCGGCAGCTTCTCGACGACGTCCTCGATTTCTTTCGGGCCGATGCGGTGCGCCCCCGATTTGATCATGTCGCTCTCGCGGGCGACGATGAAGATGAACCCGTCCTCGTCCATGCGGGCCAGGTCACCGGTGCGCAGGCCCTCCGGCCGCAGGGTCCGCTCGGTCTCCTCCGGGTTCTTCCAGTAGCCAAGCATGACATTGTCACCCTGCGCCACGATCTCCCCGACGGTGCCTCGCGGGACTTCGTGTCCTTCCTTGTCCATCACCCGCAGCGTTACGCCCGGGATGCCGATGCCTGCCGATCCCATCTTGCGCTCCAGGTCGGCCGGCGGAAGGTAGGACAGGCGCGCCGATGCCTCGGTCTGGCCGTACATGACGAAGACACGCACATGGGGCATGGCTCGCTTGAGCTTCTCGGTCAAGGCGGGAGTCATCGGGCCGCCAGCCTGAGTCAGGTAGCGCAGGCTGCCGAGATCGAACTGGTCCAGAGCAGAGAACTGGATCAGCCGCGCGAAGGTGGAAGGGACCCCGGAGAAGCCGGTGCAGCGCTGCTCCTGGATCCCCTTGAGCACCGCGGCCGGGAAGGCCATCGAGCCCAGCACGGCGATGCTCCCGCCAGCATGGATGTGCGTGTGCAGCACGGAATTGCCGTAGACGTAGAAGAAGGGGAGCACCATCGCGATGCGGTCGGAGGGCGTCAGCTCGAGGTACTGGACGATGGAGCGGACGTTGGCCACCAGGTTGCGATGGGCCAGCATCGCGCCCTTGGGGTGTCCCGTGGTGCCAGAGGTGTAGATGATGGAGGCCAGATCGTCGCCATGGGCGCCAGTGTCGTGCAGCTCCTCGGCCGTCTCGAGTAGAGACGCCAGCTCCGTCACGGCGAACCGCTGGGCTCCAAGATCCGGTGGGCCGATGCTGATCACGTGGTGCAGGGCGGGCAGCTCGTCTCCCTGGCCGTCGAGCAGCTTGGCGTTCTTCCGGTCCAGGATGACGCCCTTCGCCTCGCAGTGCCCGAGAGCGTAGCTCAGCGTGCCAGTACGCGTGTCGGGGCACAGGGGAACGACGACGGCGCCGGCCTTGAGGATGCCGTAGTAGGCGACGAGGTACTCGACCGTGTTGTCGAGCACCAGGGCGACGCGGTGGCCCTGCTGCACCCCCAGCTCGCGCAGAGAGGATGCAAGGCGTCCGGAGAGCAGGTCCAGCTCTGCGTAGGTGGTGGATCGACCGCGCCGGATGAACACGGTCGATTCCGGGGATCTTGCCGTCGAGGCTCGCAGCAGGCCGTGGAGGCTGTTCTGTTTTGTCATGGGTGTTGCTTCTTCACCATCTCGGGTTCGTCGAGGTACTTCTCGATCCGTCGCACCGGATCCCAGTCCGAGTCCTTGGCGGCCGCAAACCCGATGATCCGGCTCTTCTTGCCCAGGACCGCGACCGTTGTCTTCGACCCGGGCTTGAGCGCGAGCAGCGCCTCCCTCAGCGAGTGGACCGTCTCCTTCGTCATGGAGGGGGGCACGCAGTAGGCGTCGTAGGGGATGCGAGCCGTCGAGGACAGGATGCGGAAGCGCTGGGGCGGCATGCCGTGTTTCTTGGCCTCGAAGAAGATCCCGGCGAAGACCGCCGCGCCGTCGCAAGCACCGCTTTCCAGCGCCCGCAATGCGGCCAGGTGATCCCCGGTGAACCGGGTCGCCCTGAAGGCCTTGTCGGGCTCCATGCCCTGCTCGCGGAACACCGCCCTGGGATAAAGGTAGCCCGAGGTGGAGTTGGGCCCGACGTAGCAGAAGACCTTCCCTTTGAGGTCCTGCAGTGTCCGCACACCAGTGTCCGCCTTGGTCACGATGTACCCCTCGTAGGAGGTGCCGCCCGTGGTCACGTGGGTGCCGATGAGCTTCAGCCCGGGCGCCCGTCGCTTGGCGCGGACGTAGGCATACGAGGAGAGGGCCGCCAGCTCCAGCTTTCCCGCGGCGAGCTGCGCCGACAGGTCGATATAGTCCTCGAACACTCTGAGCTCCACCCGCCGACGAAGTCGACTCTCCAGGTATCGGATCAGGGATGCGTGCTCCTTCATCAGCTGACGCTTGGGGAGGTACTCCGTGATCCCGAAGCGCAGGGGAGCACCGGTCAGCTTGGGGCCGGCGTCGTGGGTCGCGATGCTCGATCCTGGCCCCGTCCCACCCCGACCCCAGATCAGATAGCCGGCGAGCCCCCCTCCGCCCAGTACCAGCACCCCGAGCGCGAGCGTGATGCCGCGCCGGCCGGCTGACCGGCGCAGGGCATGAGGGCTGGCCTCACGGGTGGGCTGGGTCCCGGCCACCACGATCGAGCCGCCGGGCCCGGTGTTGAGGTTGAGGCTCAGCGGGGTTGGGGTGTTGGTCAATCCGGTGTGGGAGGTGATGTGCACCGTGCCGCTCACCACGTCGGGCAGCGCTTTCTGGATGTCCGCGGAGAACTCGGGAGCGGACTGGTAGCGCTTCTCTCGGTCCGGGGCCATCGCCCGGAGGATGATCCGCTCCAGCTCGACGGGGACCCCGGGTCGGACCTCCCGCGGCCGCTTGGCCTGTCCATTCAGGATGTGGTGGATGATCTCCTCATGAGTCTTGGCGGCGAAGGGCAGCTTGCCGGTGACCATTCGATAGAGCAGCACTCCCACCGCGTAGATGTCGACGCGATGATCCAGGTCGGACTGCCCGCGGGCCTGCTCCGGAGCCATGAAGCGCGGCGTGCCGATTACCGCGCCGATAGCGGTGACGTCCTGAGTCACCTCGGCGCGGAACTTCGAGATGCCGAAGTCGAGGATCTTGACCTGACAGGTCGCGTCGTCTCGCCGTGCGAGCAGGATGTTGCCAGGTTTGAGATCCCGGTGGATGACGGTCTTCTCGTGAGCCGCGGCGAGCCCAGCCAGGATCTGCATGGTGATGGTCGCGGCGACCAGCGGGGGGAGCACCTTCTCGCGGCGCAGCAGGGCGCTGATGCTCTCGCCCTCCAGCAACTCCATGACGATGAAGGGTACGCCCTCCTCGTCGTGTCCGGTGTCGGTGACCTCCACGATGTTTGGATGTCGGATGGCGGCCGCGGCGCGGGCCTCGCGGCGAAAGCGGGACATGGCGCTTGGGTCGGTGACGAAGACCTCATTGAGCAGCTTGACGGCGACCCTGACGCCGAGGCCGGTGTGCTCGGCCTCATACACGGCCCCCATGCCGCCCTCGCCGATCAGCCGGCCCAGGCGATACTTGCCTCCCACCATCGGTGTCGGGGGGAGGACATCGGTCTGGTCCAGGGGGGCCGTGTCGCCGTCCGACCGGTCCTGCGGGCCCAGATCGTCATCATGGGGGCTGTTGGACATGGATCCCACCGCCCCGCCACACCCCTCGGCGAGGACCAGCCACGATTTCCGCTGCTTCATCCCGGAGCGCCCGCAGGGCGTGAGGACCGGAAATCGGTTCTACTCTATGCAGGCAAGATTACGCGAACTTCTGCAGCAGGTAAAGGGCAGCGTGGTGGCAAGCGCTACTTGAGCAAGAAAGCCTTGAGGGTGACCTCGGCGCTCTTGCCCGCCAGCTCCGCCTCGTTGGTGGCGCCGGCATGGGTGAACCACATGACCGAGGCGAGATTGGCGGTGCCGCCATACTCCACGACGACGGGCGAGGTGTCGGAGGTGGCGTCGGCTGCTTTCTCGCCGGAGTGAGGGCAGTTCCCCGTGCCGATGGCGATCTCCATCTTGAATTCGCTGTTCTTCCAGGACAGGACCGAGATGACCTTCTTGATGCCGACGGGCATCGTCCAGTGGATCTTGACGTGGTTGTCCACGCCGGGCGTGATGGTCATGGTCATCGTCGACGGCTCCGCGAAGGTCGCCTCCTCGCCGTTGTTCAGCACCACCACCGGCCGCTCGTCACTCGTGGCGCTGGCGGCGGTTCCATGGGCCTTGAGGCTCAGCTTGCGGATGCCGTCCTGGGTCTTGGTGGTGTCCCACTTGAGCGAGAACGGTGCCGCGGTCACCGAGACCACGACCTTGCCGTCGACCAGCAGCTCGACCTTTGTCAGGTCGCCGGTGGTCTCGGTGTCGATCGTCAGCTCACCCTTGGCAACCGAGTATGGATCGAGCCCTTTGAAGGCTGCGGAGGGAGCGCCGGTATCCGCTGCCGGACCGCTGTCCATGGTCGCCTTGGTGTCAGGGGTCGACCCGTTGTCATCCCCACATCCCGAGGCCACAAAAGCGGTAAGCAGCAGTACGAGACCCATTCTATGCATTTGATACCTCCATTCTTGACTTTGCCCAGCACTCCGTGTTTTCGATAAGATAAGCCATCCTGTAGGGGGGAATCCTACCGGGTGCTGTCCCAGCGTCAAGCACATTCGGCAACAGGTAGAAAGCTATGGGCAACCGCTGAAGTTGTCGGTGGTGTTGGTTATGGTGTCGCTCTGCGTCACCTTGACCTTGGACAACGTCCCCTCGGCCCCCTTGTTCAGGAACAGAAACACGAGATCACCCTTGGAGATGCAGTCTCCTGACAGAACCAGCTTGTAGCCCGTCCCCTCGTCCGCCCCCTTGAGCACCGCGTGGGCCGTGGATGTGGTGGCGGCGCCGCTGTAGTCGTAGGTGATGGGGTCGCTGGCCTTGCGTAGCGCGACCCACACGTCCCCCTTGGCACCGCCGGTCGGCATCCCCATGATGCTGCCGCTGTCGGGCACGTACTCGATGGTCACCTCCTTGGTCGTGTCCCCGAGCGTGACCAGGTACTGGATGTAGCTCGGAGTGCCGTCAGGGAAGGTGGTGGGCATCGCGGCGGGGTAGCCAGGCGCGCCGGTCGTGGCTCCCTCGAAGTCCTGGTGGTCCTTGAGCCGGACGCAGCCGATCATCCCTCGATCCTCGAACAGCTGCTTGACCGCCGACTCCTTGTCGGGTGCCAGCTGCTTCACCTCGTCGAGGAACGCCTGGGCCGCCTCCTCGTAGTTGGTGCTCATGCCGAAGGTCAGAACAGCGTTCCATATCGCCTGATCGGCGACCTTCTGCCCCACGATTTGCCGCATGGCCCACAGCGTCCCGCTGGCCACCTCGCCGTCGTGGTGTTCCTCCCCGACGATGTGGTCCGGACACTTGAACACTCGTCGAAGGTCGCGCTCCGCGTTGACCGCGGCCAGGGAGTAGGTGCCCATGACCGGCGAGTTGGTGAAGGAGGAGGGCAGGTAGTCGGCGAGGGCCTCGTTGAGCGCCCTGGGGGTCGGGTCGAGCCCGTACTTGTCGGTGGCTGGTTGCCAGAGCACGGATGCACCGAAGGTGGCATGCGTGTACTCATGATACAGCACGGGCGCGTCATAGACGGGGTCCACCTGGGTCGTGATGGTGTCCTGGCTGAAGAGGATCGCGTCCTCGCCGTTGTTGAGGTCGACGCCGAAGTACTGCTTGAAGATCGATCCGGTCTCCTTCGGGAAGTAGGCGGCGTTGAGCATGCCGATCCACTGACCGAATAGCTGCACCTGGGCGTTGACCACCGTTCGCATCCTCTTGTCCTTCAGGTGTGCGAGGCCGAAGGTCTCGTAGTAGTGGTCGTGGATCGCGTTCACGTGGTGATAGGCCATCACCTCGGCGAAGGAGTCGTTGCCGTCACCATCGCTCGCCGGGGGCTTGATCTCGAGGTAGGTGCCGTCGCTGCCCGGCTTCGCCTTCTGCACCAGGTGACAGACCTGTCCGGCGAGCTGCAGCCCGCCCAGGTTGGCGTTGAACTTGTCGCCCCCGGGCTCGTTGAGGCAGTTCCAGACGTCGGCATACTTGCCGCTCAGCGCACCCTGCGGGTCGGTCAGATGCTGGAGCATGACCTGGGAGGTGACCTTCTTGTCCTCCACCGGGTTGATCTTGTAGACGTTGGCCAGCGGTCCGGTGGCGTCGGGGGTGCCGGCGTCCGGGACGGTGTCGACCTGCACCGTACCGTCGGAGGTGGAGCTCGTGTCGTCGCAGGCTGACGCCAGCGCGAGACACAGGGCAAGGACCAGGCTTGTCGTTCTCATCGGCTCAGCTCCACGATCGCCGCCCGCCTGGCACCGAGGCGGGCTCCGCTGCTGGCATCGATGAAGAGGAACCGTGCTGGATTCTCTGGCAGCAGCACTCGAAAGGCCAGACGGGGGCTGACACCTGGCACCACCACCAGCTGCGTAGAGGCGGGGGCCCGGCTCCTGGAACCGAGCCGCATCCGCGCGCGCTCCACCGCGGCCGCGCCGCTGATCCCGGGCCTGGTCGAGGAGAGCGAGACCGGCTCGACCTCCGAGTGGACGACGCGCACCAGCCCGGCGCGGTCCAGCGCCACGCTGACTGTTGCCCCATCCACGACGAGCCCGCGGTAGAGCTGGCGAAAGCGGAAGACCCGCAGGTCGCGGGTCTCGCGCACGTCCACCTGCTCGAGGGTGTTGTTGCCGCTGACGAACAGCTCGGGCCGGTCGGTCAGGAATCGGCGCACGCGCTCGGCGTCGGTGGCGCCGGTGGCGCGGAAGGCAAACCCGCGGATCATGGCCGGGCGCGTGCGATGTGCAGCCCAGCGGACGGTGAGCTTGCCTGGACCTGCGAGGCGGCTCAGGACCTTGGTGGCCCGCAGCCGGTCGGCCTTGAAGGAGGAACGAGTCTCCCCGCTAACGTAGGAAGCGACCAGGACCGAAAGAACGACAGTTGTCTGTTTCACCCACCCGCAACGGGCTGCAATCGAACGTGACGACATCGGCGACCTCCCACAGGGCAGTGTAGCAACCTGCGCCTCGAGTGGTAGGCCCTGTGTGTTGGCCGGTGTTTTCCAGCGGTTGGCGAGCTGCGCGCCTTGCATGTGCCCTCCCTCTGGGGCAGGATCGACGCGGGAGATGGGCATGTGTGCAACGGCATCGGTGTGCAACTTCCTCTGGGCCGGAGTCTGTCTGCTGGTGACGGGGACGGGTTGCTCGAGCTGCGTCGACCGGTCCAGGCCGGGCCCCACCGTCGTCTCCGTCGACCGGGGACAGGCGCCGCGACCTGCGGTGGACGAGCCCAGGCGGGTCCGGCGCGCCGCCATGGCCGGGTCCTGGTACCCCGACGACAAGAAGGAGCTCGAGACGCTGCTGGACCGCCACCTGGCGGCGGCGCAGCCGGCGGAGCAGGTGACCCAGGTGATGGCGCTGATCTCCCCCCACGCCGGGTATGCCTACTCGGCCAGGGCCGCTGCTGCGGGCTACAAGCTGCTCAAGGGCCGCAAGGTCCGGCGGGTGGTGCTGCTTGCGGTGTCCCATCACACGCCGTTCCACGGGGCCTCCATCGCCGACGTGACCCACTACGAGACCCCCCTGGGTCTGGTACCCCTCGACCCGGTGGCGGTGGCGCGGCTGCGCAAGAGCCCGCTGGTCCACACCGTCGAGGATGCACACTCGCGCGAGCACTCGCTGGAGATCCAGCTGCCGCTGCTGCAGCGGGTGATCGGGAGCTTCGCCCTCGTGCCGGTCCTGGTCGGGCGACTGGAGCAGAAGGACTACGCCCCGCTGGCGGGGGTCCTCGCCGAGGTCGTGGACCAGGATACGGTGGTGGTGGCCAGCAGCGATTTTACGCACCGTGGGCCCAACTACAGCTACGAGCTGCCCGCCGGGCCGGGCACGCTCAAGGAGCGGCTGAGTCGACTCGACCAGGGGTCGATCGACCGGATCCTGCGACTCGACCGCAAGGGCCTGCTGGCCCACGCGCGCGAGACCGGGACCACCATCTGCGGCCTCGCTCCGGTCTCCCTGCTGCTTGAGCTCCTGTCACGGCAGAAGGGTCCACCCAGCGCGCATGTGGTCAGCCACTACACCTCCGGCGACGTCACCGGCGACTGGACCAACACGGTGACCTACATCGACGTGGCTTTCTCCGGGAGCTGGCCGGCGCGCTCGAGGCTGGACCAGGCGCGCAGGGCGGGAGAGCAGGTGTTCCCCCTCTCCGTCTCAGAGAAGCGGATCCTGCTCGAGCTGGCCCGCAGCTCCCTCGAGGCATCGGTCCGCAAGGGAGGCTTCGACGGCAGCGTCCTGCGGGCCAGGTCCTTCCCCGATTCGCTGCGGCGCAAGGCGGGCGCGTTTGTCACCCTCAAGTGCAAGCTGGGCCCCGGAGGCGTCTGCGCCGGACGCGGCGACGGCCTGCGCGGGTGCATAGGCACCATCGCCCCCATCGACCCGCTGCTGGACACGGTGGCCCGACGTGCCGCGAGCGCTGCCCTGGAGGACAGCCGTTTCCCGAGCAAGGTCTCGGTGGAGGAGCTCAAGCAGGTCGGGATCGAGATCTCGGTGCTGACCCCGCCCCGGCCGGTCAAGGGGCCGCAGGAGATCGTCATCGGGCGCCACGGGATCCTTCTGCGCAAGGGGTTGGCCGGCGCCACCTTCTTGCCCCAGGTAGCCCCGGAGCAGGGGTGGGATCTCAACACCACGCTCGAGCATCTGTCGCGCAAGGCCGGGCTCGGACCGGACGGATGGCGCGATGGAACGAGCTTCTCGGTCTACGAGGCGATCGTCTTTGCCGAGGGGGAGGCGCTGAGCCGTGGAGAGTGACCCTCAGGAGGCCAGGGACGACCAGGTCGCCAATCTCGCCGGTCAGGTGGCGGAGACGCGCAAGCAGTTGATCAAGACGTCCAACATCCTGGGCAACCTCTCGGCCGAGGTCAAGGCGGTGGGCCGGGCGCAGCAGCGCGAGCGACGGGGATTGACGCTGAACTCCGCCGCGGCATATGTCCTGTTCGTGGTCCTCGTGGCGGCCGGTTTCTACTTCCTCTACCGCAGCCAGGCCGAACGGCTGGGGGCCGAGAAGGACGCCCTGGTTCGAGAGCACGAGGCGGCGTTGACCCAGCTGGCGACCATGCGCAAGGCGCAGGAGAAGCGACGCGCCGCCGAGGCCAAGGCGGCGGCGTTCTACCGCCTCAGTCGCTCCGGGCAGGTGCACAAGGCGCTGAGGCGGTACAACGACGTGACGCAGCTTCCGCTGTCACAGGTGGAGGCCGCGGTCTTCCAGGATTGGGTCTCCGGGGTCAAGAGCCGGCTGGGCTACTCGACCTACACCGAGGGGATGCAGGCGGTGGGGGAGAAGCACTGGAAGCGGGCGGTGGGGGAGTTCAAGAGCGCCCTTGGCTACCTGCCCCATCCCCCGCACGAGGCGTCTCTGCGCTACTACTATGGCATCTCGCTGATGAAGCTCGGTAGCTACCAGGAGGCTGCGGCGGAGCTGGAACGCGCGCTGGGGGTCGGCGCCGAGAAGATCGTGTCCAAGGAGATCCGCTACTTCCTCGGCTCGATCTACGAGCAGACCGCGCGACGGGAGCGGGCGATCAACGCCTACAAGGCGTATGTCAAGAGACACCCCGCAACCGCCTATGCGCGCGCCGCGCGCAGGAGGATCAAGGCGCTGGAGTAGCGTGCCGCTGCTGTATCCCGCAGCGCCCCGACAGGGGCGCGAGGACCGGCACGCCAGGCGCGTCCGTCAGCCTTGCCGGGCCGGCGCGCAGCACCAGCCGGGCGCCCGAATCGCGCCCCAGGGCATAGCAGGTCTTGCGCGTCAGCGAGACATAGTCGCCGCTGTTGGTCGATGCGACCTGGTACCCCTCGTCGACGGAACTCTGCACGGGCGCCAGACGGTGCTCGTGCCCGGTGGAGGTCTGGAAGAAGACGCCGAGAAGGCGGGTGGGTGGAGCAGACAATTCGATCGGCCCGTACGAGCAGACCCACTCCGACATCTGGTCCAGAAACGTCCGGATATGACCGTAGCTGGTCACCCCTTGATAGAAGTGAGGGTCGTTTCCCGCACCTTTCGGACCGCCGGCGATCCTGAGCAGCAGCCCCGAGCAGCCCATGAGCCAGGTGCCGACGTCAGTCAGCGTGCTGTTCTGCAGCATCTCGATCGAGTGCAGGGCCACTCCCGAGTGTCCGGAGTAGCGCAGCCCGCGCGCGGTCTCGGCCACGACGTCGCCGATCGACCAGAACTTCCAGCTGCCGCGGTTGGCCATGGCGTCCGAGATCACGATGACGTTTCGCTGCGTGTCGGGCTGGTCGAAGGGGCCGAGCATCGTTGTGGCCGTCTGTAGCGCCTCGCGAACGTCGCTGCCATATCCGATGGTTTGGTCGGTGATGGCTTTCCTGAACGCCGCGATGTTCGACATCTGCGGCTGCGGCGGATTGACCCTGGCGGCGATCGAGCCATTGAACAGAACAAGCCCGTTGCGGACCGGCAACGGGCTGCCGGCGTACTGCAACAGCATGCTACGCAGCAGCTGGAAGTTGGTCGTGGAGCCGACACGGTCGTTCATCGAGGGGGATACGTCGGCCACGACCACGACCACCGGCCATCGCGTCGCCAGTTGCTGCTGTCGAACGCTGGCGTGGGCCGTCGCTTCGATCCTGCGAGAGGATGTCTGAGCACCGCTCTTGGTCTGTGTGTAGAGCTGAGCTCTCACCACCGCGTACGGGTCAGTGCTCCGGGAAACCAGCCGCACCGACCCCTTGACCCCGCGAAGCGTGTGGGCCCGGATCACGGCCCTGATGGTGTCCTGGCTCAACTGAAGACGACCGTGGTCGTCCAGACCTCGCTCCCGCAACGACGAGGCCGCCGCCAGGGCGAGGGCGTCGGTGGCGTTGCTCATCTCCTGCTTGGTGATGTGGAGCCTGCCGACGTGGAACAGGAGTAGAGTCAGGGGCACCAGCACGACGGCCAGCATCGCCGCGACGATGGTCGTGACGGCGCCGGCGTCCCTGTGGCTCGGGGTTGGTGGCATCGGGCCTCCTGCTGCCACTGTCACCTGACAGCAAGACCGGGACCAGGGCTTGGTCTCCGCCCAGAGGTCTGGTTACGATGGGTTGGCCCGACCAGCAGGGCGGTCGCGCTGCGAGTGGCTGGTCCACTGGTGCGGGTCCGGGGGCGAGGGCCCCCTGAGCTCAGCGGCGGGCGATCGTCTTGGCCGGGTTGCCCTTCTTGACCACGGGCTCCGGCGTCTTGCGGGAGTTGAAGTAGCGCGAAAGGAGCATGCGCCCGGCGGTGTGGGCCTTGATCTGCCAGCGCGGGGGGTTGCCCAACAGCACGGCAAAGGCGACCTTGGGCTTCGACGCGGGCGCGAAGCCCACGAACCAGTTGTAGTGGATGAATGGGTTCTTGCGGGAGAGGGAGCCGGTCTTGCCGCCCACCACGATCCCTGACAGGAACGGCTTGCCGCGGCGAGAATAGAAACCGCGCCTGCCCGTGCCGATCCTGGTGGTGTTGACCATTGCTTCGGCAAGGGCCGCTGCCGTCCGCCGGCTCACCACCCGCTCCGGAGCAGGCGGCTCGGGGATCTCGACCTTGCCGTCCGGCCGCACCACCGACTCGACCATCCGGGGCCAGCGCAGCATCCCCTGCGCGCCCGCCACGCCGCCGATGACTGCTCCATGCAGCACGCTGGCCTCGGTGTGCCAGAAACCGGCCGCCACCTGCGCCAGCTCCAGATCCGAGGCCGGGATCCTTGCCTTGCTGGGCTGGACTGCCAGCTCGAACGGGATGGCTCGATTGAAGCCGAACCGACGCGACCAGCGATGGAGGGTGCGCTGGTCCAGGTAGCGCAGCGCGAGCTTGGCCATGATTGGATTCACACTCTTGGACACCGCGTAGGACAGGCTATTGCACGTGGTGTCGAGGTTGGGGTTGTCCTTGAGGTGGTGCCGGCGCAGCCCCCGCAATCCACCGTGGTAGCAGACCTGCGTGGTCGCCGGCACGCCGTTTTCCATCAGAGCGGACGCCGTGACCAGCTTGAACACCGAGGCTGCGGGTGCCCAGGGCGTGAGACAGAGATCCTCGGAAGGCGTCTCGGGGTCCCGCGTCGAGTGACCGGCCATTACCAGCACCTTGCCCTGCTCGAGCTCGTAGAGCACCATCGCGCCATAGGGGAGCTCGTGGCCCTGCATGTAGGTCAACGCCCACTGCTGCAGGTCCGGGTCGAGCGTGTAGTTGACCTGTGTCTTGTCCGACAGGGTCTGTACCAGGCGATGTCCGTCGAGTTGCGCACGGCGCAGGTCAAGCTTGTCGCGCCAGTCCACCATCAGCTTGCTCTTGGCCTCCACTTTCGGGCGGGAGATGGCGACTGCCGGCTTGGCCAAAGATCCACTTTGCTGGGCCAGAACGCCGCCGGCCATGAATAACGTCAATGTCAAGAGCAGACAACTCCCCGGCCTTTTTCTTAAAAAGGCAATCATTACAATCTCCTGGGGCGTTTGGTGGTAACAGAGCCAGTCTACGGCATGTAGGTATAGGTGTCAAAAAAACCCACCCACATTGCAACATGGGCGGTGGTGGAGGATGTTGCGACTTTGGCGAATTC
>Ga0180009_10004270_pt1 | contig 15852 bp, 13 predicted proteins | sample OS_PC_MetaG_FD_123537 | JGI IMG/M metagenome (GOLD analysis project Ga0180009, IMG submission 123537) | Groundwater microbial communities from the Aspo Hard Rock Laboratory (HRL) deep subsurface site, Sweden - OS_PC_MetaG | ecosystem: Environmental > Aquatic > Deep subsurface > Groundwater...
ATGTCGCCGCCGTCGGCGACGAATTGATCGAGAACCCGCTGGTCAAGGGCGTGTCCTTCACCGGCTCGACCGCCGTCGGGCGCGTGATCGCAGCCAAGGCCGGCGCACATCTGAAGAAATGCTGCGTCGAGCTCGGCGGCAAGAACGCCATGATCGTGTGCGACGACGCCGACCTCGATCGCGCCGCCCAGGCCGCCAATTTCGGCGCCTTCATGCATCAGGGCCAGATCTGCATGTCGGTTGAGCGCGTCATCGTCCATGAGGCGGTCTATGACGCCTTTGTCGAGAAATTCCTGCCGCGCGTCAAAAAGCTCAAGGTCGGTGCCACGACCGACAGGGAAAACATCCTCGGCCCGGTGATCAACGACCGCGCTTCGGACCGGCTCACCCGGCAGTTCGACGATGCCCTCAAGAAGGGCGCGAGAATCCTTGTCGGCGGCGATATCGACGGACGCTTCGTCAGCCCGACCGTTTTCGCCAATGTCACGCCGGACATGCTGCTCTACACCGAGGAATCCTTCGGCCCGGTCTGCTCGATCTTTCGGGCGCGCAATGACGAGGACGCCATCCGCATCGCCAATGACAGCGAGTACGGACTGACGGCCGGCGTCTTCACCGGCAACGAGGAGCGCGGGCTTTCGATCATGAACCGGCTCGAGACCGGCAATTGCCACCTCAACTGCTCGCCGGTCAACGACGAGCCCCATGTCCCCTTCGGCGGCGTCAAGGGTTCGGGCCTCGGCAAGCATGGCGGGCGCTGGTCGATGGAGACCTTCACTGAAACCCGCTGGATCACCCTCGAACGCGGCGGCCGCGCCTATCCGCCGGTTTTCTAGGATGTACCGGTCCTGCGATCCCCATCAGCGCCGAGACGAGTCCGACAAAAAGGACGGAGCCGCATTTGCGCCGATCACTGGATGAGGACAAGTATCGAAAGGGCGGCAACCAGGGTCGTCAGCAGCACCAGCGGAAATCCGAAACGGAAGAAATCTGCAACCGAATAGCCAGAAATGCCCATCACCAGCGTATTGTTGTGATGGCCGAACGGCGTCATGAAATCAAGCGAAGCGCCGATGGTCACCGCGATGATGACGGGCTCCGGCGGCAGGCCGAACTGGCGCGCCAGCTCGCTGCCGACCGGGGCCAGGACCAGAACGGTCGATGGGTTGTTGATGAACGGGGTCAGGAGTACCGACAGAACCAGCATCGCCACGATGAGCGCCTGCGGCGTTGTTGCCGGTGCGAACGCCGCCACGCCATGGGCGAGCGCCGCGCCGGCGCCGGTATCGCCGACGGCGGCGCCGAGCGGGATGATGGCCCCGAGCATGACAAGGATCGGCCAGTTCATGGTTTCAAGCCCCTGGCGGAGGGCCAGTTGACCGCAAAGGGCGAGGACGAGAACCACGCCGCCGAAGGCGATCGCCGGGTCGATGCCGAAGACGGCGCTTGCAGCGATGCCGATGGCGAACACGATTGCCGGCATGTAGGCCGGCCGGCTGGCGATGGCCTCCGGTCTGTCCCTTAGCAAAAGCAGACCCGTTTCGGCGCATTCGGCGGCGATGGCGTCGCGTTCGCCCCTGAGCACGAGGACGTCGCCGACCGCCAGTCGAATATCGCCAAGCCGCCCCTCGACCCGGCGAGCGGTAATGCCGATCCGGTCAATGGCGATCCCGAGGTCGGTCAGAGCGGTGAGGTCGCCCACGCAGGATCCGATAAAAACGCTTTCGGGCAAAAGGACCGCTTCAAGCATGCCGCCGCCGTCATCCGCCCCGCTTCCATCGACGAGTGCACCGATTTCCACGAGCCTGTTCAGCACGTGTTCCTGTCCTTCGAGAACGAGAATGTCTCCGGTTTCGGCATGGCGGCCGTCGCCGCCGAAGACGAACCGTCCGTTTCGGACGATGTTGTGAACAACCAGTTCTTGCTCCACTTCGATCTCGCCCAGCGTGCGCCCGGCAAGCACCGAGCCCTCTGTCACGGCGAGTTCGGCGGCGTAGCGGCGCTCGTGCCGCACACGCCGTTCCGTGTCGCCGGGCTTGGGATGGGCACGGAATGCCATCACGACGAGATAAAGCATGCCGGCAAGCGCTACCGGAAAGCCGACCTGACCGAGCTCGAAAAAACCGAGCCTGTGGTCGGCGTATTGCGCCATCGCCGCGTCGGCCATCAGATTAGCGGGCGTACCGACAACCGAACACATCCCGCCCAGCAGCGTCGCGAACGAGAGCGGCATCAACAAGCTCCGCATTGGCAAGCCACGGCGGTCGCAGGCCGACATGGCAAGCGGGAGCAGCAGCGCCAGGGCGCCAATATTGTTCATGAACACCGACAGAATCCCGCCGATCAGGCAGAGCGCGACGACGATCTGGGCGTTGCCGCGCACCGAACGGTCGAGCATTTCGGCCGTCACGTCGATCAGCCGCGAACGACGCAGCACCTGTACGATCAGGAGGATCTCAAGGACGGTGACGACCGCCGGATTCGCAAAGCCCAGAAACAGGTTCTCCGGCGGTACCAGTCCGAGCAACCCGCCAATTGCCAGCCCGGACAATGCCACCAGCTCGAAACGGAAACGGCCGATGGCAAAGGCGGCCAACATGAGGACGAGCAGCGCCAGAATTTCGATCTGAGGGAGCGTCATCGCGCGGCCCTTGACGTGTGAACTTCCCCAGCCAAGCGCACCCTGGCCCGCCATGCAATGGCTTTCAGGAGGCACCGTCCTTCGCCGATACCGGAAATGCGACCAGCCCGTCGGCAATGGTCGTTTCGTCAAGCACGTTGCGCGTCGCATCCGCCACGCGGGCGAAGACGCGACGCGTCTCGCAGATTTCCTCGCCATTGCAGTCCGGGCAGTGGTGATAGGCGGTTTTGCTCAGGCAGGGCAGCGGCGCGAGCGGTCCGTCGATGGCCCGAAGCACTTCGCCATAGCTGATCCGGTCGGCCGGACGGAGCAGGCCGTAGCCGCCGCCCTTGCCACGATGGCTGACGACGAATCCTTTATGCTTGAGGTCGAGCAGGATCTGCTCGAGGAATTTCTTGGGAATCCTGTGTCCGGTGGCGATATCGGAAATGGTCAGAGTCCGACCGCTCGGCGCCCGCGCCAGTGCCGAAAGGGCCCTCAGTGCATATTTCGCTTTCTGGGAGATCATCGCGCGGCGAACTCTGGACAATTGACACCGTTGGCGGGGCCGCCGGGCATTATGTCGATTATATTGATAGGGATATATGTTATTAAGCAAGCGATGGCAAACTGTTCGAGTGCCTACCCCGTCCGACGAACCCGGCAAAAGCCGAAACTTGCCACCCGGCCGAATAGGGGCAAAGCTCCTCGGAGTGTCGAAAGTCAGATCATGATTTCTCAAAAGGCCCGCTATGCGTTCCGCGCGCTGATCGCCCTTGCCAAGGTCGAACCTGGGCAGTCCCGGCAGATTGGCGAAATCTCGGCGCAGGAGGGCATTCCGAAAAAATTCCTCGAGCAGATCCTGCTCGACATGAAGCGCGCCGGCATCGTCATGAGCAAGCGCGGCAAGGTCGGCGGCTATCTGCTCTTGAAACCGGCCGACGACATCTCCTTCGGCGAGGTGCTGCGGATCATCGACGGACCGATCGCGCCGCTGCCCTGTTTGAGCAAAATCGCCTACCATCGGTGCGAAGACTGCAAGAGCGAGCAATCCTGCGAGACCAGAAAGGTGTTCGCCCGCGTCGCCGACGCGACCAGACAGGTGCTCGACGCCACGTCGATCGCCGATGCGATTGGCAAGGAAAACCTCGATATTCCCGAGGTTTATCGGTCCGCCTAGTTCCAGTCCGCAGGCCCTTGCAGGAGAAAGGATGCCTCTCGGATCCGATCGTATTGACAATCTCTACCATACAGATAGGGTATCAGGCGTTGACTCTTCGAGGAGGTAGCGATGCGATCCTACAAACGACAACTGGCGATGGCCGGCTTTGCGGTTTGCTTCGCCTTCGCCGGTGCCGTCACCGCCTTTGCCCAGCAGTCGATCGTCAATGTGTCCTACGATCCGACGCGCGAACTCTATAAGGAATACAACGCCGCCTTTGTCGCGCACTGGAAGGCCGAGACCGGCAAGGACGTCGACATCAAGACCACCCATGGCGGCTCCGGTTCGCAGGCCCGCACCGTGATCGACGGGCTCGAGGCGGATGTTGTGACGCTGGCGCTCGAGGCCGACATTAACGCCATCGCCGCGCAATCGGGCAAGGTTGACGAGAACTGGCGCGGAACTCTGCCCGGCAACAACGCGCCCTACACGTCAACCATCGTTTTCCTGGTCCGCAAGGGCAATCCCAAGGGCATCGCCGACTGGGGCGACCTGATCAAGGACGGCGTCGAGGTCATCACGCCCAACCCCAAAACCTCGGGCGGGGCGCGCTGGAACCTGCTTGCGGCCTGGGCCTGGGCCGAACGCCAGTTCGACAAGGACGACGCCAAAGTGCGCGACTTCGTCTCGGCCCTGTTCAGCCACGTCCCGGTGCTCGACAGCGGCGCCCGCGGCTCGACCACCACTTTCGTGCAGCGCGGCATCGGCGACGTCCTGCTCGCCTGGGAAAACGAGGCCTTTCTCGCCATAGCCGAACTTGGACCGGATGCCTTCGATATCGTGGTGCCGTCGGTATCGATCCTTGCCGAACCGCCGGTGGCGGTCGTCGACATGGTGGTCGACGCCAAAGGCACCCGCGAAGTCGCGACGGCCTATCTCACCTATCTTTATTCTCCCGAGGGCCAGACCCTTGCCGCTAAGCACTATTACCGGCCGTCCCTGCCCGAACTGGTCGCGCCGGAGCTGCTGACGCGCTTCCCCGAGGTCGACCTGGTCAAGATCGACGACTTCGGCGGCTGGAAATCCGTGCAGCCGGAATTCTTCGGTGACGGCGGCATCTTCGACCAGATCTACGCGCCGGCGCAATAGCATGGCCCCGGCATCGGCGGGCTGGCGGTTCAGGCAGCACAGCGTCATCCCGGGATTCGGGATGACCTTCGGGCTTGCCGTGCTCTATCTCGGGCTCGTCATCCTCATTCCCCTGGCCGGCCTTGCCTGGCGCTCCGCCGCCCTGGGACTAGAGGATTTCTGGCAGATCGCCACCGATCCGCGCGTCATTGCCGCCCTGCGAACGAGCTTTTCGACCGCGTTCATTGCCGCCGTCGTCAACGCCGTTTTCGGCACGCTGGTGGCCTGGGTCCTGGTGCGCTACGAGTTTTTTGGCCGCCGCGTCCTTGACGCCATCGTCGATCTGCCCTTCGCGCTGCCGACCGCCGTTGCCGGCATCGCCCTGACGACGCTATATGCCCCGACCGGCTGGGTCGGCCAGCTTTTCGCGAGCGCCGGCATTAGAATCGCCTACACCCCGGCGGGCATCGTCATCGCCCTCATCTTCATCGGGTTGCCTTTCGTCGTCCGCACCGTGCAACCGGTCATCGAGGATTTCGAAACCGATGTGGAGGAAGCCGCCGCGCTGCTCGGCGCCTCGCGGCTCCAGACCATCGTCCGGGTCGTGCTGCCCGCCCTGTTTCCGGCCCTCTTGACCGGGTTCTCGCTCGCCTTCGGCCGGGCGGTCGGCGAATACGGATCGGTGATCTTCATTGCCGGAAACCTGCCCTACAAGAGCGAAATCGCGCCGCTTCTGATCGTGATGCGGCTCGAAGAGTTCAACTACCCTGCCGCCACGGCGATCGCCACGATCATGCTCGTCATCGCGTTCGGCATTCTTCTTTCCATCAACCTGCTGCAGGCCTGGAGCAGACGGAGATTCGGTCATGCCCTCTGACGTCCGGGTCCCCCATCCCGACGCCTTCCGTAACCCGGTGACGGAATCGGCTGTCGCCAGGGGAACGACCATCGCCATCGCGGTAGCCTTCCTTGCACTGGTTCTCATTCTGCCCATCGTTGCGGTGTTCAGCGAAGCGCTGCGCCGCGGCCTCGACGTCGCCCTTGCCGCCGTCAGCGAGCCCGAGCCGCTCGCCGCGGTCAGGCTGACGCTGACGATCGCCGCCATCGCCGTGCCGCTCAACACCGTGTTCGGGATTTGCGCCGCATGGGCCATTGCCAAGTTCGACTTCAAGGGCAAGACCTTCCTGATCACCCTGATCGACCTGCCGTTTTCGGTGTCGCCGGTGATTTCCGGCCTCGTTTACGTGCTGCTGTTCGGCAGCGGCAGCTTGCTCGGCCCATTTTTCGCCAGCGCCGGCATTCAGGTCCTGTTCGCCGTGCCGGGCGTCGTTCTCGCCACCATATTTGTGACCTTTCCCTTCGTTGCCCGCGAACTCATTCCGCTGATGCAGAGTCAGGGATCGGGCGACGAGGAGGCAGCGATCGCGCTTGGCGCGTCGGGCTGGCAGACGTTTCTCCACGTCACGCTGCCCAACATCAAATGGGGATTGCTCTACGGGGTGCTGCTCTGCAACGCCCGCGCCATGGGCGAGTTCGGCGCCGTCGCCGTCGTTTCCGGGCGGTTGCGCGGCGAGACGGTCACCATGCCGCTCGAAATCGAAATTCTCTACAACGAGTACAATTTCGTCGCGGCATTTGCCGTGGCTTCGCTGCTGGCGTTCCTGGCCCTTGTCACGCTGGTCTTGAAAGCCTTGCTCGAACGCATCTATGGCCGCGATCACGTCACCGGTGCCGGTCACTAGCCGAGGAGACCAATCATGGGCATCATCGAAACCGATTCAGCTGCGGCAGCGGCGGTCGACAAGGCCCTGCCAGGCTTCGGGTCGGCCTTGTTCCGAAGCGGATCCGTCGATGCGGTTGGTGTCAGGATCGAACGCGTTCGCAAGACTTTCGAGCGCTTTCCGGCGCTGCACGATGTGTCCCTCGACATCAGGCCGGGCGAGCTTATCGCCTTGCTCGGTCCGTCCGGCTCGGGCAAGACCACGCTCCTCCGGCTGATCGCCGGTCTCGATTTTCCCAACGAGGGCGCGGTCTATTTCGGTGACGAAGACGCCTCCCACAAGACCGTGCAGGAGCGCAATGTCGGCTTCGTGTTCCAGCACTACGCCCTGTTCCGGCACATGACCGTGATGGAAAACGTCACCTTCGGGCTGCGGGTGCGGCGGCGCAGCGTCCGTCCGCCCAAGGCCGAGATCCGCAAACGGGCTCTCGAACTGCTCGACTTCGTGCAACTCGCCGGGCTCGAGAAACGCTATCCGAACCAGCTGTCCGGCGGACAGCGGCAGCGGGTCGCGCTCGCCAGGGCCCTTGCCATCGAGCCCCGCGTGCTGCTGCTCGACGAGCCCTTCGGCGCCCTCGACGCCCAGGTCCGCAAGGGTTTGCGGCGCTGGCTCAGGGAGGTTCACGACAGAACGGGCCACACCACGGTTTTCGTGACGCACGACCAGGAAGAAGCGCTCGAACTCGCCGACCGCGTCGTGGTGATGAGCCAGGGCCGAATCGAACAGGTCGGCGGACCCGACGAGGTCTATGACCATCCGAATTCCCCCGCCGTCTTCTCCTTCATCGGCGAGTCTTCGCGCCTGCCGGTGATCGCGGCAGGCAACCGGCTGGATTTCGCCGACCGGCCGATCGGGCTCGATGCCCAGCAGGTCCGCGATGGCGCGGCGGTCCTGTTTTTCCGTCCGCATGACGTCGAGTTCGCCGAGCCGGGCGAGCAGGCGATCGTCGGAACGGTCGTCGGCAGCCGCCGCACCGAGGGAACGCGTCAGATCGAGCTGGAGGTCGGCGGGGCCAAGCATCGGGTCGACATCGAAATACCGGTCGGTCACCCCGCCACCACCCGTTCCCGCATCGCCTTCCGGCCACGGCGCTGGAAGGTCTATCCCGTACCGGGGTAGACGTAAGTGACGGAGCGGATTCCCGCGGATGCCGGGACAATCTGACCAGCCCGGCTTGGTTCGAAAGCTGACGCGCGCCGCCCTAGTAAAACCCGATGGGAAACCACCTCAAATAGAGTTCGTCGAGCTTGCCGGACCGGGCGAGGCGGCCGAGGGCGAAATCGATCGCCTTGGTCACCTCCTCGCGGCCCGGACCGATGGCGATGGCCAGACCCTCGCCGAAATAGTCGGGACGGAAATAGGCATCGCCGGCAAAGCCGCAGCACTCCCTGTTGCGCCCGAGCCAGAACGAAGCGCGCAGGGCATCGCCGAAAAAGGCATCGGCCTCGCCCAGCCGCACCAGATCGAGTGCCGCAAACTCGGTCTCGGCATTGACGATCAGCGAGTCCGGCAGGAAACGGCCGATCAGCTCGGCCTGCTTTGATTGGGCCCGGACGGCGACGCGCTGGCCGGCCAGCGTGTTGGCGTCGAAATCAGCGACCGCGTCGACCGGCACGACGAAGCGCGCCGGAAACCTCAGATAGACCGATGAAAACGCGAAGGCGGCACCTGTCTCGTCGGTGAGCGCCAGCCCGCCGATCAGGGCGTCGCCCTGGTTGTCCATGAGCGCGTCGGCAGCCTGGTCCCACGGCCAGGCCTGCAGGGTGCAATTGGTCGATAAATCGGTGCAGATGGCTTCGGCCAGGTCGATATTGTAGCCGACAAGATTACCGGCTTCGTCGCGGTAGTTGAACGGCGGATAGTCCGCCACCGTCAGGAAGCGCAGGGCCGGAATGGACGGCGGGCTTTGCGCCGATTGCCTGATATTGGGGTCGTAGTGGCGCGGTAGAACCTGCGCTTCGGCACCGGCGGCCAGCGCGCAGACGGCCGGAAGCACGAGCCAGAAGGCCCCGCGCCGCAATCCGGCCAGCATGTGAAGAATCGCCGCAACCATGTCGAGGCAAGCTTATGCGTCATTGGAGCGCGGCGGAAAAGTCCCGCCGCCGCGCCAGTGCCCGTTTTCGCCGCTTGCCTGACTACGCATTTTTCCGCAGAATTCGGACTTCGACTTTCGATGCTTCCGCCGGGCGCGGGTCATCGGGCAAGGCGACTTTCGGACGCGATCGGGCGTCGCTCCGGAATCCGGGGGAGATTGCATGCCCGATGGAAGCGCGCTGATCTGCGCCGTTTCCGGCTGCAGCCCGGATCGGGGCAAGGACATCCTCACTGAAGCAGCAGCCCTCGGCGTTGATCCGCTGGTGCTGGTGCGCACGCGCTGCCGCATCGACGACGAGGAAATCTTCGCCCGTGCCGCCCGCTGGGCTGGCCTCGCCTTCTCGCCGGTCGTTCCCGATAGCGGCCGGTTTCGGACGCGGCGGGTGCGCGTCGAAAACCTCGCCGAGGTCCGATCGCTGCGCGTCACGCTGTTTGACCGCGACGTCCTGTTCGTGGCGCCGACACTCGGCCAGTTCCTGGCGCTGGCCGAACATGTCGGCATCCATGACGAGACCAGGCGGCGGCTGTGCATCGTGCCTCCGGCAGCGCTGCGCCGGGCGCTGGTATGGCGCCATCGCGACATTCTGATCGATTTCAGCCGCCAGAATCTTGCGCGCGCCTGGCCGTTTTCGACCGCCCATCTCGATCTCGGTCTGGGGCTGAGGCTTGGCTTTGTCTTGGTACTGGTGTTGCTGCTCGCCGCCGCGGTGCTGGCGCCTTTCGAGGCGCGGCCAGTCCTCGTTCCGCTGTTTTTCGTCGTGCTCGTGCTGCCGTCCTGGTTCCGCATCGCCGCCATTGTTGACGAGCCGGCGGTGGGGGACACGGGTCCCGAACGCCTGTCGCGCGACGCGGAACTGCCGGTCTATTCGGTGCTGGTCCCCCTGCGCGACGAGGCGCATATGGTGCCCCAGCTCGTTCGGGCGCTTCTCGACCTCGACTATCCGCAGGAAAAGCTCGACGTAAAATTCATCGTCGAGGAAGAGAGCCCTGCAACCGTCGCTGCCGTTCAGCACCACATCAAGGCGACGGGCTACGAACTCGTCACGGTGCCGCCGGCGCCGCCGCGCACCAAGCCCAAGGCGCTCAATTTCGCGCTGCCGCTGGCGCGGGGCCGCTTCGTCACCGTCTACGACGCCGAGGACATGCCCGCGCCCGATCAGCTGCGCCGCGCCGCCTCGCTGTTTGCGCAGCAACCGGCAGTGGCCTGCATCCAGGCCGAACTCGTGCCCGACAATGCCGACGAAAACGCCGTGACGGCGCTGTTCGCATCCGAATATGGCGGCCAGTTCGGCATCATGCTGCCTTGCCTGGTCAATTGGGGTTTTCCGGTGCCGCTCGGCGGCACGTCCAACCATTTCCGTCTCGACGTGCTGCGGCGGATCGGCGGCTGGGACGCCTTCAATGTCACGGAGGACGCCGATCTCGGCTTGCGGCTGGCGCGGCGCGGCATCCGCACGGTGATGCTGAACTCGCCGACCTATGAGGAAGCGCCGGTGACGCTGCCGGCCTGGTTTCGTCAGCGCACCCGCTGGATGAAGGGCTGGATGCAGACTTTCCTGGTGCATAACCGCCGCCCGCTGGCACTTCTTAAGGATCTCGGTCCCGTCAACTTCCTCGCCTTCCAGATCTATGTGGGCGGCATGATTCTGACGCCGCCCCTGCACACGCTCTACATGCTGGCGGTGGCGATCCGGCTGGTCTTTGCCGGACTGACGGCGCCGGGCGCCGATCCCTTGTCACTTGTCGAAATGTTCACGCTCGCCATCGGCTATCTGAGCGCCATCGGCCTGTCGGTCTTCGGGCTGATCCGTCTCGGGCGCCCGTATCTGATCCGCTACCAGCTGCTCCTGCCCTTCTATTGGGCGCTGATGGGGCTGGCCTCGTTCCGGGCGGGGTTCGAACTGATCCGCAACCCGCATTTCTGGTCCAAGACCAGCCACGGCATCTCGCGGATGCGCCGCGGTTCGGTGACGACGGATGCACGCTCTGCGGCGCGGTCAGCAGCGGAAAAGGGCTGGAGCGGGTGAAGGGAATCGAACCCTCGTCGTAAGCTTGGGAAGCTTCTGCTCTGCCATTGAGCTACACCCGCGATGTCCCGATATGTGCGCGAACGCAGTTGTGGCGTCAAGTCGGCAAGAAGCGGCGGTGGACGGAAACGCGAGAAGGCGCGACGGCCGGCGCGCGTTGCGAATTCCGTCCGTTTCGACACTGTATCCGGCAACTCATTCACGCCTTGTCAGTCCGACAGGCACGGGGCCAACCGATCCCGTCGCCAAAGTCAGTATTTCGTTACGATTTTGCGTGCTATGCTTTGCTTCGATCGCCGTCAAAAGACGGTTCTTTCGCACTTCATTGGGGGCAATTGAAATGCCTTTGCGAGTACTCCTCGTCATATTGGCTATGTTTTTTGCCGCGCCGGCCGCCGCGGCTTCGGTCCAGGTGACCGTCGATATATCCGAACAGAAAATGTATGTGCGCGTCGGCACGCTCACCAGCTATACTTGGGACGTGTCCACGGCCCGCCGGAACTACCGCACGCCGACCGGCTCATTCCGCCCGATCCGCATGCATGCCGAGTACTATTCGCGCAAGTACCACGGCGCGCCAATGCCGCATTCGATCTTCTTCTACGGCGGCTACGCCATTCACGGCACGACCGAGATTTCCAAGCTTGGCATGCCGGCCTCGCATGGCTGCGTCCGGCTCGATCCAAAACACGCCGAAAAGCTGTTCACCCTCGTCAAAAAGAATGGCAGCAAGAACACCACGATCAATGTCAGATCCTAGAGCTTTTCAGTGTTTCATGGAAACACTGAAAAGCTCCAAGTCCTTGGTTTGTCGCATTTCCAGACGGCGAACCGGTGTCCACTTCACCTGGAAATGCTCTAGAGCGGCGCGCCCTTAGGTTGAAGCGCTTCGCCGCTCGATCTGCTTGTGATCGCGGTGTTTTGCGAAAAGCCGGCATCCGCTATCTCGCATGCCGCACCAAGCGCCGCCCGCCGCTACGGCCAGTCCCGGAAATGCTTTGAGAGCTTGAGGCTCTGGGCCTGGTAGTTCGACCCGAGACCGGCGCCGTAGAGCGTCTCGGGGATTTCGGCCATGCGCTCGTAAACGAGCCGGCCGATGGTCTGACCATGGCCGACAAGGAAGGGCACCTCGCGGCTCCTGACCTCGAGCACGGCGCGCGACCCGGCGCCGCCGGCCGCCGCGTGACCGAATCCGGGATCGAAAAAGCCGGCGTAATGGACGCGGAATTCGCCGACCAAGGGATCGAACGGCACCATCTCGGCGGCATGGTCGGGCGGCACCTCGACCGCTTCGCGCGACACGAGGATGTAGAACTCGTCCGGATCGAGGATCAGTTCGGGCTTGCCGCGCATCATCAGCGGCTCCCAGAAATCGAGCACGTCGAGGGCGCCGCGCCGGTCGATATCGATTACCGCCGTGTGGCGCTTGGACCGGAAGCCGATCAGTCCGCCGCGGCCCTCGCCGACAAGATCAATCGACAGCGACACGCCGTCGCCAATCTCGGCATTGGCATCAAAGACCAGCGGCACGCGCTTGTGCAATTCCCGGTGTTCTGCCGCCGAAAGCCGCGTCTCGCCGGAGCGGAAGCGCATCTGGGAGAGCCGCGAGCCGGTGCGGACCAGCACCGGGAAAGTGCGCGGGCTGATTTCGAGGTAGAGCGGGCCGCGATAGCCGGCCGGCACCGCGTCGAAGCCGCGGGCGCCGTCGCAGATGACGCGGGTGAAGATGTCGAGCCTGCCGGTCGAGCTCTTGGGGTTGGCCGTGGCGCTGAGCGCTTCGGGCAGGGCGGCGGATTCGAGCAAGGGCACGAGATAGACGCAGCCGCGCTCGAGCACCGCCCCGGCGCCGAGCTCGATCTCGTGCAGCTTCAAATCGGCTATGCGGTCGGCGACCGCAACGCCCGGCCCCGGCAGGAAACTCGCTCGTACCCGGTAGGCGAGGTGCCCGAGCCTCATATCGAGACTCGCCGGCTGGATCTGGTCGGCATCGAGCGTCCGTTCGGCAAGAAGCGCGCCTTCGGCGAAGAGCGCCGCGATCATGCGCGCCGAATAGACGCCTGCCGGTGAATTGGACATATGGGCCGTCTCCCTTTTCTTCCGATAGCAACCGGCAAGATTGACGCCAAGCGCCAATCGGGCCTAAAACCCAGATCGTTGCCGGAGGCGCGCGCCTTTGCAGCGGTGGTGATTTGGCCGGTCAGATTGCGGCCACCTTAAAAAAACAGCTAAACGACCGTTCGAACCGGCCGCCTTCGAGCGCCGGTTTTTTGTTATGGAGCCCGAGCATGGACCGCAAGGACAACCCGCTTTCCGATCCGAGAAGACGCAAGCCGCAGACGCTGATGGTGCAGGGCGGTCTCGAGCGCAGCCAGCACGGCGAAACGTCCGAGGCCATCTTCATGAATTCGGGCTTCGTCTACCAAAGCTCCGAGGCCGCCGAAGCCCGATTCAAGGGCGAGGATCCCGGCTACATCTATTCGCGTTTCTCCAATCCCAGCGTGACCATGTTCCAGAACCGCATGGCGCTGATCGAGGGCGCCGAGGCGGCCCGCGCCACCGCCACCGGCATGGCGGCGGTGACCACGGCGCTAATGGCGCAGGTCAGGGCCGGCGACCATGCCATCGCCTCGCGGGCGCTGTTCGGCGGCTGCCGTTACGTCATCGAGGACTACCTGCCGCGCTGGGGCGTGGAATCCACGCTGGTCGACGGGCGCGACACCGACGCTTTCGAGCGGGCGTTGCGGCCCAACACGAAACTGGTCTTTGTCGAAACGCCGACCAATCCGGCGCTCGAACTGGTCGATATCGCCGCCGTCGCCGAGATCGCCCATGCCCATGGCGCCGTGCTCGTCGTCGACAACGTCTTTGCCACCGCAATCTGGCAGAAGCCGCTCGAACTCGGCGCCGACCTCGTCGTCTATTCGGCGACCAAGCATATCGACGGGCAGGGCCGCGCCCTTGGTGGCATCATCCTTGGGTCCGAGGCACTGGTATCCGCCGACATCCACACCATCATCCGCCAGACCGGCCCGTCGCTGAGCCCGTTCAACGCCTGGGTCATGCTCAAGGGCCTCGAAACCCTCGACCTGAGGGTCAGGCGGATGACGCAGAATGCCGAACAGGTCGCCGCCTTTCTCGACACCCATCCAAAGATCGCCCGGGCGATCTATCCCGGCCTCGCGTCGCATCCGCAACACGATCTGGCACGGCGCCAGATGGGTGCCGGCTCGACGCTGGTCAGTTTCGAGGTTTCAGGCGGCAAAGCTTCGGCGTTCCGCATGGCCAACGCGCTGGCAATCATTGCCATTTCCAACAATCTTGGCGACGCCAAGTCGATCGTCTCGCATCCGGCGACGACGACCCATGAGCGCATCGGACCGAAGGCGCGGGCCGAACTCGGCATCTCCGATGCCATGCTGAGGCTGTCGGTCGGGCTGGAAGACGCCGACGACCTGATCGCCGATCTCAGCTTCGCGCTCGATCAGGCCTAATGAGTCGTCCATAGACCCGGTAGGCGAGCACGACCCGGCCCGCCGCCGTCACGAGGGTCAGGATGCCGACGCCGCAAGCCAGCGGCACGAACAGCTGGGGCCAGAGGCAGACGGCGACGAACAGCGCGATGGTCTCGGTGCCTTCGACCAGGCCGCCGGTGAAGAACAGCGATTTGGCGCCGCGCGCCCGTGTCTCATGGCCATGGCGTTCGGCGAGCACCGCATAACCGAGAAAACTGGCGCCGTTGATATAAAAGCTCGCGACGACGAAAGCGGCGGCGAGCCCGTTCGCCTCGGGTTGCCAGATGGCAAAGGCGAGCGGGATCAAGCCGTAAAAGGCGAAATCGGCGACGATGTCGAGATAGCCGCCGAAATCGGTCATGCGCGTCGCCCGCGCCACCGCGCCGTCGATACCGTCGAACAGGCGCGACAGGGCGATCAGCCCGAGGCCCCAGAGCGGCGCGCCAAGGGAGATCGCCATGGCGGCGGCGATGCCGGCGACGAGTCCGGCGAGCGTGATCGCATTGGCGCCGATTCCAGCGCGGGCAAGGACAGCGCCGGCGCGGTCGAGAGGAGGGTCGATGAACCGCCGCATGTATCCGTCGAGCATGGTTAACCCCTTTCGTGCCGTCCGGCGCCCGCTTACGGCCCGTTTCCAATAGCTGAGGCAATGCATAGCACTGGCAGCGATCACAAAGCAGCCACGTATGGGTGATTCAATGGTCGCGCCGGAGTGGCTTTCAGAAACACTTCGACACAAACGTCAAACATTACAAAACCATAAGGATACAGCGCGGCCCAAATGGACTAAGCAGGTTCCAAATCGACAGGTATTCGACAACCAACGCTCGCACCAATGAAACTCATCATTCGCCTCCTGATCATCGCCATCGTGCTCGCTGGCGCCGGCTACGGCGCCTGGGCCTATTACGGCCAGCCCGAAGCCGACGTGGTACCGACCACCACCGCGGTCACCCGCGGCGATATCGAAATCGACGTGTTGGCCACCGGCACGCTCAATGCGCGCACCGTTGTCAGTGTCGGCGCCGAAGTGTCCGGCCGCATCGACGCTCTCTATGTGGAGTTGGGACAGCAGGTGGCCAAGGGCGACCCCATCGCCGAGATCGACCCGCTCGACAAGCAGAACGCCGTCAAGATCGCCCGCGCCGCCCTCAAGAACGTCGAGGCGCAAAAGCGCATACAGGAGGCCAATGCCAATTCCGCCGGGCTCACCGCCGAGCGCTCCGAAAGGCTGTGGTCGCAGAACCTGATCTCGGAAGCCGACCACCAGTCGGCGCAGGTCGCCTACGAGAATGCCGCGGCGCAGATCGAGGTGATCGACGCCCAGATCACCTCTGCCGAGCTGAGCGTGGAAAAGGCCGAGCTCGACCTGAGCCGCACCAAGATCACCGCGCCGATGGACGGCACCGTGGTCGGCCTGCCGGTCGAGGTCGGCCAGTCGATCAATGCCACGCAGTCCTCGCCGACCATCGTCAAGCTGGCGGACCTCAGCACCATGATCGTCAAGGCCGGCATTTCGGAAGCGGAC
>Ga0180009_10004271_pt1 | contig 15849 bp, 18 predicted proteins | sample OS_PC_MetaG_FD_123537 | JGI IMG/M metagenome (GOLD analysis project Ga0180009, IMG submission 123537) | Groundwater microbial communities from the Aspo Hard Rock Laboratory (HRL) deep subsurface site, Sweden - OS_PC_MetaG | ecosystem: Environmental > Aquatic > Deep subsurface > Groundwater...
ATCCATTTTAATCCTGATTATGAGTCACCCCGATAGCTATCGGGGCTAACCAACTGAGCTATAGGCCCTGTTGTTTGGAACTACAAGTCAGTTAGTCTATCATAATCCATTTTAATCCTGATTATGAGTCACCCCGATAGCTATCGGGGCTAACCAACTGAGCCATAGACCCTGCTTTTTAAAGCAAATTCGAAATTGGTTGATTTCAATTTCGGAGTGCAAAATTAAGAATAAATCTTTATTCTCCCATTATTTTATTTAAGAATTATCACAGGACATTTTTGCATCTGAATGGTTAAAACAAAGATTCTGGCAATTGTGTTTAACGTCTTCCACAGGTTCCTTTTGATCCGCCTCCGTAAAAAATGGAAATCCCAAGTATAAACCCGAAATTGTACCACCCGCCGTTGTTGTTCACCTCATAAACTCCAACATTTTCGTTGAAAAGACTGATTATGAAGGTGAAAAATGATATAAACCCGTGCCATAACCCCATAAAAAAGCCAGCAGGTTGATCAACAAACTCTTGCCCTCCTGGCGCACATGAAGTTAAAAACAGTGCAGCAAAAAGCAAAAACAATACAAATTTAATTCTCGAACTTTTCATGATTCAGTTTTTTAAAGCATTTTTACCCTGCCAAAATTAATAAATTTGAGTAATGACAATAGAAATTTATACCTCCGACAAAAAACTTAACACAATATAGCGCCTTCTTTTCACCTGGCTTTTTATCGTAAGGATGAAAGATTTTTAATAATTGTACGTTTTAGATTAATTACTACTTTTATGGCGCATGATATTAAACAAATGGATATAAAAAATATAATTTTCGATTTTGGGGGTGTAATACTTGATATCGACCCGCAACTTACTTTTAATGAATTTGTTAACCTTGGATTCAAGGACACTGAGAAACTGCTTTCCCCGGAATTTATGGAGGAAATTGCTGCAAAATTTGAACGTGGCATCCTTACACCTGAGGTTTTTAGAAACAAATTGAGGCAATTTCTCCAGATCGAAGCCACCGATCAGCAGCTTGATGACGCCTGGAATGCACTGCTTTTTGACATTCCGGCCGAAAGAGTTGAAGTGATAAAAAAGGCCAGGAAAAACTATTCTATTTTCCTGCTGAGTAACTCCAACGAAATTCATTACGAACTTTTTGTGCGCGACCTGCAATTACGTTTTGGATACAGGGAATTTGATGACCTTTTCCATAAAGCTTATTTCTCGTTCGATTTGCACTTAAGCAAACCCAATCCTGAAATTTATGAGTTTGTGATCAACCAGCATGAACTTAACCCTGCTGAAACGCTCTTCATCGACGACCGCGAAGACAATATTGAAACAGCTCAAATGCTTGGTTTTAAAACTTACCTGCTTCAGAAACCGGAACGCGTGCGGGACTTATTTGTTGATGGTATTTTAAAATCTGACCTGGACATCAAGTAAAACTGCGCCCCATAGTAAGTTTGGGCTCACCAAAGTTTAATCAGCATACCCTGTTGAATATCAGCGAGCACCTGCATTATCTGAGGTAGTGTCGTGGCCTCCATCAACCTAATTCTGAACGGTTTAAAATGTGGATACCCTTTGAAATAATCTCCCCAGTGTTTTCTAATTTCTGTTAACCCGCGGTATTCACCTTTCCATTCTACCGACTTTTGAAGTTGTACGGTGCTGATACGCACCCGTTCGTTGATGTCGGGAGGATCAAGCAACAGGCCATTGGCCAGAAAGTGCTTTATTTCCCTAAAAATCCACGGATTACCATAAGAACCTCGGGCTATCATCAACCCATCGACACCAAAATTATCTTTAAAATATTTTGCCGAAAGAGGATCTACCACGTCTCCGTTTCCAAAAATCGGGATGTGCATACGCGGGTTGTTTTTAACCTCCCCAATCAGTGTCCAGTCGGCAGGAGTGCTTGAGCGTTGCGGGCGGGTTCGCCCATGAATGGTCAATGCCTCAATCCCAACATCTTGCAGACGTTCGGCAATTTCAACAATGTCTTTGTGATCCTCATCATAACCAAGACGGGTTTTTACTGTTACCGGTAACTTCACGGCTTTGACAACGGCAGCGGTCATTTCGACCATTTTGGGAATATTATTCATAATTCCCGATCCAGCACCTTTGGCTACTACTTTGCGTACAGGACAACCAAAATTGATGTCAATCACATCCGGCTGCGCGGTTTCGGCATACTGGGCCGCTTTGGTCATACTTTCAATATCATGGCCGAAAATCTGAATCCCAATCGGTCGTTCAAAGTCTTCAAAATCAAGCTTTTTTACACTTTTCGCCGCATCGCGGATAAGCCCTTCCGATGAAATAAATTCAGTGTACATCATGTCGGCTCCAAATAGTTTACACACATAACGAAACGGAGGATCAGTTACATCTTCCATCGGGGCAAGTAGCAGCGGGAAACTGCCTAAGTCTATATCACGGATTTTTACCATCTAGTTTAAAAGTTGAATCAGTAAAGCAACGGCAAAAGTATTAATTTTGGCGTTTCTATAAATTTGTATCGAGAATCCACGTTATGCAGCACATTCAAATCCAATCGCCCTGGCACAGATTACTCTTATTCATTGGATTGGTGTTATTGTTTTCTATCCTCAGCGCCTTTTCAGGACTTCTGGTTGGTGTGGTATGGCTTAACTTGTCGTTGCCCGAGCTGGCGCAGATGGTTGCAAATCCTGTTTCAGATCAAGAGATTGCCTTTTTGCGATTTTATCAGTTTATCAACCAGATTGGCATTTTTATCTTGCCCGTTGTTGTGTTGATGTATTTTACCAAAGGAAGGCTGTCGGTAAACCTGTCGCTAAACACCATCCCATCGGGAGTTGCGGTGGTAATTACCATCCTGTTGGTTTATGTTTCGTTGCCTTTTAACGGATTTCTCACCGAATTGAACGAAAATGTGACCTTTTCACCTTCACTGGCGGGCGTCGGGGAATGGATGCACGAGAAAGAAGAACAAGCCAGGGTACTTATCGAAGCCATCTTAGCATCCGACTCCATTGGTGTGTTGGCAGTAAACATGGTGGTGGTGGCATTGATGCCCGCTTTGGGCGAAGAACTCTTTTTTAGAGGAGTACTGCAAAAACTATTTTTCCAGATAACCAACAACATGCACTGGGCTGTCATTATTTCGGCTTTTTTATTCAGCTTTTTCCATTTACAGTTTTTCGGATTTCTTCCAAGGTTTTACATGGGATTGGTATTGGGCTATTTATTCGTTTTCACCCAAAACCTCTGGATTCCCATCCTCATGCATTTTGTAAACAATGGCAGCTCTGTATTGCTGTATTATCTGCATAACACCGGACACATTCGAACTCCTGCCGAAGATTTTGGCACAACCCAAAACACAGTTTACATCATTGGCAGCGGCCTGATGACCCTGTGGCTCATGGTGATGCTTTACCAACGGCTGGGTGCAGATCGGTTTTTTAAAAAACACTACTAAACCATGTCAAAAAAACCAAAAAAGAAATTCTATGTGGTCTGGAAGGGGTTAAAACCAGGGATATACGACAACTGGGACTCGTGCAAAAAACAGGTTATGGGATTTGAGGGCGCTCAATACAAATCATTTGCAAGTCATGAAGAAGCCCAACAAGCTTTTGGAAATCCATTTGAGAAAATAAGCGGGGCAAAAGGCAAAAAGGACCTGAACACCCTGACTACCGAAGAAAAGCCCATTTTGGAGAGTATTTCGGTAGATGCTGCTTGCGCCGGAAACCCGGGAACACTTGAGTTCAGAGGAGTTTTTACCATGACTGAAACCCCACTTTTTGAACGAGGCCCGTACGAAATGGGGACGGTAAATATTGGCGAATTTCTGGCATTGGTCTTGGCATTGGCCTATTGTAAAAAACACAAACTCAACTATCCCATTTACTCCGACTCGAAGACAGCCATCTCATGGGTGAAGAAAAAACAAGTGAACACCAACCTCGTTCGCACGCACAAAAACGAACAACTTTTCGTGATGCTCATTAACGCGCAGAACTGGTTGCGCGAAAACACCATCGCCACACCCATACTAAAATGGAAAACAGATATCTGGGGAGAAATTCCCGCTGATTACGGGCGGAAGTAGTTCAGCCAATCACAAGGTACACACTAATGCAGATCCAACCCATGCAGCATGTATAGGCTGTGCATCACGGTAGGATAAATTTCATGCATGTATTCCTTTACCGCCTTTACGCTACCGGGCAAACAATATATCAGGGTATTGGATATAACACCGGCAATGGACCGACTCAACAACGCAGCGGGTTTTTCAGTACCGTATTTCACTCTTACCAGCTCCATAATACCCGGAATTTCTTTGTCGAGCATGGGTTTAATCACATCAGGAGTAATGTCTTTAGGCCCTATACCTGTTCCTCCGGTGGTAAAAATCACATCCATTTGATCTTCTACCAGCTGTTCGATCATGGCCTGCAAAAGCGCACTGTCATCAGGAATCAAGTGATAACTTACCGAAACAGGTCGTTTCAGACCCAAAAAATGTTCTTTGGTATAACGTTCAATCTCTTTGCCGCTCAGGTCTTCATAAACCCCTTCGGAAGCGCGGTCGCTAAGTGTGATAATGCCCACACGGATTACCCTTGGCACGTAAGTCAACACATCACCTGATTGCAGTGATCCTGGAGTAATTACGCGGGCAAAAATGCCTTCCTTTGGCATCACACAATTACCCACTTCTCTGTAAATCTGGCAATTGCTTCCATGACACTTTTTCCCGATCTGTGTTACTTCAAGCGTTACTTTCTCGCCTACAAAACGGTCCAGCGGATGGGTTTCATACAAAGTAACCCCTTTACTAGTAATATTTTCTGCAAACTCTCCATGTTGTATCGTCCTTCCGGCTTCGACGGAAAATTTTTCTACACTTTCCAGTCCCAACAAACTCACCTGCCTATGCCATTTGCCGGAATGGGCATCGGTTTCTATTCCATTGAAATTGAGGTCTATCTTCGGAACAGGATGCTTGATGGTTCCTTTTTTGGTTGAAATATTGACTGATATTACGGTTATGGATTGTGTCATATTATACTCGATTTTATTTTTTCTACTAACCTGATTTCGCCTAAAACCATTGACTTATCCACGGCTTTACACATATCGTAAATGGTGAGGAGTGCAACGGAAACACCTGTCAGGGCTTCCATTTCCACACCGGTCTGTCCTATTGAAACAGCCTGACATTCAATGGCTACACCATCGCTTTCAACACGTGTTTTCACCTCCACTTTTTGAAGCATCAGGGTATGACAGAGTGGAATAAGCAGGGCTGTTTGTTTGGCCGCTTGTATGCCTGCAATTTCGGCCACAGTGAGCACATCTCCCTTTTTCATCTGGTTCTGAACAATCATTTGCAGTGTTTCAGGATGGAGAAAAATTTTACCTGCGGCCAAAGCAACGCGTCGCTGTTCAGGTTTTTCACTTACATCTACCATTTTGGCCTTTCCCTGTTCGTCCACATGACTGAATTCACTCATCTTATCCTCCGATGTTGTAAAATGCATTTCTTTTGTTGTGATGTCCTGTTTTGGGCTTGTTTCCTATGGCCTGAAGCAAGGCCGATTCCACTCCCAATTCACGGATATTATAACCCATATCGCTCATCAAACACGGAACCAAATCTCCGTTAGCAGTTAAGCGAATCCTGTCGCAAAGGGCGCAAACACCACCTTTTCCTCCTTCCACGGGATAAAAAACTCCTGTTTCCAGCTTCATTTCGTGAATAAACCGGAGTTGCAAATTATTGTGGTCGCAAAAGGCTTTCAATTCCTCCTTGTCGCCTGGAATGGTCGTTTCGTTGAGCACACAGTTAATTTTAATGGGCGCAAACCCGGCTAGCTGTGCGGCTTTGATGCCCTTAAGCACCGAGTCGACCGATCCTCCTCGCGTGATGTAAGCATATCGTGTGGCATCCAATGTATCCAGACTGATGTTCACTCGGTGAAGACCTGCTTCCTTCAGGGACAAAGCCATGGTCTCTAATAATTGTCCGTTGGTGGTCATGGATAAGTCTTTAACCCCCTGAACATTGGCAATCATTGCCACCAAATCTACAATTCCCTTGCGCACCAATGGTTCACCGCCTGTTATCCTGAATTTATCGAAACCCAGATCAACGGCTTTTTCAACCACCTCAACAATCTCCTCAAACCGCAACACCTCCTGGTGCGGGATGGTTTTAACGCCTTCGGCCGGCATACAATACCTGCATCGGAGATTACAACGATCGGTAACGGAGATGCGCAAATAGCGGATATTTCGATTAAACTTGTCGTACATCGATCATGGTATTTTCATTTAATTGCAGCTGCCCTAAAGGAAAACAGGCCAACCCGAAAGCCTCGCCGTAGGCCATGAGGTGAGCAGAGCCGTGATATTCAATTGGAAAAACATGATTGTCGACCAGTTTCACAGGGAAAAACAAATCGCGTTCAGCTTTCTTTCTGGTCATGGTCTGACCAATTGGGAATTGGAGTGGGGCAGGAAGTTTTTGTCCGGCATAAACACCTAAAAGGAGCGGTTTGATAAACAATTCAGACTGTAACAGGCTGGAGACCGGATTGCCGGCCAGACCGAAGATCCATCGCGACGACAGCGTACCAAACAAAGCAGGCTTTCCGGGTTGAATGGACACTTTATTGAATTTGACTTCCACACCCAACGAAGCGAGCGCCCGGGAAGAAAAATCCAAATCACCCACAGAAGCACCTCCGGTAAAAACAATTCCATCCACAAGAGGCAGCAGCTGCGCGATAGCTCCCTTTATGGTATCCAGTTCATCATAAGTAATACCAAGGTTGATAACCTGAGCACCCCATTGTTCCAGTTGGGCTTCAATTTGCACTGAATTGCTGTTTCGTATTTGCGGCGGCACAGGAACTTGAGAAGGGTCAACCAACTCGCTGCCTGTAGAAAATAACCCAACTACGGGTCTTCTGTACACAGGCACAACCGTGCATCCAGCCATTGCCAAAATGCCCAGATGTGCCGGATTCAACTTAACTCCTTCATTGAGCACCAGATCGCCTTCTTTTTGATCTTCACCCTGATACAGAATATTTTTCGCAGATCTTGCGGCATTAATTACAATGGTGTGTTCATCCACCAAACTTACCACCTCTTTCATCACCACCATATCGGCTCCCGCAGGAATTATCGCGCCCGTCATAATTTTGGCGCATTGCCCCGGGCCAATCACTTTCTCGGGCTTTTTTCCGGCAGCCACTGTTTCAATAACCTGCAGAGGCAGCAAAAAGTCCTGCTCACGCATAGCATACCCATCCATGGCCGACTTATTAAACGATGGAACATCCATATCGGTAATGATGTCGGCAGCGAGCACACGGTTGATGGCCTTTTTTAGGGGCACATACTCCGTCTGCCTTTCCAAAGTCGGCGTATCAAGTATCAAATCGATGGCGTCAGATAAACTAATCATAAGCTAAAATTCGGTATTACAACCAGGAGAAAAACCCCCTGTTTTTGTAAGTGCGGCAAAATTAGTAAAAATGAAGAAGAATAACGGATAGCTTATAAGATTCAGCATTAAAACATCTGCACCAATACGGGATTAGATAGAAATTTAGAAAGGAAATAAGACCAAGGCAATAAAAAAAAGGATTAAACTGATTAATAATCGTTTAACCCTTTAAATTGTCGGGGTGAGAGGATTCGAACCTCCGGCCTCGTCGTCCCGAACGACGCGCGCTAACCGGGCTGCGCTACACCCCGAAATCAGTTGGCAAAATTAATGCTTTTATTAATTCACACAACCTTTCATCAGGCATTCTACCTTAAAAAACTATGGGGTGGCGTCTCGCCTCGTACATTGGAACGCTGCAAGGTTTTGGCGATTACAGCCTTTTTCTCCTCGTTGGTATAGCGCGACCAGTTACCAATTTCTTCGATGTTTCGGCGACAGCCAAAACATATGCCGTTGCTGTCGCGGTAACAAATTTTAATGCAGGGGGATGGAATTTCAGTCATAGTTAAATGTTTGTTAGCGTTATGTGGAGTAAATCTTTCGAAGTGCAATGCGATACTACTATTTTCGTGAGCTACATCTCGCCTTCTCCTTCGAAGCCGGACGACTCTCCCGATTCTCTTCCGGATTTTTGCATTTTATAGTTGTTGAGCTTATAGGTCAAAGTAACCATGAAATAGGGTGACTTCCGCTCAAAAAGCAAATATTGTTTCAAATCAGGGGTTTCAAGGGTGGTTTCGTAACGGGCGGTTGATAATAAATCGTTGGCTTGTAGCACCACGGTTAGCTTTCTGCGAAAAAAATCGCGGCTTGCAGCCATGTTTAGTACATAATAACCTTCGCGTGTACCCTGTGCAAACACCGAAGGACTGTTGTAATTCCCTTTAACCTGAATTTTGGTAAAATCGCCTACCATAAAGGTGTTGTTGACTCTGGAGCTCCAATCCACACTGGTTTGTTTAAAAGGTTCGTCGTACAAAGTTCCTTCGATACGGTAATCGAAAACATTGCCCATCAGTTCTAACTTCCACCATTTTATCAGATCCAGGCTTAACATGGCCTCGACCCCCAAACTATAGTCAGTGCCCACATTTTCGAACGTGCTTAGCATGATGTTTTTATCGTAAACACTGCTCACCCGTTGTATTTTGTTGTGAACAATCCTGTAATAGGCATCGAGAGAGATAAAGTTTTTTCCGAACTTCTTTTGATAGCCTAAATCATAACTGTCGATGTATTCTGGTAAAAGTTCAGGATTTCCCTGCCTCACATTATAAGCATCCTGAACGGTGATAAAAGGCTCGAGAAAATAACCCCGCGGGCGTTCGATACGTCGTGCATAGCTTACCATAAGCTGATGATCTTTTGGCAACTGATACGACAAATGTACCGAAGGAAAGTAGTCGAACCTGTCGAGCGTATAGGTTGTGTTTTCGCCCTCCAACTCCATTTTTCTGTTGGTGTATTCGCCCCGCAAGCCCACCATGTAGCCAAATTTTCCGGCTTCACCTGAAAAAGTGGCGTACAAAGCGTATACGTCATCGTTGTACAAAGAAGTATGGCCGTACTCTGGAATGAGGTCGTATTGATGACTGCTCAGGTTATAGTTCTCCACCGTGTTAATGTCTTTCGATCGGGCCAATAACGACTGAAAACCAGCTTCGAGCTTGTTGTTTTCAAGGATTGGCCGGGTGTAATCCGCTTTTATCCTGACACGCTTCATTGGTCCGGTTTCAGTAGAACGCTGCCCGCTAACGATGGTGCCGGTGGTGTCGGTTAATTCGTTTACCGAAGATTCATCACCATAACGACCATCGTAAATTACCTGCAAAGCCAATTCATGTTCAGGATGACCAAACTGATGCCGGAAATCAAAGTTCAGTGTGTAATAGTTTCCGCCTCTCTCTCCGTCTTCGATGCTGGTGTACAGATTGTGGTTTCCGCCCGGAATCGTCCATTCGTCATAATTAGAAACCGCATGGCTGTTATGACCTCGTGACCCAAGTGTAATTCCGAAATTGGCAAAATCCAGCTCAGTAAGGTTGAGTTCGATGCCCATTCTCAGGTTTTTGTTTAAACGACTACGTTCGCGGTCGCCGGAAGAGTTGGAGAAAAAAGTGGTGTCATCAGAAAAAGTGGTGCGCTCGCGGGTCATGTATCCGGGATGTCTCCGGTTGTTGTAATCACCACCGAGATAGACGTTATAGTTTTTCTTTTTGTAATTCAGCAGGAAGTCGCCACCATAAGCATCAAACTGACCCAGGTTGGCATTAAAAACACCATTAAACCCTTCCAGCTTAAGCTTTTTCATTTTAATGTTTATGATTCCGGCCGTGCCATCAGGATCGTATTTGGCTGAAGGGTTGGTGATGATTTCAATGTCGGCGATAGACGAGGCCGGAATTTGAGTGAGAATATCCGACGGATCGAGCACCGACGGTTTTCCATCGATTAAAACAGTAAACCCGCTACTACCACGAAGTGTAATGTTTCCTTCCAGATCAACCGAAACAGAAGGAACCGATTGAAGAATGTCGATGGCTGTGCCTGAAATGGCGGTGATTTGCTTATCGACATGTATCACTTTGCGATCGATTTTGTATTCAACCGCAGGTGTTCCGTCCACAATTTCCACTTCGTCCAGATTGAGTGAGCTCCGCTGTAGTTTTATTTTCCCGAGATCGACAGCACTTTGATCGGATGAAGTTTGAATGCGACTCCGGTAAAAATCACTATATCCGATAAAGGTAATCTGCAAGTCATAAGTCCCGAATTCAAGCCCCTTAAAACGAAAGCTTCCGGTAACGTCGGTAATCAGGCCATCGACAAGCTTGCGCGAGTCGTGGTGAAAAAGTGCAACCGTGGCAAACTCCACAGGATTCTTCGACAAGGAATCAATAACCACACCGTAAAGCGTGGCCTTCGACCGCATATCGTCGGGCACAACGGCCTTAAGTAAGGTGGACATAAAAAAAACAACAATAAATATATATGGTCTCATTTATCTAAAGTCTTTAAAGGGTGGCAAAGATAATGTAATTAAGCTTTTTGCATCTCAGTGCCCTTTGGACATCAGTTGGCCTGGATTTATTCCCCATGATTTAAAAATTCGAGGTGCAAAACAGAAATTATCCCGATCCGGAAAAACAAATCCAGCCCATTTTAAGAATTTCCTGCCACGGGCCACAACAAACAAGGCCAGGTGACAGAAAAGAGCCCATTTGTCGCGGGATTTAACCCAAAAACCCGGCAATGCTTTTTTGGTAAAAAATGTTTAATTTTGCCGCTTCATTTTTGGCCCCATAGTTCAAGGGATAGAATAGAAGTTTCCTAAACTTTAGATCCAGGTTCGAGTCCTGGTGGGGCTACTCTCTCCAACTTAAAACCAAATATATCAATGATTTACAGCGAATAATCAGGAAGCACAACGGGTTGAGTTGGGGTAAAATCGGGGGTTATTTGGGGTTTTTTGCTTAACCTGAAGCCCGGTGGGGCGGTGGATGGAGCTTGTTGAAATGCGGTTCAATCCGGCATATACGGGGCTAGGCGTTGGATGTTGGTCAGACTCCCATTTTTTATTGCCAGAAGTGTTTGATTCTTGATCAAATATCAAATGATAACTGCAAATTTCCCCCGAGTCCTTCTCTTATAATTCTTATAAGAGTTGAAAGTCTAATGTCACTTGCATCGTTTTCTATTCTCGAAATGTAGTTTTTAGTCGTCCCAACTTTGTCAGCAAGTTCTTGTTGAGTTAATTTTTTTCTCTTACGAGCTTCTTGAATTAAAACACCTATTCTAAAAGTCTCAAATTCTTCCTCGAACTTGTCACGACTTTCTGTGCCAAAAGTTCCATAATTCTCGTCAAGATGAGAGTCAAAAGATGTTATATTCTTATTTGTTTTCATAGTATTCCTTTTTTAATCTTTCTGCGCGTTTAATTTCATTTTTTGGTGTCTTCTGCGTTTTCTTTTGAAATCCAGATAAAAGGATGATTAGGTTTCCATTATCAAAGAAGCAAAGGATTCTATATACTCCATTTCCCACTGAGACTCTAATTTCCCATAGCCCATCCGTATTAGAAAGTCGTTTTAAAAACTTGTCTGGTATAATTCTCATTGTTCTAATGAGGAGGATAGTCCAGTCAATCTTTTTTCTTACAACTATAGTCTGCTTTTTGTAGAATTCCGTAAAATGATATTTATAGATTCCTACATCTCTTATAATTTCATTCAAAAACTCAAGTTTACATTTTTTTTGCAAAGTTACCTGTTTGGGTAACATTTTCCAAATTTTCAATCAGATTTTCTTTTGAACACGCTTTTTAACTATACCGGCAACGAGGGATAACCCCTCCCCTAGCCTCTATTTCCATTATAGTTGCAGGTGCTAATTACATTGTTGAACTTTTTTGCTCAAAAACCTGAGTTTAGGGACACCTCTAATTAAGCTTCGGGATATCGAATTTAGGCGTTTCCTTGCCTCCCTTTTCGTAAAGACCCCAATAAGGTCCAACACCATTTTCTTTGTATTTAAAGGGTTCATCAAACATTTCGAACCAAAACGAGTTATAGGCTTTGTTTAAAAAGTTGTTGCCATTCACCCATTTTAACGACACCCCAAAGTTTGTTTTCAGGTTGGCTACCGTTTCACGTGTGCTATTTGGTGTTCCATTGTTTTTGGATGGCCAGCCAATTTCACCGATAATCACTGTTAAGCCAAAATTATCTTCGCAATTGCTTATGCCATTATGATACGACCAATTCATGGCGGCATCAATATTGTCGGGTTGAGAATTTCCCCAATAGGGGTAAATGGTGAGCAGAACCACTTGGTGCTCCGGCTTATTTAAATCTTTGCATTTCTGCAGGATCTCACCGGCATACACTTCAACCGAAGTGTCAATGGTGTGTGGATTCTGTGCTCCGGTTCCTGTAATGCAGGCCGTAAGCGGCAAACTAAGTCCGGCGGCCAACATCCTGGTGTGGGCATAATCCATGTAACCAGCCACAACAGAGGGCTCAACATAGGTTGGTCCTTTCTTATTGGTTTCGTTACCAATGGCAATGCACATAACCACCGACGGGTGTGCTTTGGCTACTTCAATGGCTTTGTCGATGTCACTTTTTGTTGTGGTGGCATCTCCGGGATAACAATTTACACCCAAAGCTACTTCTAACCCTTTGGCACTGGCAATTTCAACCACCTGATCCATGCCATCGGCCACAGTATAGGTTCTTAAAAATCCAAAATGCTTTGATATAAGGTTTAAGTCGCTTTCTATTTGGGATTTGGAGATGGTTTGTTTTAGAGGCTCCAGGCTATCGTAATGATACGGGCCATAACAGACGCCCAAATACTCGACTGAGCTAAATAAATCCTTTTCGGGTTCTTGAATTTTGGGATTGTTGTCACTTTTTTGGCAAGCAGCCACCACCATAATCAAAATGATGATTGAAGTCAGCCATTTAATTTTGTTGAATTGGTTCATTGTAGTTTAATTTATTATAAATTAGTTAGTTACTCCAGCATACCACGGCAGGTCCATACTGAAATGCAGTAAAAGATTTGAGGTAAGAAAACTGTTGGGCTACTTCAAATAAGGAGCATTGATAACAAACAGCCTTCGCCAAAAGTAATGGAAAGATGAGATGAAAATCCACCATTGCTGCGGAATATGATTTATATTTTAATAATCGGGTAGTTCGTTCCCGCTTTTTGAACCTTAGTCAAAGATTTATAAGCCGATTCTTTTGTAAGCCATCTATTAAATCCAAAAAGAGATTGCCGGCATGCACATGGGAATTTCAGTTTAGGGACTCTTCAAAACAAAAAAAGCCGGCAAATTTGCCGGCTTTTTTTGTTAAAAGTTTTTTAATCCTATTGCACGGTCATGGTAATGGTGGCGGTATAACCAGATTTTTCGATTCCAAAATCCAGGCTTAATGGAGCGGTCACTACCAGCGTTGTTCCATTTATTGAAACAATGGTCGCGGGTGCAGGATCTTCATCGGGATACATAACCGTTAATGTCTTGTCATTGTCAGTCAATGTCCAGGTTCCGTCATTTGTTGTTTGAGGATCGTCAGGATCACATTTTGTGGCTCCTTCGTCTTCGGTAACCGTACCGTCGGTATTAAATCTAATCAGGTCGTCCTTGGTGCAATCTTCTAACATATACTGATAAATATCGGTAATGACAACACCCATTACGTCGATTCCCGGACTAACGGTCATGCCAGTAACTTTCCAATTGCCGGCTGTTAAATAATCAGTTGTTGATTTTATCGGGTCACTTTTCTTTTCGCAAGACGATAAAACAAACAGAGATGCCAGAAGAAGCATCGAAAACATTTTAAAATAGTTTTTCATGTGATTTTTTTTAATGGATTGCGAAGATACAGGATTAACCGTTTCAAGTGGCCTTTTATACCACAATTCCGCATGAAAACTAAAAAAAAGCCACAAATATATTGTTGTAAGGGTTGATACTCCACAGAAGAGGCAGGGTTTTATGTCGGAACAATTACCCAACCTCAGACCACTTTGTCTGGTACCGACAGCATGGAACGCCAAGTGTAAATTAAAAAACATTTGCTTTATGGTTGACAATATAGTATATTTGTATAGTTTTGTCAACCAAAAAATAAAACCATGAAAGAGATATTTTCGAAAAGGCTTAAAAGTGCCAGAGTAAGGGCTAACATGTCACAGGATGATTTGGTAGCGAAGATGGATGGATTAGTCTCTAAGAATTCCATTTCAAAATATGAAAAAGGGCTGATGATGGCGGACGCAAAAATCATCATTGCGCTGGCAAGAGCTTTAGATGTAAAAACCGATTATTTCTTTCGCCCCTTTACCGTTGAAATCGAACACATTGAGTTCCGAAAGAAAAGTAAATTAAAAACGAAAAGCGTGGAAGCCATCAAGCAGATGGCTACTGATACAATTGAAAAATACCTTGAAATTGAACAATTTCTCGATATTACCAATGAGTTTAAAAACCCCATTGCAAACTTTGTAATCACCTCAAAGGAGGATGTCGAAGAGGCCGTTAATACCATACGCAAAGCATGGCAATTGGGATTAAGTGCGCTACCAAATGTAATCGATTTGTTAGAGGACAACGAAATTAAAGTTGTTGAAGCAGATGCTCCTGAAGCCTTTGATGGTTTTTCCGGTTGGGCAGACAGTCATATTCCTGTTATTGTCATTAACAAGCATTATTCGATAGAACGCAAAAGACTAACCGCCTTGCATGAACTAGGACATTTATTGCTCAGTTTCAGCAATAACTTAACTCAAAAGGAAAAAGAAAAATATTGCTTCCAGTTTGCCGGTGGTATGCTCATGCCAAAAGAAACCTTTTTAAAAGAATTGGGAGGCCAAAAACGTTCCGGCTTTTCAGAACCTGAGCTTATTGGCATCAAAGAAACCTATGGCATCTCACTGCAGGCCATCATGGCACGAGCCAAAGATTTGGAAGTAATAACTGATGCGTATTACCTTGGTTTTCAAAAAAGAATAAGCCGAAACAGAGCGGAAATTGGTTTGGGCGAATACAAAGGAATTGAACACAGTTACAGGTTTATGCAACTGGTTTACAGAGCAGTTACCGAAGAGGTGATTTCGCTCAGTATGGCAGCTAACTTGTTGAATCAGAAACTGGCCGAATTTCGCAAAGACTTTGTGGCTTTATGAAAATAGTAATAAATGATGCCAATATTCTGATTGATCTGGCAGAGTTGGGCATGCTTTCCGATTTTTTTCAACTGACCTTTGAATTTCGGACAACAAACCTTATTCTGGATGAACTCTTTGATGAACAATACGCAGAGTTGATTCCATTTATTGAATCAGGGAACATCATTGTCGATGAAATAAGCATCGATGAGCTGGCTGAAATTGTTGCCATCAGGGCAAAAAAGCCAACCCTTTCGGAACAAGATTGTTCAGCTTTTCATCAAGCTCGAAAATACAATGCAAGCTTAATAACCAGCGATAATTCCCTAAGAAAGTTTGCCAGGCAGCATGGTGTGGTAGTTCATGGTCACCTTTGGGTATTTGATTGTCTTGTTGCGTCCAATATTTTTTCCGGCACAAAGGCAACCCAAAAACTGTCCGAGCTCACACAAAAAATCAACCCTAGACTAGGTTTACCAGAGCATGAATGTCAAATGAGGTTTAATATATGGAGTCGTAATCAAAAAAACAAATAAAGTGCAAGAGCTTATTATTAAGTCGGTTAGATTAACTAAAAATGCATTTTTCCATTTAACACCACAACACTTTAGCCATAAACCCAAACACACCA
>Ga0180009_10004272_pt1 | contig 15848 bp, 19 predicted proteins | sample OS_PC_MetaG_FD_123537 | JGI IMG/M metagenome (GOLD analysis project Ga0180009, IMG submission 123537) | Groundwater microbial communities from the Aspo Hard Rock Laboratory (HRL) deep subsurface site, Sweden - OS_PC_MetaG | ecosystem: Environmental > Aquatic > Deep subsurface > Groundwater...
CGGAAGTCGTCTCCTCGTATTCGCGCTCTATCTTCACTGCGATGACGAGACCCTCGTATGGCGACCAGTCGAGCCTGAAGTCGAATCCGTCGGTGCTGTCGTCCTCAACGACGGTGTCGGCGAAATCGCGATAGTTGAGCCTCCATCCGGCGTCGATGCGAAATTCCTTGCCGATATTCAGGCGAACTCCACCGATGCCGTAAACCTCGTTGGCACGTCGATCGAAGTCGGATTCTTCCTGCTGGTCGAAGAAGGCGACGCGCGAAAATCCGGCAATGGCAAATGCCGTTATGGGCGCATTCGGCCGCGGTATAAGTCCGGTTTGCAGGGTCGTCTTGGAGTAGCTTGGGGGCTCTTCGCGGGAAGTGTCGAAAACGTCGTCGGCCGATTGACCTTCATCGGCCAAAGGAGCCGTCAGGTCACCGTCGGCGCTGCCGAGTTCGACCTGGGTGTAAGACGTCAGTTTGAGCCAGGTCCTCAAGGGATCGCTGGCGAGCCGATAGTAAAGCTGACTTTCGTAGACGTCGACGCGGTCGATAAACAGCGAGTCGCGCAGGTAGGACGTGAAGAACCTCAGTTCGTCGTCGCTGCTCAGCTCAAGGGTCGACTCGAGGCGGGTCTCCAGTTCGAAACGTTCCGGAGCAAGTTCGAGTTCGTTGTACTTGAAGCCGGTCGCCTGGAAGATGAAGCCTGTGTCGTATTTTTCTCCTGTCTTTCTCACTTCCATTTCGCCGTGGATCTTCTCGTAAGCCGACGGCTCGGCATCCGACTGCGCATCCTTGTTGCTGTCATACCCCCCCCCCGAGAGCGACACCACCGGAGAGAGTTTCACGCCGCCTGCCTCAAGGCCACGCGCCTTGTCTTCGTTGGTTTGATCGACGCGGTTTTGCTGCGCGGCTTGTCTTGCCCGTTCGGTACTGTCGGCAAACGCGGCCGTGCCCGCACACACCACCAGGATAACGACGCCGACGAACCACGTGATCGATACGCGGGGCATTCTTTTCACTTCCCTGCCAGCAATTCGTCCCTCTGGAATAGAACCCGCCACCCGTGACTTGGGCCATCAATTCCGCGCGGCGTAAGCGCACCCGCGGACCAGGCACGCCCGCAACCGCGAATGAGAGAGCTAGAAGCGGATCCGGCTGCCGGCGAAGAAGATGTCGGCAACCTCGATCGGGGCGGTGACACGGCGGCCGGAGGATTCCAGACCGCTCACGTCGGCGGAGAAGTTGCGATAGGAGAAGAAGACGTCCATCCCGGCGGCGCTGATGTTTTGAACGATGCCGAGGCCCCAGATATTCATCTCCGATTCTGTGACGAAATCGATATCGCCACCAGCCGCCGAGCGCACCGAAACGTTAAGGCCGCCGACCGCGTCCTCCGAGTGCGCGTACTCGCCGTAAAGTGTCGTCCTGCCTATTGCAAAGAACTGCTGCTTAATACCGCCGGATACCCAGAAGTAGTCGAAATCCGGCCGGTTGCCGCAGGCTATGCCGCTGGCGCGGATGCCGGCGGCGTCGCCCGACGAGAAGCAGGCGAACGTCAAGACGCCGTGGTCGGACCCGGCATATTCGCGATGCACGTAGGCGGCCGATGCGAAAAGGCCCGTCGGATCGTGAATGACGCTCGCCGAACCTTTGAGGTCGCGAATGACAGTGTTGCCGCGCGATCCGGTGGGGTCGTTGTCGCCGCCCTGCGGCCATCCGAAAGTAAAGGCGCTTTCCTCGCGGTTCTCGTAGTAACCGGCGCCGAACGCCAAGCGGAAGTCACCAAGCTTTCTGGCGTGACGGATCGCGACGTCCCAGAAGTCATCCTCGCCCCATGAAACCGACGCCTTAAAGCCTGCGAATACGGGAGTGTCATAGCGTACAAGATTGCCGCGGGGCGTATCGAGCTGCGGCAGGAAGCGGATCAACTGCGCGATGAAAATCGCGGTGCCGACAGCTCAGGCGCCCGGCCCGACCTTCATCATCAAACTAGCTTCGAGCGTGAAGGTCTGGCCGGTGCCCCGGCGCGGGGGATGGTCTGGTGGACGGAGGTGATATTGATGACGTTACCCTGGCCGCCGTGCGCGCGGCGCGCCCGGATGAACTCGCGGCAACAGTAGAACGGTCCATAGAGACTGATTTTCATCTCCCGGTCCCAGTCCTCGGTCGCCATGTAGATCGGATAGTTGATGAAGCTGCTCTAGCATCAAGATTCTAGAGCAGCTTGACCAGATCGAGGAATCGCATTCGGCGATTCCTTCAGATCGGATGTTGCGCTAGCGCGCACTCGAGCTGCCGGATTCGCCGCTGCTGGCGCCAGTCGCGGCATTGTCGATGATCGTCTTTCCAGGGTCGCCGCTGTAGTCGCGGTTGACATTAAAGGTCAGGCCTTTCATCGAGTCCGGCGGATTGCCTGCCATAAAGGCTTGGATCGCCTCTGCGTATGCCTGACGTGCCTCCTCGACCGATTTCTCACCTGTCACGATGTCGTCTGCCAGATTGAGGGCGAGGAAATTGGCGCCTTCCTTATCGCAGCGGGCGGAGATCTCGCCCTTCGTTCGCTCGACAATGACGCTACCGTCATATGCGGCGAGTTCATCAAACTTGTCCGAAGGCACCTCATAGGCGACGAACTGCTCCAGCACATCCTTATGCGGCATCGGGAACTCGTGGTCGGCCTCCTCCTTGTAGACGATGGTGCGCTTCCATGGCCCGTTGTTGTACCAGACGAACATGTTTTCGGTGGCTTCGGAGGGGCTTCCATATTTCTTGATCATTGCGTCTGCGGCCTTGCGAGCGACCTTCGGCCACCCAGCGGTCATCTCGGTCACCTTCCCGCCGTCCGTCCGGCTTTGATCGGATTGGGCTGTGGCCGGCGCGTTGAACAGACTCGATCCGGCGAGCCCGAGCGCAAGCAGTGCAGCGGCAGCATAATTGGTCATGACGGAAAACTCCTTTGTGTCTGCTACTATTGAGCGTGAACCGGTTGCGAGCCAGAGAGTTGCCGTCGTCACAGAAAGTAGAGGCAAAAGGCCTAAATCTGAGCACGCACTCTTTCGCGCACATCACTGCATCTAAGCTGAGCCTGCAACGAGGGCGCTCAGCCCCCGCTACTTTGACCGACCACTCTCTTTCGAATTGGCAGGAGGAAAATCGCCACACGCTCATCAGTGATGATCGAACCGTCAACGCAGTTCTTGCAGAAACGAATTGTACTCCGGGGAATCGTCGAGAAGCCGGCGGCTCAGCGCACGGATCTCATCGATTTGATGAGACGGCAACGAGAGCGTGGTCGGTATCGAGTTGAAGTAGCTACGCTCTTGTTCGTCATCGATGTGGTCGAGCGTCAGGGCGGCAAAGTGGAGCTTCACCGGCGCTTCGCCGGCCCGGCTGGGGCGCCTATTCACACGATCGGCCCAATTCATGAACCCTTGCCGTGCAAGGCCGATCGTCTCCGTATTCATGATGCCGATCGCCGAGTCGAAAGACGCACTCAGCGTTTGAACAAGTCCCGGCTCCTGCCCTTCACGAGACCAGCGATAGTCCTCGTAGATCTGCGAGTTCGCAACGATGACAAGCACATTTCTGACCCCGTCCAGTTCGCCATCGCTGAACGCGCCGCGCATGTCCTCGACATTACCGTCATGCAGGATCGGGCTCAGAATGGAACCGCGAACGCCAAGGTTGTCCGTCACGCCTCCGTCGATCAACTGCACAAACGGCATGTGCTCTGGATCAAGGTAGCGCTGCAAAGCACGCGCGACCTGATAGTCCCGACTGTAGATGTCACGCTTTTCGAGGGCCGCTTGCACCCAGGGCCGGCGCCGTGCCGCGCAATCCTCCGGTGCATTTCGCACCGAGACGGCGGCGAAATATCCAGGTACCGCCGAGGACGCCATAACGGCGCGGGCGACGGGATAGTCTTCGACCTTCGAACATAGGAAATCGAACTGGCGTGACACGAACGAGAACGTCGAGCCGGTGTTGAGATCACTGGCATTCACAATAACCATAGGACCGCCATGTCCGTTCATGTCGCCGATCGTTTTGTTCTCGAAGATGTTCTCGCCGAGCCAGGTAGCCGCCAGATCCGAGCGGTTCACGGCGGGCGTCGCCAGCGAGGCCAGGGCCAGCGGATTGACGAGAAGTGAGGTGAGTTCTCCCTGAACGTCCCGCTTCAAGAACCGCCATTCGAAATCCGAGAAGGTCCGTTCGCCGAAAAGACCATAGTAGGCAGCAGTGTAGCTCCCACCAGACACCGATGTTATGACGTCCACTTCGTCAAGCAGGCGTCGACTATTCCCGCCTATTGTCACTGTGGTGTCGCGCAAGGCTTCCAGCACGCCGTACGAGAAGGCCGCCGAGCGCGTACCGCCACCAGAAAATGCCAGCACGACGAACACTTTATCCGAAGATCGCGTTTTGGGCGTCGCTGGACCGGCCTGGGAAGCCGCCGCAGGACTGATGGATTGATTCCAAGGAACCGTGGAACAGCCCGCTAGAATGAATGCGACGGCCATCGTGATAAGAACAAGACGGCCAGTTCTTGTCATTCCCGCCCCGCTGAAATTCAAATCCGTCAAATTTGGGTGTGACCCTACCGTTGCATCCCAAACTGGATTGAGACTTTCGACAACCAGTTCGCGAATGCGCCACGATTGTTACTACTGCCCCGGGTAAACGGCTGTCACGGTACCGCGATCCGCGCTTGCCACACATCAAGAATCTCGTGATCCCGAGGCTGATCGCTTGACTGATGCCGCCGGATGCGACAGCGATTTCTTGAATTGCCAAGCCTGTTCCGTGCGAGCATACCTGCATATTCGGCCCGATTGGCGGATATATCCTGAAGGCGAGAAGAATGGCAGCAGGTCCACAATTGACCGACAGGGCCGAGCGGGAGAGCCGGTGGCGGGATCTGATGGAAAGCTCGCAGCAAGGCGACCAGGTCGCCTATGCTCGCCTGCTAAGGGAATTGCTCCCGCTACTCCGCAGAGTGGTTGGGCGGAAATGGCGCAGTCCGCAAGATGTCGAAGACATCGTGCAGGACATTCTTCTGTCGGTGCACTCCGTCCGGCACACTTACGAACCTGCCCGCCCATTCATGCCGTGGCTGATGACGATCACGTCGCGCCGGATCGCGGACGCCGCACGTCGGCTGAGTTCCCGGGCGGCCAATGAGACCACGGTCGATATCATGCCTGAAACTTCCAGCGGGGATGGAACGAAGAACCATGATGACGTGAGCAATGATCGCCAGGATCTGCAGATGGCGTTATCCGAGTTGTCCGATGGTCAGCGCGAAGCGGTCGAACTCATGAAGTTGCAAGGGCTCTCTCTCGAAGAGGCGGCATTGAAAACCGGCAAGAGCGTCGCTGCGTTGAAGGTGACTGTCCATCGGGCATTGAAAGCCATGCGTGCATCAATGGAGAAAAAGAATTGAGCGGGACGCAGACCGAACGTCTGATCGAGGCACTTGCAGCGCGGGCGGAACCTGTGAAGCGGTTGCCGCATCCGGCATGGCGCGCCCTGATCTGGATGACGCTCGCCTCGGCTTCTGTCATCGCAATCGTACTTTACTGGGGAGTTCGAAGTGACCTTGCCCAAAAGCTCGGCGAACCACGGTTCGTCATTGAGGTCGCCGCGGCTCTTCTCACCAGCATGATGGCGGCGGCGGCCGCATTCTGCTCGGGATGCCCGGGCAGACCCCTGTGGGAACGCTTCGCCCCGCTCCCCTTCCTGGTGGTATGGCTAGCAAGCCTTGGGGCCGGGTGCTGGACCTTTCTGACATCGTCGGCTGCAACGAGCCAAGCGTTCGGAATCGATCTGACTTGTTCGCAGCTCATACTCGTATTGAGCCTTGCACCGGCCGCGATCATGTTCGTGATGATCCGCAGGGGCGCGCCGATTGCCCCGTTGACGACAGCGGGGCTTGGGACGCTTGCGGCAACGGCCCTTGCTGCGGTCGGCTTGCGGTTCTTTCATGCTCAGGACACCAGCTTGATGTTGCTGGTCTGGCAGTTCGGCACCGTGCTGGTTCTTACCGCTGCCGGTGCGTTGATCGGCCAATGGTTGCAACCATGGCAGCATCCGCGGCTTGAAGGCATTTGAGGGTTGGCGCCAACCGCTGGAGGTTCCGGTACCTGCCCCAGCCTTGCCCGCCCGGCCGGCCCTGAACCGCGAGTCTTGAGGAAATTCGGCCGACCTTGGTCAGGGCCCCTTGAAATCGAGATCGCAACTTTTTTCCGCCGCGATCGTCTTGAGCGCGCCGAACTCGCCGCTGAGCCTTGCAAACTCGTCGACATTGATCCCGTTTCCATTGACGAAAAAGAGTGCCGGCCAAACAATCGGAGTGCGTTCTGGCGCCTGCTGTCCAATGGGCCCTCCGCCCTTGACGACGATCCCCGAGACCGTCGTTGCATGGGCTGCGACCCGGCGCGCCTCGGCCTCTATTTCCGCGCACGAGAGGGAGCGATAGTGGTCGGGCGGAACGAAGATCGCTTCGACTTCGCCTGAGCCCGCAGCGCAACCTTGGAGAAGGCAGAGGCAGGACACGATGACGGCCAGCGGCCGAGAACGTGCGGAACCAACATGCCGCAACAAGGCAGGCCGCGCGGGAGTTTCAACAACTCTCGCACGGCTCGGCTTGCGCAAGGCTGCCGCTGGATCGCTGCCCATTACTTCTTCAAGATCTCCAGGTCGTCACCCCCAATCGAGCGGTGGCAGGCGATGCAGCCTTCGTCCATGCCCTTGGCGACACGACCCGCCAGCATCATGCCCTTGGGGTTGGTGTCGAGCGATCCGTCGGGATTGTATTTGACCCAGAACCAGTCCTGGTTTTCCGGGTCGTAGCCTTTCGGCTTCTTGAACATCACGGTATAGGCGGCGACGTATTTATTCGGGTTGGCGTGAACGGTGTCGATGTCGGCTCCCTCGCCCATGTGATTGACTTTGACGATCACACGCCCCGTCCTCTTTTGAACCTTGACGTTCGTGTCGAGCACCTGCTGGATCGAGCCATGTGGTTCGTTGCCTTCGAAGGGACGAACGTTGATGCGGTTCGCACCGACGATGTCGGCTGACTTCAGCGCGGACCAGAGCCTCTTGGCGAAGGCGACATCCTGACTACCTCCGAACGGCATCTCGGACTTGCCCTGCGAGAGTGCGTAACTCAATGGCAGGGACAGAGATGTCGCCACAATGGAAAAGACGATTATCGATTTTGTGGAGTTCAAAAGCATCTGCGGTCACCTCCTATTGCTGGGACCCGCCGGGCTTCACTCGGGCTTCATCAGTTGATGAAGCCAACAAAGGCCGCAGCGGGCTTTCGCTGATCTCTTCGCCGCACAACGAGCCTTTGTTACCGGCTCTCGCGAATTCGTGAGCCTGCGTGACACGCGCGAGTGCGGCCGGACCGGAGCTTCCAGCACGGCGATATCTACACGCCTCCGTGAGTAATCGTGACCTTGCGATGAGGTAACCAATCTGCACCCCGACCGAATTCCTTTTCCAGACACTGTTACCCGCCAGCCTGGCCGCATGACAGCAAAGACGGGCATGGCCCGGCGCGTTTTGGGAAAACCGGAAAAGGAGACCGCAAATGGACAGATACCACACGCGATCTGCGGCGATGCGCCTTTCGCTCGCTGCCGTCCTGATCGGCGGGGTCGTATCCGGCCCCGTGGCTGCGGTGGACGGCAGCGCCTTGGACAAACTCAACGGCAGCTGGTCGGGAACGGGACAGGCAACTTTCGAAGGCGGCAAGAGTGAGAGGCTTTCCTGCCGCGCATACTATCGTGGCGACAACGGCAATCGTAGCCGATCTTTTTCAATCCGCTGCGCGAGTGCGTCCGGCAAGGTTGAGCTAAGAGCCGCCCTGTCCGTGGCCGGATCGAACGTGACGGGGCAGTGGGAGGAACGCCAGCACAACGCCCGCGGCGCTCTATCTGGAAAAGTTTCCAGCGAAAGCGTGCACCTCAATTTCACCGGCGGAGTGATGGGAGGAATTTCACTCAACCTCGCCGGTCGGAACCGACACTCCGTTTCCCTCAAAACGACTGGCAGTTCCCTGCAGTCAGTCAGAATTGGCCTCAACCGCGGCTGACCGAGCTGATCCAATGAGTTCATGGACCAAACCATCGCCGAAAGACTGGAAGCCCTGAATGAAACGTGGGCGTAACGGCATGGATGTAATTCGAATGCGCCGGCAACCGTTCCCTGTCCGGCGCTATCGGCGGGAGGCTAGCGTCTGCCCCCTCTTAGTCGGGTCTCCCGCCGAGCCCCTACTCACACCAACCGCTGGTAATTCCGCCCCGCTTGTGCCGAGCGGGCGGTGTAGCCAATAACGAGGAGACATTAAATGCTGCAATTCAGAAGCGTAGCTGCAATCGTCGCGGTCTTCGCGACGGCGGTTTCGGGTTTCGCCACCGCTTCGATGGCGCAATCGCCCGCAGACCTTGTGCGCAATGCCGCAAGGGCAACACTCACTCCAGTCGACCATTCCACTTGGAACAAGCTTCTGAAAGCGTACGTCAAGCCGGGGCAGGATGGACTGAACCGGGTCGACTACGGCGCCTTCAAGAAATCCGGGCATGCTGCCCTCAAGATGTATGTCGCGGGCCTCGAAAAGGTCGATCCGGCCAAGCTCGACCGGCGCGATCAGTTTGCGTTCTTCGCCAACCTTTACAATGCCAAGACGATCGAGATCGTTCTCGATCACTACCCGGTCAAGTCGATCAAGGACATCTCGATCGGCGGAGGACTTTTCGCGGCGTTTACCGGTGGGCCTTGGAAGGCCAAGGTCCTCCGCATCAAAGGTATGGAACTCAGCCTCGACGATATCGAGCATGAGATCCTGCGGCCGGTGTTCAAGGATCCGCGCGTTCACTACGCCGTCAACTGTGCATCGATCGGCTGCCCCAACCTGGGTACCGAGGCTTTCACGGGTGGCACGTTGGAGGCCCAGCTCGATGCCGGCGCACGCGCCTACATCAACCACCCGCGCGGTGTGACGGTCTCGCGCGGCCAGGTGACAGCCTCCTCGATCTACAGCTGGTTCAAGGCAGACTTCGGCGGCAGCGACAAAGGTGTGCTGTCCCATATGCGTAAGTACGCATCACCAGAGCTTGCGGAGGCCCTGAGCCGGGCCGGCTCAATTTCCAAACACGCCTACGACTGGCGCCTCAACGACACGCGCGGGGGGCAGAGCTGATGATGAGCATTCGTGCCTGTCAGGGTGCCGCCTTGATGATTGCCGCAGCATTCCTGATTCCGGCGGGGGCTGCCGGAGCGGATTATCTCACCCCCCACGACTTGCGGCAACAGGGCTGGAGCAGAACGGATTTCTCCAAACGCTCCGTCGAATTGAGCGAGTTCATTTCAGGCGGCCCGCCCAAAGACGGAATTCCCTCGATCGATTCGCCGAAATTTGCGAAGGCCGCCGATGAGCGTTCGATACCGGATCAGGAACCGGTCATCGGTCTCGAGATCAATGGCGAGGCGCGCGCTTATCCGATCCGGGTGCTGATGTGGCACGAGATCGTCAATGATACCGTCGGCGGCGTGCCGGTCGCCGTCACCTACTGTCCATTATGCAACTCGGCGATCGTCTTCGAGCGGCAAACGTCGCGCGGCGTCACCACATTCGGAACGACTGGCAAGCTTCGCCATTCCGACCTCGTCATGTACGACCGCGAGACGGAAACCTGGTGGCAGCAATTCACCGGCCGGGCGATTGTCGGCTCCCTTACCGGAGAAAAGCTTGCCTTGATCCCGTCGCGAATAGAATCGTTTGCACTGTTCAAGCAACGCCATCCGGCCGGCGCGGTTCTGGTGCCGAACGACCGGGATTTTCGGCACTATGGGCGCAATCCGTATGAAGGCTACGATACGACGAAAGTACCTTTTCTCTATCGCGGCGAGTTTCGAGCGGGCATCGATCCCATGGCGCGCGTTGTCGTGGTCCGAGACGAGGCAAATGCTTTCGGCATAACGCTCGAACTCTTGCGAAAACACGGACAGGTCAGTTCCGGTCCCTTTGTCGTCTCGTGGAGCGCAGGGCAGGCTTCCGCGCTCGATCATGCGACCGTTGCCGGCGGCCGCGACGTCGGCAATGTCGTGGTCCGGAAGCGTAACGATAAAGGCGAACATGCCGACGCACCTTATGATGTGACGTTCGCGTTTGCGTTTCACGCTTTTCACCCGAATGACGCAATTCTGCAGAAATGCCCGGCAGGCGACAATGAGGTGCGGTGCGGTGCTGCGGCGGGGAACTGAGCGCGCGTCTCGGAAGCGGCGCGCATGGAAGACTGCGCCGGCAAGTGCCGGTCTGGCGTTGTGCGCCGCATTTGCGGGTTCGACGAATATCGGCGCACAGTCGTCCGATATGACGCTCGCCGACCCTGCGCGGATGATGAACTCCGGCGAGCGCGTCGACTTTACCGGCGCCAATCGTCTCAGCCTCGAAGAAACGCCGATGGGTTTGTGTCTTCGCAGCACTCCGCATTCATCTGCTACGGGGCTCTACCAGAGCGTCGAGGTATCACCCGACCGGCTTTCAAGAATCGAATGGCTTTGGCAGGTGGACAAGATCCATCGAACCGCGGACATACGGGAGCTGAGTAGAGAAGACTTCGCGGCGAAAATCGCCTTCGTCTTTGGCGAACCTTCCTTCTTCGATCGCGATGTGCCGACGATCGCCTATGTGTGGAGTTCGACGCCGGTCGAGAACGGCAGCATCATCGCCTCCAGGCGATACGCAAATTTGCGCTACGTCCAACTGCACGGCAATGTGGAGGCTGGAACCTGGCAGCGCGAGCAGCGCAATGTCGCCGATGACTTCACGCGCGCCTTCGGGACGCCGCCGCGGACACTGAGATACATCGCTCTTTTCAACGATAACGACCAGACGCACGAGCCGGCGTCGGCGTTATTCGGCGCGATCTACGCTCGCCGGTGATTCAACGTCGATTGCCGTGTCATCGGCACTTTCGAAATCAGCCCAATTCAAGGCATGGTGGTCGAAGCCGTGCTCGATCGTCGGCTTGACGATCTGGAAATAGGGCGACACGTCGAAGTCGCGTGGCGTGAAAAGGCTGTGATGGCGGATGTGCAGGATTTCCGCACGGCTGTATTCGCTCTTCGCCTGCATGTGACCACGGACGCGCTCGATGCGCGGCAGGATCGGATAGCGCACTGACTGGAAGGCCTGCGCAATGAGCGTCGAGCAGATGAAACGCGTCGGTTCACCCGAGCCGAGCGCGATCATGCGGCGGCGCATGCGGACGGGAACCGGCGGCGTCGGCAACAGATACCGGGCGAGGTCGATAATGTTGCGCGTGTCGTAGTCCATGCCGATGCGGGCGATCGCAAACCGCGCCACCAGTTCCCGCTCTTCGCGAGAGAGCCCTACCGGCCGGCAGATGCGTGTATTGTACGTTTGATAATGCGAGAGCGGCGTGGCGACGACGCCACGACCGATCATCGCCTCGACGAGCTTGCCGCCACCAGAAGAGGCAACGTCTTCTTCCAGTAGGTCACCGACATAAAGCGCGGCATGCGACCACGTCGACTGGCTGAGGTATTTTATTGCCGTGCCCACTTTTTGATTGGCCTCGACAAGCAGCACGTCGCCGATCTGTAGAGTACGCTGCAAGGTTTCCGGATCGGAGGGCGTCGAAGGCCGATAGCCGCTACAGGGTTCCGTCAGCCGCCCCGCAATCAGGCGTCCGAGACGATCCAAGGCCTTGTCGAACATTGCCACGAGACCAAGACTCCGACATCAACTCCTCGCTTCAGGACTTCCACATGACGTCCCCTTCGTGCGCTTCTGGGACAGGGCTTGCATGGCGGGAGCGGATGATCTGGTCGATGGAAAAGTAGCCCGCTCCAAAACGCACGATGACGAGCAAGGCAACGGCCCACAGCCCATGGGTAACATAGGCTGCCGGATAAACGAAAGTCTGGATCACGGCCGTCATGCCAAGCAGCGCCAGCGCGGCGAAGCGGGCGCCAAGACCCACCCAGAGCAGCAACGGCATCGTCAATTCGGCAAACGTCGCCATGTAGGCTGCGACAACCGGCGGGACCAGTGGAACGTTATATTCCATCGAGAACAGGAAGAACGTGGAGTCCTTGATCGCGAACCCGTCAATTTTTGTGAGGCCGGAATTGAAGAAGACAAGTCCGATGATGATCCGCGCAAGAAGCGTGATCAGTGACGTCGGGATCGCTTCGAATAGCGAGACGATATTTTCAATGAAGCCTTTCATGAGACACCTTCTGATATGATTGCGCAGATATCATCGGTTCGGCCTCAGAGACTTTGACGCCGACGAGGGCTCCGAGATCGGCGAGGATGGCCAGTGCCGGAAAAAGTTCGAGGTCGGGGTTGCGCTCCTCGGCGCGCTCAGCGGCCGATAGGAGGGTAGCGTTGCCCATCAGTGTTTCGAATAGCTCGAAGGCACCTTCTGGAAGCCTAAGCGTTAGCACGTCGAACTGCGGGCGCACCACGATCGCGGATTCAGCGCCAATGCTTCCATCGATGATCTTGACATCCGTGTCGAAAGTATTCGTGCGCCAGATCGAAAAGACCGGATGCCTTGAAGACAACAAGTGAATACTTGGATGGAAATCGAAACGCAGCATCGGCACGTCCACTTCAGGAATTCCCAGCAATGCGCTGGGTGCGAGCGGCTGTGCGTCGCCTGCGTGATAGGCGCGCTGCTGGCACCATTCTAGGCGCGCTACGTCGGAGAGATAGGGCAGGTCAGCGACCGGCTCGAACTCGTCGAGAAAATCGGCAAGTCCCGATCCGTAACGGCTCAGGATGGGCGAGGTTGGCGGATGCGCCAGAATGAATTCGCGAACCATGGCGCAGAAGAACTTGTCGCCGACGAGACGCACGACGACCGGGAAGTAGGCTTTCAGAACGTCGGTCAGGCTCATTATGACATTGTTGCGGTAGACGGCGAAGCGCTTTCGCGGTGCGGAGCCGGCAACCCGCCCGTGCAGCAAACCGTCCGGTGCGTTGCCCTCGCGATCGAAGATCGCTTTAGCGAATTCGCGCTGCATTTCACCGAGCCTCGACATTGCACACCTCCAATTTCGCAAGCAGCGCGTCGGCAAGTTGAGCCTCCCGGTGCAGCCGCTCCCAGGTCGGCACGTCATTGTCCCACTCGATCAGGATCGGACGCCGGCCGGCGCGCGCGATGACGCGCTCCAACAGGCGCCAGACGGGGTCGGCGACGGGACATCCGTGCGAATCGATCAGAAGCGGATGGCCGTCGTCGTCGCAATCGTGTGCATGGCCGCCGAGATGTATTTCCTGAACGGCATCGAGGGGAAAGTCGTCGATGTAGCGTGCGGCGTCGAATTCATGGTTGGTCGCCTGCACGAAGACGTTGTTGACGTCGAGCAGCAGTCCGCACCCGGTGGAACGGACGACCGCGGCTATGAATTCGATCTCGCTCATGTCGGAGTCGTCGAAGCGCACATAGGTCGAGGGGTTCTCGAGCAGGATCTGGCGCTTCAAGGTGGCCTGGACGATATCTATGTGCTCGGTCACGCGCCCCAATGTTTCCTGCGTGTAGGGCACTGGGAGCAGGTCGTTGAGAAAAGTTCCTTCGTGCGTCGACCAGGCCAGGTGCTCTGAGACGAGTGCAGGTTCGTAGCGATCGCAGACGCGTTTCAGGCGAACCAGATGCACGAGGTCGATCGGCCCGGCCGCGCCGATCGACAGCCCGACTCCGTGGACCGATAGCGGATAGCGTTCACGTATCGCCGTAAGGTAATGGTGTGGAGGACCGCCTTTCTCCATATAATTTTCGGCATGCACTTCGAACCAGCCGATATCCGGCCGGCCGTCGAGGATGTCGCGGTAATGCTCCGGCTTCAATCCGACCCCGGCTCGCGCCGGGATCGGATCAGCCAACGAGGCTTTTTTCTTCAAGGTCACGCCGGCCTCACGCCTCACTGCAATCGTATTTGCCGCCACGATCCCCGATGCAGGAGAGGCTTCCGTTCCCGACCGGTGTAGAAACCTTCTCGCACGTACCCTTCTTGACGAGGCTCCAGGCATTGCCCTGATAATCGACGGTCGAGGTTCCCGCGCATGTGGTTCCCTTGCCGGCTTTGCAATCGTTCTTGCCGGCCAGCGCCACGCCGTAGCACTTCTCCATGTCCTTCATGCCGTCCTGCGCGACGGTCGGCGCGGCCAGGGCGATGGCTGCGGTGAATGCACCCGTGAGGGCCAGAGTTGCTGCCTGCTTGATCTTACGTTCCATGGGTTCGTTTTTCCTCAAATTTTGCGAGCGACGGTTCTCGCAGTTGACGACTGTGCAGCACGAACGCCGAGCCGAACTGGTGCGGCGTGGGCTGTCGAACCCGCATCCGCGTTTCGCGACGACCCACTATTCGCGCCCAGGCCATCGGTCTCCGCATCACAGGAGCGAGGACCGACGAAGACTCGACTTTGCTGCATATTGGAATTCGCCCGGCCACCGAATTTGGTGACAGCGGCGCCGCTCACGTCTTGTTGAGCAGCACGTGATAATGCGGGAAGTTTGCCACCAGATCGGTCCCCGATGGCCCGGCCCGCGGGGCATCGGGGCGGGGCAAAGCGGCAGCCTCCCCCGCCCCTTATTTCAGCCTTCAGGCTGCCTTCCAGCTCCGCGGAGCGAAAACTTCGTCGACAGGGGTATGGAAGACGTGATTGGAATAGTTGCTGAGCGTTTTGACGCTTATGGCCAGAATGATGCCGAGGATGTTGCGCTCGCTATAGCCTGCGGCCTTGAACGCTTCCACGTCCCCATCGGAAGGCCGACCGCGACGTTCGACCATGATGGTGGTGAAATGGCGCAGTGCTTCGAGTTTCGCATCAGGCAACGCTCTGCCATCGCGGAGCGCGTCGGTGATCTCGGTTGGCACACCAGACATCTTGTCGGCGACAAAACTGTGTGCGGCCATGCAGTAATGGCACTCGTTAGCCCGGCTGACGGCGAGGAAGACGACTTCCTGCTCGACCGGGGTAAATCCGCATTCGGCACGAAAGGAGGCGTATCCAGAAGAGTATGCCTCGAATAGTGCCGGCTCATTCGCCATCGTCCCATACATGTTGGGCACGAACCCCAGTTTCTGTTTGGCGCTTTCAAGAAGCGTTTTGGCTTTGCCTGTCGCAGTCTCAATTGTCAGGATTGCCAGGTCTTTTATCTTGTACGTCACTTTCATGTCTCCTCTAGAGTTGCAAGGCAGGTATCTGGAACGATCGTTCCAAATTGGTTAAATAAGGCAGTCAATCAAGGCGTCGCAGAGCATCGTCGGCGATGCCGCGCAGCAATGCCTTTTCAGGACGGCTTCGAATCAGAACCAGCAACCCGAGAAGCGAAGCAAGCAGCCCGCGAGCTGCTTCGCTCGCTTTGACCGAAGCTGGAATTTCGCCCGAGGCTCTGCCTTTTCGGATCATGCGGACGAAAAAGTCTTCGACGTCTTTTTGGGCATCGGCGACAAGCAGGCGGACTTCTTCGTCATGGGCTGCCAGCTCCAGGGCGGTGTTGGTCAGAAAACAGCCTTTGTTGCCACCATCTTCCGAGACCTCACCGATGAATGTGAGAAACACTCTGCGGATGGCCTCTCGAGGCGAATAGCGGGTTTCGAATTCGGCCAGCATCGCGCGCCGGCCGTCATCATAAAGACCGAGCGCTGCGAGGAATAACGTGCGCTTGTCGCTGAACGTCGCGTAAAGGCGCATTGCCTCTCTTGAACTGTTCCTGAAGAATTCGCCATTGCATCATTAGGAATGTTCCCGAAGCGACTTGGCGTTCGGGGGCAGGCATGAGGCGGATCAGCATGGCGACACGGGATGAG
>Ga0180009_10004273_pt1 | contig 15845 bp, 9 predicted proteins | sample OS_PC_MetaG_FD_123537 | JGI IMG/M metagenome (GOLD analysis project Ga0180009, IMG submission 123537) | Groundwater microbial communities from the Aspo Hard Rock Laboratory (HRL) deep subsurface site, Sweden - OS_PC_MetaG | ecosystem: Environmental > Aquatic > Deep subsurface > Groundwater...
AAATCTTTGATGCCCTCGATTTTATCGGCCGGGAATTCGGGATCGCCCCCCACCAGTTCCTGCAGGATTCCATCAATATGGACAAGGTCTTCCGGATCTATGAACTGATGCAGAAAGACAGCGAGGTGGTCCTTGAAGATCTGGATCTGAGCATCATTGATGCCAATCCCCAGCAGATCTTCAAGATCAGCCACTGCATCGCCGAGACACAGCGGCGGATCGTGCCCTTTTCGACCACACCGGTCATTCTGAAGATGAACGACCCCCTGGACAGAAGAAAGGCATTTGAAAACGAGCTCTATTTTGGTCTCAAAAACCTGGAAAGGGTGGACAGCGGCGCCGAAGCAATTGTGCAGCAGATCGAGGCCATGGCATAACCGTGTTCGAGCAGGGGTGCACCCAATATGTGTGGGTACCTGTAAGCGGAAAGAGGTTGTTTGTTCAGAAAACCTTGGAAGCCAGGGATGGATTCCAGGAGCGCCAAGGATGGATGCAGGCGTTTTTCTGAATAAATAACCTCTTGAAGCCGTTATGATCACAACCCCACAAGTTTTTGGTGCACCCCTGAGCAGCGAAGTCTTTACAAAAAATACGCTATCGTATAGATAAGGCATAGACAACACACACAAATCGTCTCACTCATCATCTGTCCGAGACCCGATTGACCAACCCTTTGCAGGAGACAAACCAATGACACTGAAACCATGGCCGACCCCTCACTGGCCGGAAGGCGTTCCCAGAGAGGTATTCGGATTTGAGAAACCCGTTTTCTCCTTACTGGATGAGACGGCGAAAAAATACCCTGATAATGTCTATACCATATTCAACGACGGCAAACGCACCTTTGCCCAGGTAAAGGATACCGCAGACAGAGTCGCCAATTTTCTGGCCTCCAGGGGAATCAAGAAGGGGGACCGGGTCGCCATTTTTCTGCCCAACCTGCCCCAGTATCCTGCCATCTATTTTGGGATTCTCAAGACCGGGGCGGTTTGCGTCACCTGCAACCCGCTTTATACAGCGGATGAGCTGAATTACCAGTTGAACGATGCCGGTGCAAAGGCTGTTTTTGTCATGGATCATCCCGATTTTTACAAGACCAGTCTCAAGGCCATTCAAAACACGGCGATCGAAACCGTTGTCATCTGTAATATCAAGTCATACCTGCCCGGTTTCAAGGCATTTCTGGGCGGTTTGCTGGGGAAAATACCCAAAGCAGAACACCACGAACCGGGACACTTGATGTTCGACGATGTGGTGGCCGCAGCCAAACCCGAACCACCCGATGTCCAGATCGACCCCAATGAAGATCTGGCCCTCATCATCTATACCGGCGGTACGACCGGCGTCCCCAAAGGCGCTGCCCTGAAACATGCCAGTTTCACCCACAACGTGGAGGCGGTCTCCAAATGGATGAGTTTCCCCCATGAGCCGGGAGGTCCCGCAGAACCCCTCAGAGGGGGGGGCTTCCACTGTTTTCTGGGTGTGCTGCCCTGGTATCACAGTTTTGGAATGACGGTGGTCATGCTGGCATCCTGTGCCACCGCCAGCCGTCTGATCTGCATTCCCGATCCCAGGGCCGGAAATCCGCCATTTACGGGTGTTCTGGAAGCGGTCCAGAAGTACCGGGCGACACTGGTCATCGCTGTGCCCACGATCTACGTGGCCTTTACCAACCACCCGCTGCTGGACAAATTCGATCTCACCTCGATGCTGGCGTGCGGTTCCGGCGGCGCCCCCATGCCCGTGGAAGCTGCCAAGAAATTCGAGGAAAAAACCGGCGCCATTATTTTCGAGGGTTACGGGCTCAGTGAAACAGCCCCCATCGCTGCGCTCAATCCAACCAGCATCGAGAAACGGAAGATGGGTTCCATCGGTTTTCCGGTTCCCAGTACCGATATCAAGATCGTCGATCAGGATACCGGTTTGAAAGAACTTCCCCAGGGGGAGGATGGTGAAATTGCTATTTCCGGACCCCAGGTCATGGTGGGGTACTGGAACCGTCCCGACGCAAATGCAGAAGTGTTCCGGGAGATTGACGGCCGTCGTTTCTTCCTCACCGGTGATATCGGCAATATCGATGCCGAGGGCTATATCACCATTACCGATCGCAAGAAGGACCTGATCCTGGTCGGGGGTTTCAACTGCTATCCCCGAGAGGTGGAAGAGGTCCTCTATGGCCATGAAGATGTTCTCAACGCCGCTGTCGTGGGTATTCCCGACGAAAAGAGCGGGGAATCCGTCAAGGCTTTTGTACAGCTGGCGCCCGGTGCAACCGTTACCGAAAAGGAACTGCTCGCTTACTGCAAAGAGCGTCTGGCCGGTTATAAACGGCCACGGTCCATCGAATTCCGGGATGAGCTGCCGGTTTCCGTTGTCGGCAAAGTGCTGCGGCGCGTCCTGCGCGACGAGGAGCTTAAAAAATAGCCCGACATCGATATCCCCCCGCCTGTGACAGCCACATCCCAACGGTCGCCTGCACGGCACATGTCATGGAGGGGGAAGCGGACGGGTCATCGCCCCGTCCGCTCCTGCTTGAAGGGGTCCGTGGGATCAGCCGATGGCGATCAGCGGATCCGCCGTCTGCACCGCGTCATCCACCGTCACGAAAATATCCGTGATTTTTCCGCCCCAGGGCGCTTTTACCTCGGTCTCCATTTTCATCGCCTCCAGAACCAGCAGGGTCTGATGCTCTTCCACCACATCCCCCACCGCTGAATGGATCTTCAACACCTTCCCCGGCAACTGGGCCTTGACCTGTTGACTGGTGGATCCGCTGGCAATGGCCGATCCAGGAGATGACGCCGGCGCGGCAGCGGTCTGAACCGTCTGCTGGGTTGTCTGTACCACCTGTGGTGAAGCGGCAGCTGCAGCCGCCACGGACGGCGTGATGACGGCCCCCGGCTGACTGTTGCCAACCACTACCGAATAGGATTTGCCACCGACCGAAACAGAGTAGATGTTGCTCTGGGAAGCCTGATCCCGGTATCTGGATGTCGAAACCTGGATCGGGAGCTCCACCTCTTTCTTCTCCTTTTTACGCACCTGCTGTTTGGATTTGCCCTGGAGGAATTCGAGCCCCTTGTTCTCACAACTGGCGATTATGAAGATGTTTTCGTCGTTCACCGGCAGGTTGTTAGCCTGGAGGATCTTGGTTGCCTTCGGAATCCCCGGTTCCAGTTCATCCAGGGGATCTCCCGTGAAAACCGGCTTGCCCAGCTGCTCCGAAGAGAGTCGGACAATCTCCGGATCCGGCGGCACCGGCGTTCTCCCGAAATAACCCAGGACCATCTGGCCGTAGGCAGGATTGATTTTCTTCCATTTGCCCATGGTGACGTTCAGATAGGCCTGCTGGAAATAAAACTGGGAGACCGGCGTTACAGAAGAGCCGAAACCACCCCTGCGAACCACCTCCGTCATCTCCTTGATGACTTTTGAGTAGAGATGCAGGGTCTGGGTATCCCGCATCATCATGGTATTGGCCGTCAGGGCACCCCCCGGCATGGGTGAGAGCACCACCTTGGGTGACACCATTTTAGCTTCCGGCGGATAAAAATAGTCCTCCATTGCCTGCTCGAAGACCTCTTCCGCCACCAGCACCTTATCGATATCCAGATCCAGGGTATAGTCGGTGTCATTCAGGGTCTGCATCATGGACAGGATATCCGGCTGGGCCGTACCACCCGAAACAGGGCTTTTTGACAGATCAATCCCATCGGCACCCCCGGTAATCGCAGCCATATTCTGTGTCAAACCAAAACCAACCGTGTCATGGGTGTGAAACCAGAGGATAGTGTCGGCCGGACACATTTTACGGGCACCGGCAAAGGTTTTGCGTATCTTCTCGGGATTGGCGGTTCCGGTGGCGTCCTTGAAGCAGATGGAATGAAACGGAATGTCCGAATCCAGGATCTCCCGCAACCGGGAGAGATAGAACTCGGCCGTATGGGCGCCCACACAGCCGGGCGGCAGTTCCATGATCGTGATCACGATCTGATGATGCAACCCGTGATGGGCAATCCGCTCCCCTGAATACTGCAGGTTGCGGATATCGTTCAAGGCGTCAAAATTGCGGATGGTTGTCATCCCATGTTTTTTAAACATTTTAGCATGGAGATCAATCATATCCCTGGGTTGCTGGCTGAGTGCCACCACATTGATTCCCCTGGCCAACGTCTGAAGATTGGCCGCCGGACCGGTTGTTGCCCGGAAGCGGTCCATCATGTCAAATGCAGACTCGTTGCAGTAAAAAAACAGACTCTGAAACCGGGCACCGCCCCCCGCCTCAAGATGGGTTATCCCTGCATCCACCGTCGCTTCAATCGCCGGCAGAAAATCATCGGTTAATACACGGGCACCAAATACCGATTGAAAGCCGTCACGGAACGAGGTGTCCATGAATTTAATTACTTTCTTACTCACTGAATCTCCTTGAGACACGACAGAAGCCGGCTGAATCCCGAGACCGGTCCTGACAGGTTTGTTCGTGGGTTGACAAAATATTCACTCCTGAAACCCCTTTGATCCATCGTTTTGTCGAATTTCCCGCATACCGTGCAGTATGCTGTCTGGAAAGGCATTCAACCGGCAACCGATGGGTTTCAGTCATGAAACATGAGATGACACCGTGCACTTCTTCCGGTTTTTCGCTGTATTTCTCAAAATCCCTTTTGCTTGATTCGAGAATGGTCGAAACCATGTTATCGCAAGAGCAGTGCCAAGCCCAGGTATATTTTTTATCATTCTTTATTTCAATATGATAAAGCATCCAATCCGGGGCTCACAGTCTCTCCATATCGTAGATATTTATCATTTTATCGATATTTCTCAAAAATCAAAGCAGCGGAAATCAGACTGTTTCTCAGTAACCGGGTGCACCCAATATGTGTGAGTACCGGTAAGCGGAAAGAGGTTGTTTGTTCAGAAAACCTTGGAAGCCAGGGATGGCTTCCAGGAGCTCCAAGGATGGATTCATGCGTTTTTCTGAATCAATAACCTCTTGAAGCGCTTATGATCGCAACCCCACATGTTTTTTGGTGCACCCCAGCAACCCGTAAAATTGACAATTGCCCACGCTTTTTGTAGCTTGATATCGAAATCAGATCACATCTCCCGGAAAAATCCCGTTTGCAGACCGGGTCAGACATATCTGTTTTGATGACAGACACCGTGGCTCTATGTGAACCCGATACCGGATTCAACATTTATCGGGCTATACTGACTATTTTACTATAGGATACCAGACAATGACAACCCAAAGAGATATTCGCTATCAAAAAGACTTTATTGTTTCCTGGTCCGAACTTCATAGAGATGCCAGGGCCCTTGCCTGGCGTCTGCTGGATAAAAGTCCGTGGAAAGGGGTGATCGCTATCACACGGGGAGGCCTGGTTCCCGCAGCCATTGTTGCCCGTGAACTGGACGTGCGGCTGGTGGATACCATCTGCGTGACCACCTACGATGAGCAGGCCCAGGGCCGATCTGAGATTTTAAAGGGATTTGAGGGCGACGGAGCAGGATTTCTTCTGATCGATGATCTGGTCGATACCGGTGCGACGGCCAAAATCGTCAAGGAGCTGGTTCCGAAAGCACATTTTGCAACGGTCTATGCAAAGCCTTCGGGCAGACCCCTCGTCGACACCTTTATTACAGAAGTCAGCCAGGACACCTGGATCCGGTTTCCCTGGGATATGGAACTGGGGTACTCCCAGCCCATCGCTGTGCGCTGACGCCGAGCATCGCCGCTTCGCGACGGATCCACACGGAACCATCTCCATGGCAGCCCCCCTTCCGGATAAAAAACAGCAACCCGACTGGAGCAATCCTGCCGGGCATACCCACCTGGATTTCCCGCCCGGTCACCCGATTTCAAAAAACTTTGATCTATTACTAAAATTTTTGAACATACTTCAACTAGAAGTTGACAATTTCCTGTAGAATCTGATGTATTGATGATGGATCACAAGCGGCGACCCAGCGCAGAGATCCGGCCGAGCGGGACCAGGAGGGACAACAGCGACTGTGGAGGAACACTATCATGGGCAGGGACATCAATCTGAAGTGTGTTATCTGTGGTAAGACGTACCGTCCGGACCAGGTGGATTACGTCTGTCCGGATCACGGCACCGAGGGTATTCTGGATGTGCAGTATGACTATGACGCCATCCGGAAACAGATCAGCCGGGCATCTTTGAAACAGAATCCGGACACCACCATCTGGCGTTACAAACCCCTGTTACCGGTCAACTCTGACTCCCCGGTGCCGCCCCTCGCGGTTGGATGGACACCGCTCTACGATGCGGTCAATCTCGCGCAGAGACTGGAGTTGAAAAAAATCTGGGTCAAGGATGAGGGTCGACAGCCGACGGCCTCCTTCAAGGATCGCGCCAGTGCGCTGGCCATCGTGAAGGCCCGGGAGCGGGGAACGGAAATGATCACCACAGCCAGCACGGGCAATGCAGCCGCTGCGCTGAGCGGTCTCTGTGCTGCCATGAATCAGAAAAACACGATTTTCGTGCCGGAATCGGCTCCCCAGGCCAAGATTGCTCAGCTGCTGGCATTCGGGTCCACTGTCATGCTGGTCCGGGGAAGCTATGATGAGGCTTTTGACCTCTGCATGCAGGCCGCTGCGGAATATGGCTGGTACAACCGCAATACCGGGTACAACCCCTATATGACCGAAGGCAAGAAAACCGCAGCCTTTGAAATATGCGAGCAGCTGGACTGGCAGGTTCCCGACCGTATCTTTGTCAGTGTGGGCGATGGCTGTATCATCGGCGGCATTCACAAAGGCCTTAAGGACCTGAAAGCCATGGGCTGGATTGATGAAATACCGGCGTTGGTCGGTGTACAGGCAGAGGGGAGCAGTTTTCTCTACCAGGCCTGGAAGCACGACGAAGATGTCCTGACCAAGGCACCGGTTCAGCCCCGCACCTTGGCAGACAGTATCAGTGCCGGTCTTCCCCGGGACCGTTTAAAAGCAATGGCGGCTGTCCGGGAGACCGGGGGGGAATTTATCGCCGTCAGCGACACGGAGATCCTGACCGCCATGATCGACCTGGCCCGGGGGGTGGGGGTGTTCTCCGAACCGGCCGGGGCTGCTGCCTATGCCGGACTGGTCAGGGCTGTCAGTGAAGGTCGATGCCCCAGAGACGAAACCGTGGTGGTGATCAACACGGGCAACGGGTTGAAGGACATACCGGCAGCCATGACTGCGGTCGAGCAATCGGGAACACGACCTTTCCAGGTGGAACCCCGGCTTGAATCAGTGAGGCAGATCGTATCCCGATGGGAATAACGCACCCATGCCCTGAGAGCAGGGTATTCGGGATTCAACAGCCGACCGGTCGACAGGAACCTGTCACACCATTTCAGTTACTTGTTTTGTAAAAAACGCATGCCATCGATTGCGAGGAGAAAAGATGATCGATCTGACCGTATATCCCGACATCCTGGAAAGAGCTGTCGGCCGGGCGAGGGAAAAAAATATCATTATCCCGACTTTCAAACAGCAGCGGGACCCGAGTCTGATCCCGGACCGGATTGTTGAAAAACTGAAGCCGATCGGACTCTGGGATATCAACCCCCTCAACCTTTTCCGCATTTCGTGGCACAATCAACCCCTGGAAAGCGGAGGTGGTTTTGGCGGGGTCAATTTTCTGGAGTTCCCCAAGGAGTTGACCGGGGTGGATGCCCGTATCGTCGCCCTGGTTGGAAAATGGTTTCCCACCGGTGCCCACAAGGTGGGTGCCGCTTTCGGCTGTCTGGTCCCCCGGCTGGTCACCGGGCAATTCGATCCCACCACGCAGAAATCAGTCTGGCCCTCGACCGGCAACTATTGCCGTGGCGGTGCTTACGATGCGGCGCTGCTGGCTTGTGACTCCATTGCCATTCTTCCTGAAGAGATGAGCCAGGAACGGTTTGACTGGCTGAAGTCCGTAGCCGGTGAGGTCATTCGCACCCCGGGCTCTGAGAGCAATGTCAAGGAGATCTTCGACAAGTGCTGGGAACTGCGCAATTCCGGTGAGGACCTGTGTATTTTCAACCAGTTCGACGAACTGGGGAACTATCTCTGGCATCATGAAATCACCGGACCCGCCATGGAAGAGGTTCTGCATCAGATCATGGGTGAGAAGGACCGGTTCCGGGGCCTGGTTTCAGCCACCGGATCCGGCGGTACGATCGCGGCGGGGGACTATCTCAAAAAGCAATACCCCCTGAGCAAAAACGTGGCCAGCGAAGCCCTGCAGTGCCCAACCCTGCTGTATAACGGCTTCGGCGCGCATCGCATCGAGGGAATCGGGGACAAGCACATTCCCTGGATCCACAACGCGAAAAACACCGATCTGATTACTGCGATTGATGATGAGATTCCCATGAGCTTGATTCGGCTCTTCAATGAACCCGAAGGCAGGAAGCTGTTGAAACGGAAAGGGGTGGCCCCGGACCTGGTGGACAACCTGGACCTGGTTGGCATTTCCGGGGCATCCAACCTGGTCAGTGCCATCAAGTTTGCCAGGTATTTTGAAATGAGCCACCGGGATGTGATCGTAACCGTATTGACGGACTCCATGGACCTCTACGGCAGTCGACTCAAGGAACTGAATACGGAACGGGGGGCATTTTCAGCAACCGATGCAGCCATTGCCTATGAACAGAGACTTCAGGGTTTGACCATCGACTTCATGGAGGAACTGACCTATTACGGACGTAAGCGGATTCACAACCTCAAATACTACACCTGGGTCGAACAGCAGGGCAAAACCCATGCAGAGATCCAGGAACAGTGGAATAACGATGAATACTGGACCGGCATTGTCCAGTCCGTTACTGCAATGGACGAATTGATTGACAGTTTCAATGAACAGACCGGTCTGCTGAAAACACTTTGATCAACCGCTGCAAAGCGGGTATTCTATATACACAAGCATGCCCAGGGGGCAAACACACGAAAGGAGTGGAAATGTCGTTGGATTTTAAAGCGATTCTTGAAAAAGCCGAAGCTTACAAACCTCAGATGTCAGCATTTCTGCGGGATATGATTGCCATTCCCAGCGAGAGCTGTGACGAAGAGCGCGTCATCCGGCGGATCAAAACAGAAATGGAAGCCGTGGGATTTGACCGGGTGGAGATCGACCCCATGGGAAACGTGTTGGGATATATCGGTCACGGCAGTCACCTGGTCGCCATGGATGCCCACATTGATACGGTCGGGATCGGCAACCCGGAGAACTGGAATTACGACCCCTACACCGGCTACGAAGATGAGGAGATCATCATCGGCAGGGGCGCCAGCGACCAGGAGGGCGGCATGGCCTCGATGGTTTATGCCGGCAGGATCATCAAGGACCTCAACCTGCAGAACGACACCACGCTGCTGATCACAGGCACGGTCCAGGAAGAGGATTGTGACGGCCTCTGCTGGCAGTACATGATTGAAGAGCGTGGCATCCGACCGGAATTTGTGGTTTCCACCGAACCCACATCCTGTAAGATTCATCGGGGTCAACGGGGAAGGATGGAAATCCGGGTGGATGTCAGGGGCATCAGCTGCCATGGATCGGCACCGGAACGCGGGGATAATGCCATCTTTAAGATGGCGCCGATTCTGCTGGAACTGCAGGAATTGAACAACAACCTGATCACCGACAATTTCCTGGGCAAGGGGTCACTGACGGTTTCAGAGATATTTTACACCTCTCCCTCCCGGTGTGCCGTTGCCGACGGCTGCAGCATCTCCATCGACCGGCGCCTGACCCATGGCGAAAGCTGGGAATATGCACTCGATCAGATCCGGAACCTGCCGGCCGTCAAAAAGGCGAAAGGCGTCGTATCCATGTATGACTATGCCAAACCCTCCTTTACCGGTCTGGTTTATCCGACGGAAGCCTATTTTCCGTCCTGGGTGCTGGAGGAGGATCACCCGGCCTGCCAGACGCTGGTGGAATCCTATCGGGGGCTGTTCAGAGAGGAGCCGGTGGTTGACAAGTGGACCTTCTCCACCAACGGTGTTTCCATCATGGGTCGCTACGGGATTCCCTGTATCGGTTTTGGCCCGGGTCATGAAGATCAGGCCCACGCACCCAATGAAAGGACCTGGAAGCAGGAACTGGTCAAAGCGGCAGCGCTTTATGCCGCGATTCCATCTACCTACCTGAAGATGCGATAACCCCGATTCGAGGATCGGGAATGGGCATCGGCAGGATTGCGTTTGATTCAGGAGAAAGAGGGTATGGGAAGTTTCGCTGTGGTAGCAATCGGCGGAAATTCGCTGATACGTGATAAGAACCGGCGACGGGTCGAAGATCAGTACCTGGCGATTGTCGATACGGCGAAAAGCCTGGTCGATATCATTGAGGCGGGCTACCGGATTGTAGTCACCCACGGAAACGGGGCACAGGTGGGCTTTATCCTGCGTCGCTCGGAAATCGCTTTTAAGAGTGAGGGGCTCCATTTTGTACCGCTGGTCAGCTGTGTTGCCGATACCCAGGGGGCAATCGGCTACCAGATCCAGCAGGCACTGAATAATGAATTCACCCTGCGCGGCATCCGGCAGCAGGCCGTCACCATCGTGACACAGGTCAAGGTGCATGAAGACGACCCGGCCTTTAAAAACCCGACCAAACCCATCGGGGCTTTCTACTCAGAAGAAGAGTTCACTTCGCTGCAGGCATCCCACCCGGACTGGATCATGGTGCAGGATGCGGGCAGGGGATATCGACGGGTCGTTCCGTCCCCCAGTCCGGTAGAAATCATCGAACGCAAAGCCATCCAGACACTGGTGGACAACGATTTCTGCGTGATCGCTGTCGGGGGGGGCGGCATCCCGGTGCTGGATACAGGGGGCGCCCAACTGAAGGGGATCGATGCGGTGATCGACAAGGACTATTCTGCAGCCTTGCTGGCAAAAGACCTGCAGGCGGATACCCTGATCATTTCAACCGGTGTTGACAGTATCTGCCTTCACTATGGGACACCGGAGGAGAAGCCGCTCTCCAGGATGACGCTCTCCGAGACCCGCGGATACATCGAAGAGGGGCATTTTGCGGCAGGCAGCATGCTCCCGAAAATCAAGGCGATTGTCCAATTTCTGGAGCAGGGCGGGCAGAAGGCCATCATTGCCCAACCCCAGCATCTGAAACAGGCCCTGCAGGGAGAGATCGGCACCTGGATCGTTCAGGACTGAGGAGCGCTATGGATGGACTCGTGCATTTCTTGAAAGATTCAACTCTCCGGAACGATTTTGATTAATCAAGGTACCCTTAATTCAATGCTATTTAGTTAAGCTTTAAATCCCGAGTCTGTAATGGAACCGTTTCAATTGCGGATCCGTTTCAAGATGATCTAAAACTTGCTGCGCTGAGAGCCCAAAACTCGCTTTGCTCAAACAATTGGCCCTCGGCCGCTTCGCTTCGTTCAGATCATCTAAGAAACGTCTCCAAGCAATTCAAACAGGTCCATCGCAGACACTCAGCAAGCGGCATAACTAAATGACATTGACCCTTAATTGAATATGTAACGTAGAAGTTTTCATGCCAGCATCGGAGCAGGGGCCGGACCCTTCACCGATGGCACGCAGAACCTGGGGAATAGGTACAACGGTTTTTGGAAAGCTTGACCCGATGTCGGTCTGACACGGAAGGAGATTAAATGGAGTTCACCCTGAATGGCAAAACAATCGGTTTCGATGGCGACAGTCAGCTGTCTCTCCTGTCCTTTTTAAGGGAACAACAGCATCTGACGTCGGTGACGGATGGCTGTTCGGGCCAGGGAGCCTGTGGCGCCTGCCTGGTGGAAATGAACGGCAAAGCGGTCCTGGCCTGCCGCACGCTGATGGAAACCGTCGCCGGAGCCAGTATCGTCACCATTGAAGGATTTCCCCCCCGGCTGCGGGACACGCTGGCCAGAGCCTTTGTCGTAAAGGGCGCGGTCCAGTGCGGGTTCTGCACTCCCGGATTCCTTTCTCGAACGCGAATCCTGCTGCAAAGCAATCCCGACCCCACCCGGCAGGAGATCATCAAGGCCCTGGCACCCCACATGTGCCGCTGCACCGGCTATGTCAAGATCGTCGACGCCATCTTGCTGGCGGCACTTTCCCTGCGGGAAAACAGGGAGATCGAACTCCTGGATACCGGCTCGCTGGGCGAGAGCCTGCCCAAATACGATGCCTATCGCAAAGCCATCGGCCAGAGCGACTTTGTAGCCGACATCCGGCGTAAAGACATGGTCCATGGCGCCCTGGTATTCAGCGCCCACGCCCGGGCAACCGTGCGCGGGATCGACACGGCCGCCGCCGAAGCCATGCCCGGTGTTCTCCGGGTTTTCACCAGCAGGGATATTCCAGGGGCGCGAATCACCGGGCACATCAAGGATGACTGGCCCCTGATGATCGAGGAAGGGGAAACCACCCGCACGATCGGCGATGTTCTGGCCGGCGTTGTCGCGGAGACAGAAGCGATCGCCCGCAGGGCCGCAGAACTCGTGTCCATCGAGTATGAGGTCCTGGAACCGCTGACCGATATGCTGGCAGCCGAAAACAGTCCCATCCGGGTCCATGAACAGGGGAATCTCCTGAGCGAAATCCGTCTCAAGCATGGTGAAGAGATCGCCACAGCGCTGGCTGCCTCCGCCCACGTTGTCACGGCCACATACGAGACCCAGCGCGTGGAGCACGGTTTTCTAGAAACGGAAGCGGCGATTGCAGAGCCCTGGGAGGATGACGGCATCCGGATCTGTGTGCAGAGCCAGGGGATCTACGAGGATTGCCGCTGTATTGCCAGTATCCTGAACCTGCCCCGGGAAAAGGTCGATGTGACGCTCATTCCTTGCGGAGGGGCCTTTGGCGGCAAGGAAGACCTGACCGTCCAGGGACATGCCGCGCTTTTCGCCTATCACTTGAAACGACCGGTCCTGGTTCGTCTCGATCGCGGGGAGTCCCTGCGGATGCATCCCAAACGCCATCCCATGATCATGAGGTATCAACTGGGGTGTGATCGGAATGGTCGACTGACCGCCCTCAAAGCCGATATCACGGGTGACACGGGCGCCTATGCCTCGCTGGGAGAGGCCGTCCTGGGACGCTCCGCCAGCCATGCCGCGGGCGGATACTACGTTCCTACGGTGGATATTGTCGCCCGGGCGGTGTACACCAACAATGTGCCCTGTGGTGCCATGCGGGGATTCGGGGTCAACCAGGTGACCTTTGCCATGGAAAGTGCGGTGGATGAACTCTGCGAAATCGGGGGTTTCGATCGCTGGCAGTTCCGTTATGACAACGCCCTGGCCAACGGTCTCCAGACGACGACCGGGCAGACCCTCATCAGCGGGGTGGGTCTGAAAGAGACACTGCTGGCGGTCAAAGAGGATTTTCAGCAGGCCCGGTACGCCGGACTGGCCATCGGCATCAAGAACATCGGTTTCGGGAACGGACTGGTGGACGAAAGCGATGTTAAAATCGAGATCCTCTCGGCGACCCGCATCATTCTGCACCATGGCTGGACCGAGATGGGCCAGGGGATCGACACCGTCGCCATCCAGATGTTCTGTGAAGCAACAGGGATCGAAACCCCCGGCATCATTGAGATCGCGCGCAGCACAGCCGCCGGCATCGTGGGGGGCACCACCACCGCCAGCCGGGGGACCTTTCTCCTGGGAAATGCCATTATCGATGCCGCCCGGCAGATCAAAAAGGACCTGCAGCAGGCAACCCTCGCAGACCTGGCCGGAAAGACCTACTGGGGACGGTGGCGCTGCGACTGGACCAATGAACCTGGCTCCAGCAAGACATCCATCACCCACGTGGCGTATGGATACGCCTCCCAGGTAGTCATCCTGGCAGATGACGGATCCGTGCAGAAGGTGGTAGCGGCCCACGATGTGGGAAAAGCCATCAATCCCCGTCTTCTCGAAGGGCAGATCGAGGGTGGCGTCGTCATGGGGCTGGGGTACGCTTTTTCGGAAGAGCTGCCCATGGAGAACGGACAGCTCAAGACGACCCGCTATGGAAAACTGGGCATCCCCAGGATCAAGCAGGTACCTGAAATTGTGGTCAAGCTCATCGAGGTGCCGGACCCTTATGGACCTTTTGGCGCCAAAGGGGTGGGCGAAATAGGGCTGGTACCGACGGCAGCAGCGGCAGCCAACGCACGGTTTCAGTTCGATGGTAAACGGGTGTATCGACTACCCATCAAACCGGTTAAAGTATGACAATCTATCTCAAGGATGCCAGTTTTATCGACTGGCAGACAATGGTTTTCCAGAAGGTTCATCTGGCGGTTTCGCCGGGTGTCAACCAGCCAGTCACGGTGATCGACAGCATCCCTACCGAACCGGATGCCCATTCAGGGGATCTCATCCTGGATTGCGACGGAAAACTGGTGACCCGTTCATTCGGCTGTGGACACCATCACATTTACTCGACCCTGGCCCGGGGGATGCCGGCACCGGCCCGTTCACCCCGTAACTTCCAGGAGATACTGCAGTTCGTCTGGTGGCACCTGGACAAAAACCTGGATCTGGAAATGATCCGCGCCAGCGCCCTGGCATCGGCGCTTCATTGTGCCAGAAACGGCGTGACATTCGTCATCGATCACCATGCATCCCCGTTTGCCGTCGAAAATTCCCTGCAGACCATCCGGGATGCCTTTGACCTGGTCGGGGTGTCCCATCTGCTCTGCTATGAGATGTCGGACCGGGATGGGGAGTCCGTCACCGAAAAGGCCCTGGCGGAAACAGAGGCTTACCTGAAGGAAGGGAACCAGGGCCTCGTCGGTCTCCACGCCTCGTTTACGGTGGGAGACACCCTGCTCAGAAAAGCGGCAGATCTGGCTGTAAAATACCGGACCGGCATCCACGTGCATGTGGCCGAGGACCGGTCCGACCAGGAACACTGTCTCAAGACTTACAATCAAAGGGTGATTCACCGTTTCAATGAGATGGGTCTCCTGGATCACCCCCGGACCATCCTGGCCCACTGCCTGCATCTGGACCGGGAGGAAAAAGGCATCCTGGCCGCATCCAGGGCCTGGGTGGCTGAGAATGTCGAAAGCAATCTCAACAACAATGTCGGTCTGACCGACTACCGGGACTATGGGCCGCGGATCATGCTGGGCACCGACGGCATGCACTCGGACATGCTGCGCAGCGCCAAGGCCGCTTTTTTCGTAGGACAGGGAACCGAGGCCATCGGCTTCCCCGATATCTATCAGCGATTCAGAAATATCCATCACTATCTCGCTGCGAACCAGATCAGGGGGGACGGGGATAACAACCTGGTAATCCTGGACTATGATTCCCCGACGGAGATCCATGGAGAGAATTTCCTGGGCCATTTTGTTTTTGGGATCGACTCCCGGCACGTGGAAAGCGTCATTGCCAACGGGGAACTGATCGTTCAAAACCGGGAACTGCAAACCATGGACGAAGACGAAATACTGACCTTTGCCAGGGAGATGGGATCCGCCCTGTGGCGCAAACTACAGGCGTGATTCCCCCATATATAATATCAATGTCATTTAGTTAAGCCGCTTGCTGCGTGTCTGCGATGGACCTGTTTGAATTGCTTGGAGAAGTTTCTTAGATGATCTGAACGAAGCGAAGCGGCCGAAGGCCCAATTGTTTGAGCAAAGCGAGTTTTGGGCTCTCAGCGAAGCAAGTTTTAGATCATCTTGAAACGGGTCCATTGCAGACACGGGATTTAAAGCTTAACTAAATGGCATTGTATATAACTATGCCGGCAAATGACGGTTGGATCTTTGGATTAGTTTGATATTGTTGTTAAATCGTATTCCAGACACCTGTATTTATCAAGTATATGTTTTGTCAAATCGGTCACATTTTGAATAATTCCT
>Ga0180009_10004274_pt1 | contig 15843 bp, 11 predicted proteins | sample OS_PC_MetaG_FD_123537 | JGI IMG/M metagenome (GOLD analysis project Ga0180009, IMG submission 123537) | Groundwater microbial communities from the Aspo Hard Rock Laboratory (HRL) deep subsurface site, Sweden - OS_PC_MetaG | ecosystem: Environmental > Aquatic > Deep subsurface > Groundwater...
AAGGCAATGTAAATGTCAAGGTCAACGATCAATTTGAAGTAATGATTGAAGTGTGGGATGAAGAAGAAGAAACCGTTCTTTTGTCCCATGAAAAAGCCAAAAAAGTTAAAGTTTGGGACGCAATCAAAGACATTTACGATGCAGACGGAACCATTGAGGGTGTCATTACCAGTCGTGTAAAAGGCGGCTTTTCCGTTGATATCGGTTTGCTTGGGTTCCTTCCCGGATCACAGGCTGATCTTCGCCCCATCCGCAACATGGATGAAATGGTGAATAAGACCTATACATTTAAAATTCTCAAGTACAACAAAAAGAGAAACAATATCGTTCTTTCAAGACGGGTTCTTCTTGAAGCAAAACGAGATGAACTTAGAACAACGACGCTTGAAGCCATTGAAGACGGCAAGGTCATGGAAGGTATTGTTAAAAATATTACAGAATATGGTGTTTTCGTCGATCTTGGCGGCGTGGACGGCCTGCTTCATATTACCGACATATCCTTGGGAAGGGTCAAACACCCATCAGAACTCTTTTCTGTAGGGGATAAAATCAATGTAAAGATTCTGTCTTTTGATTTTGAAAAAGAAAGAGTGTCTCTGGGCATGAAACAACTGACGCCTGATCCCTGGACAACAGCGGTTAAAAAATATCCTGTGGACTCAAAAATCATTGGTAAGGTTGTCAGCCTGACGGATTACGGTGCCTTCATAGAGCTTGAAGAGGGTGTTGAAGGGCTTATTCATGTATCTGAAATGTCCTGGACAAGAAAGATTCGCCACCCATCCCAGATGGTAACGGTTGGAGAAGAAATTGAAGCGGTTGTTCTTGATCTGAAACCGGATAACCGCAGAATTTCTCTGGGCATTAAACAGACTGTGGATAATCCATGGGAAATTATTTCTCAGAAATACCCGGTTGGCACCATTATTGAGGGGAAAATTAAAAACATCACGGAATTTGGTCTTTTTATTGGAATTGATGATGATATTGACGGCCTTGTCCATATCTCCGATATTTCCTGGACAAAGCGGATCAAACATCCGTCTGAAGTGTATAAGAAAAATGATACGATTCAGGCGGTTGTCCTTGATATTGATAAAGCCAATGAACGATTCTCTCTGGGGATCAAACAGACCCAGGCAGATCCATGGGAATCAGTTGCCCAGCGCTATGAAGTGGGCAAGGAAATATCCGGTGTTATCACCAACCTGACGGATTTTGGTGTGTTTGTGGAACTGGAAGAAGGTATTGAAGGTCTTGTTCATGTATCAGAAATCAGCAAGGAAAATATAAAAAGTCCGAAAGAACATTATAAGATTGCTGAAACCATTACAGCCAAAGTAATGAACATTAACAGCGATGAAAGACGTATCGGCCTTTCCATCAAACGCCTTGAAGAAGACGATGATGACAAATATCTTGAGGATTTTGCAAAAAACATGAAACCTGCGACCTCCTCTTTTGGTGAAATCCTGAGAAATAATATTCAGGAACAGATTGAAGCAAAAAAAACTCAGGGAGCGCAAAAACAGGGCAGTGAAAAAACAGATACACCTGAAAAAGAATAGCCTCATCACAAAATTCTTTGTTTTTGAGTGTTAAATAGTGCGTAAGGGCCGGACAAACTTGAGTTGATCCGGCCCTTTTTTTATAAAAACCGATGATAAGGACGTGTTTATGTTTACCAGAAGACATCCATTTTTATTTTTTTTAATTATAATGACAACCAGTTTAACTTTTATGTTCTTAGGATTCGTGGTTTTAATATCTTTTGGTTCAAAAATGATAGACACTCAATTTGCACAAAAACATGCCGCTTCCGACGGCAATATCGGTATTGTTGAAATTAATGGAATCATACTGTCTTCAAAAGATATTATTCAGGATATTAAAACCTTTAGCGATGAAAAGAATATCAAAGCCATTATTTTAAGAATCGATTCACCCGGCGGCGGTATCGGTCCTTCCCAGGAAATTTACCGTGAAATCATGAAAACCAAAAAGAATAAAAAAATAATCACCTCAATGGGATCAGTTGCTGCCTCAGGCGGATATTATATTGCATCTGCAACAGATGGAATCATTGCCAACCCGGGAACCTTAACCGGCAGTATCGGCGTGATCATGGAATATGTCAATCTGATGGAAATTGCCAAAAAAATAGGCATTTCACCTATTGTGATTAAAAGTGGTGAATTTAAGGATATGGGGTCTCCTTTGAGAGAACTTAAAGAGTCTGAGAAACTGATTTTTCAAGACCTCGTGAATGAGCTTCATCTTCAATTTGTAAGTGATGCTGCAAAGGCGAGAAATATTGACGTTCAGACAATGGCAACGCTTGCGGACGGAAGAGTTTATACCGGTCAAAAAGCGCTTAAATTAAAATTGATTGATCGACTGGGGAATCTGGACGATGCGGTTCAGTGGGCAGGTGAAATAGCCCATATCCAAGGCGAACTGAAGCCTGTGTATCCTAAAGAAGATAAAATGGCGTTTATTAAAAAATTTGCAGACACCTTACTCAAAGATATCAATATTTCCGGCACCGTGACGGATAATCTCCGGTATATCATCAATTAAAGAAATAACGCTTGATGGGGATCCTGGAACTAATCCGCCGTCAATAACCACCTCAATGCTATTAATGAAATAATCATGAAGCAAAGAGGGGTCCTCAAAAATCTTTCCATCAGGCCGGGTGGCGCTGGTTGAAATGATCGGGTGGCCTAGTCCTGCGACTATGGCCAAGGCAATCTTATTATCCGGAACCCTTATCCCTGCAGTTCGCCTTTTGGTCAGCATCATTTTGGGAACCAGTTTAGAGCCTGAAAGAACAAAGGTATAAGGCCCTGGTAATAATCTTTTCATGTTCCGGTATGCAAAATTGGATACTTTGGCATATTTGGAAATATCTTTTAGATCAGGACATATAAAGCTAAAGGGTTTGCTCTTATCCCTTTGTTTTAGTGCATAAACCTTTTCAATGGCTTTTTTATTCATAATATCACACCCGATACCATAAAATGTATCTGTCGGGTATGCCACAATGCCGCCTTTTTTAATAATATCTACAACAATACCGATCTGACGTTCGTGCGGATTATGAGGATTGATTTTTAACAACATGGTCATTCATCGCCTTGTTTTTAATTCCTGTAAATTTTGGTTGTAAAAATGAAAATCAACAGGAGACAACCTATAAATAAAAATCATTTCTGTCAATCAAATCATATCAGCAACCAATATTGACCTTGCCAAAAAGTCTGCTTTTTGTTAAAAGTCTGTGTTTATATACTGATTTGAATTCAAATATGGCTGATAGCCTGACATCTCATTAGATTATCAGTCAATAGTATTAATAAACATTTTCCTTTCCGGAGGCTAACTTATGTCCAATATATTATCCGAGGAAGGACTGTCATTTGATGACGTCCTCTTAGTACCCGACTATTCAGCTATCCTGCCTGATGAAGTCCAGACGCATACCCGTTTGACCAAAGGACTTGAACTGAATATCCCCATTGTCAGTGCAGCCATGGATACGGTAACAGAAGCATTGACAGCCATCAGCATGGCAAGGGCAGGGGGACTGGGATTTATTCACAGAAATCTGAGCATTGATGAACAGGTCATTGAAGTGGACCGGGTAAAAAAATCAGAAAGCGGAATGATCGTTGATCCCATTACGGTTCATCCCGATGTCCCTATTTCTGAAATTTTGAAAATTATGTCAAAATACAGAATTTCGGGCATTCCTGTGACCGAGGGAGATAAACTTGTCGGTATTGTTACCAACAGAGATTTAAGGTTTGAAACTTCGTTGGAAAAAACTGCCAGGGAAGTCATGACCTATAAAAATCTTGTAACGGTACCGGAAAAATGCACCCTTGAAGAATCAAAAATCATGCTGCACAAGCACAGGATAGAAAAACTTCTGGTGGTTGATAAAGAGGGAAAACTCAAAGGCCTGATCACCATCAAGGATATTGAAAAAATAAAAAAATATCCCAATGCCTGTAAGGATTCGTTTGGCAGGCTCAGGGCAGGCGCAGCCATCGGAGTAGGTTCCGATATGATGCAACGGGTGGAATCTTTGCTCAGGGCAGGGGCTGATGCGCTTGTGATTGACACATCCCACGGCCATTCAAAAAACGTCATTGATGCGGTTAAAAAGATAAAGCATGCGTTTCCTGACTGCCAGCTTGTCGCAGGAAATGTGGCCATGGCGGCTGGAGCAAAGGCATTGATTGACGCCGGTGCAGATGCGGTAAAAATCGGTATTGGACCCGGGTCCATATGCACCACCCGCATTGTTGCAGGTGTGGGCGTGCCGCAATTAACAGCCATTCAAAACTGCAAAGAAATTTCCAAGTCAACCGGGGTTCCGATTATTGCGGACGGTGGAATTAAATTTTCCGGTGATGTGGCAAAGGCGCTGGGCGCAGGCGCGGATTCCGTCATGCTGGGAAGCCTTTTGGCAGGCACGGAAGAAAGCCCGGGTGAAATCGTTATCTTTCAGGGACGGTCGTATAAGACATACAGAGGAATGGGATCAGTTGAAGCCATGAAAAAAGGCAGTTCTGACCGCTACTATCAAAAAGATACCCGCGAAGGTGAAGACCTTGTTCCTGAAGGTATTGTCGGCAGAATTCCCTTTAGAGGAACCATTAGAGAAAATATTGTACAGATGATCGGCGGTCTTAAGGCGGGTATGGGATATCTGGGAGCTGCCACGATTCAAGAGCTTCATAAAAAGGCAAAATTTGTGAAAATCAGTGCCGCAGGACTCAAAGAGAGCCATGTGCACGATGTTATTATTACCAAAGAAGCGCCAAACTACAGGGTTGAAAGCACCTAATACACACATGACTGACATTAGTTCACCATTTTATCACCTTCATCTTCATACGGAATATTCGCTTTTAGACGGTGCCATAAGACTGGATTCATTATTCAAGCGTTGCCGTGAATATGGTATGGATGCCGTATCCATGACCGATCACGGTACCATGTTCGGTGTTGCTGCCTTTTATGAAAAAGCAAGAAAAAAATCCGTCAAACCCATTATCGGGTGTGAAGTCTATGTAGCGCCTCGAACATTGAATGACAGAACCCAGGTGGATCACAAGGGATTGAGTCATCTGGTGCTTCTGGCAAAAGATCGTGAAGGATATACCAACCTTTGCAAACTTGTTTCCATTGCCCAGCTCAAGGGATTTTACTATAAGCCCAGGATTGACAGAGACCTTTTAAAGGCCCATTCAAAAGGTTTAATCGGACTTTCCGCCTGTCTTAAGGGAGACATTCCTAAACATATTATCCAAAACAAAATGGATGATGCTGATGATGCAGCAAGGTTTTATCTGAACACCTTTGGTGAAGGCAATTTTTATCTGGAAGTCCAGGAAAACGGGATGGAAATCCAGCACAGGGTAAATCAGGGTATCCTTGATATCAGTCAACGTCTCAGCATTCCCATGGTGGCAACCAATGACTGCCATTATCTTTCCAAGGGGGATGACAAGGCCCATGAAATATTGTTGTGCATACAAACCGGAGATACCTTTACCAATCAGGACAGATTTAAATTTGATTCGGACCAGCTGTATTTTAAATCTTCCGACGAGATGATCCAAACCTTTTCACACTTTCCCGGTGCCATTGAGAACACAAGACAAGTGATGGCAAAATGTAATGTTGAGTTTGATGACAAAACCTATCACTTCCCACGGTATGCCCAATCTGAAGATGAATCGGAAGATGAGATTTTCAGGAATAAGGCCATGGAAGGATTTGAAAAAAAGCTCAAGCGAATAAAAGCTTCAAATCCAAATATTGACGAGAAGCTTTACAGGGATAGAATCGAGTATGAAATCGGTGTGATCCTTGGCATGGGATTTCCCGGATATTTTTTAATTGTGGCTGATTTTATAGAATATTCAAAAAAAATCAACGTGCCTGTGGGGCCCGGAAGGGGATCTGCGGCAGGTTCCATGGTTGCCTATGCAATGGATATTACCGCCCTTGACCCCATTGAGCATGGGCTGATCTTTGAGCGGTTTTTAAATCCGTCCCGTATCAGCATGCCGGACATTGATGTGGACTTCTGCATCGAAGGCCGGGACCAGGTTTATAAATATGTTATCGACCGGTATGGCGGACCGGAATATGTCTGCCAGATTATAACATTTGGAAAGCTTAAGGCCAAGGCGGTTATCAGGGACGTGGGAAGGGCGATCGGCGTTCTGTTATCCGAAGTGGATGAAATTGCCAAAATGATCCCGGATAATGCCAAGAATCTGACCCATGCCATTAAAGAAGTTCCAATGATCAAAGAAAAATGTGCTGAGTCTGAAGAAAAAACCCAGATGCTTGAAGTTGCGCTTCTTTTAGAAGGACTGCCGAGACATGCCTCCACCCATGCAGCAGGGGTTGTGGTGTCGGACAAGCCCTTGAATGAATATCTTCCCCTTTATAAAGGGAAAGAGGGGGAAACCCTGACCCAGTTTGATATGAATTATGTTGAAAAGCTGGGGCTGGTCAAATTTGATTTTTTAGGACTAAGAAACCTTACGGTTATCAAAAACTGTATTGAGCTGATCATAAAACAGAGAAAAACACCGCCCGACCTTTTAAATCTTGATTACACGGATGCCAGAACTTTTGAATTGTTGCAGAATGCCGATACAACCGGCGTGTTCCAGCTTGAAAGTTCCGGCATGAAGGATCTGATTTCACGACTCAAACCGGCTAGTTTTTCCGACATTGTTGCACTGGTAGCCCTCTACCGCCCCGGCCCCCTGGATAGCGGGATGGCAGATACCTATGTGGAGCGGCGGCATGGGCGTGAAGAAGTGATCTATCTTTTTGAAGAACTTGAACCGGTATTAAAAGAAACCTATGGGGTGATTCTTTACCAGGAACAGGTCATGAAAATCGCAGGCATCCTTGCCAATTATTCAATGGCAGATGCAGACGGCCTTCGAAAGGCCATGGGTAAAAAGATTGTTGCCATGATGGAAGCCCATCGTGAGCTCTTTTTAAAAGGCGCCAAAGAAAACCATCATGACCCGAAAAAGGCTGCAGAGCTGTTTGATTTAATGGAAAAATTTGGCGGGTATGGCTTTAATAAATCCCATAGTGCGGCCTATGCCCTCATTGCATATCAAACCGCCTATTTAAAGGCCAATTTCGCCCTTGAGTTTATTGCTGCGTTAATGACCAGTGAGAGAAACAATTCCGATGCTGTCATAAAATATATAGATGAGTGCCGAAACCATAACATAAAAGTGCTGCCGCCGGATGTAAACAAGAGTGATGCGCATTTTACCGTATCCGACGGCTGCATCAGGTTTGGACTTGCCGCTGTGAAAAATGTCGGAGAAGCAGCCATTGAATCCATTATTGAAACAAGAAAAATAAAGGGTAAATTTGAAAGCATTTATGATTTTTGCGAACAGATCAATGTCGGCAAAGTCAATAAAAAAGTCCTTGAAGCGCTGATTAAATGTGGTGCCCTTGATGCGACAAACACCCGGCGCAGCCAGATGATGGCAGTTCTTGAAGATGCCCTGGAACATGGATCAAGACTGCAAAAAGAAAAAGCCGATTCACAGCTGGATTTATTTGCAGACTCAAACATGGGAACCGCCCTTCCTGTCAGCACACCTAAGCTGCCTGATATTGAAGAGTGGGAAGAAAACATGTTGTTATCCTTTGAAAAAGAATCTTTAGGCTTTTATATCACAGGCCACCCCCTTGATAAGTATAAAGATCTCATCCAAAAGTATGCCACGGTAAATTCTGTTAATATTCAGGATATTGCAGATGGGAAAATGATCCGCATGGGCGGGACGGTAAAACCCCTTAAAATTCACAAGACCAAAAAAGGCGATATGATGGCATTCTGCGCCATTGAGGACCAGTCCGGCAGCGTTGAGGTTGTAGTCTTTCCCGAGCTATATGCAAAAAACCATTTGCTGTTGTCCAATGAAGATATTGTTATTCTGGAAGCTGAGGTTCAAAAAAAAGAAAACATTGTCAAGCTGATCGCTGACAGAATCGTCCCCATTGGAAAGGCGTCCAGCGAGTGGACCAATGGCGTTCTGATCAATGTTGATGCAAAAAAATATTCTTTTGAGACCCTTGAAAAGCTAAAAGCTGTTATAGAAAATTATCCCGGCGATTGTACCACCTGCTTGAAAATAGACATCGGCGATACACCGCCTGTGCTGGTAAAGCTGTCTGATGAATTTATGACGGTTTCTGATCCGTATTTTTTCAAGGAAGTAGAACTGATGATAGGTGAGGGCAGCATTGAAACCCGGTGTGCCCCGATTAAAGAAAAACAAAAGAAAAACAAGCCCTGGCTGAACAAAAAAACTAAGCCCTAATTTCCGGCTGAAAGATTGTCTACGATCTCCCGGTTCCCAGCAACTTTTTGCACAACATAAAGAACCCTGTCTTTTTCTTTTTGGGACTGTACAATGCCGGTCAGGGTGACCACATTATTATTGGTATCTATGTCAATATTGGTGGACCTGATATCCGGGTCCTTTATTAATTCAGTTCGAATTTTGCTGGTTAAAATTGTATCATCCAGAATCTGTCCTGCGCTTGTTTTGCCGACAAGGAGCTGGTTTTCAACCCTTCTGACACCATCAACCCCTCGTGCTATATCTGCAGCCATTCTTTTTTGCGATGAAGATTCAACAACACCGATCAGGTAAACCACCCCATTGAGGACATCGACATCAATATGAAGTGCTTTGACAAATTCATCTGAAATCATGTTTGATTTAACGGTGGTAGAGATAATGGTATCATCCACCATGGTACCGATGGACCGTTTATCCGTGGCGCTCTTATACCCGCCAAAGGCAGCGCCGCCAACGACTGCCGGGGCACACCCGGCAAGGATTAAGGATGTGAATAATGCAAAAGATAACAGCAGATATCGCAAATTCATTTGACGTTTCCTTGATTTAAAATAAATCTTACTCAAAATCGTCTAAATTGAGATTGTCCAGATCGGATAAATCCATGTCCTTTAACAAATCATCTTCATCCGGAATAATATCATCATTGGCAATTTTCGGCTCTTTTTTCTTAACAGGGGTTTCTTGAAAAGCTATGATTTGTTTTTTAGGGAAAAACTTGTCTTTTACCATTACGCTTAACAGATACAATAAAAACCCAATCCCTGCGATATTAAAAAGAATAATAAAAATTCCAATGATTTTTTTTAGCAGCATAGTCTTTAAGTTTGTTTGGTTAATCGTTTGACGCACAACGCTTTTGTGTTTATATATAATCTTTAAAAATGATACAAGGATTTTGATTTTTTATTTGAAAGGAAAATTATGAGCTGGCTGGGAAAAATGATCGGGGGAACCATTGGATTTGCATTGGGGGGCCCTTTGGGTGCTGTGGCAGGGGCTGCGTTTGGACATACCTTTGTGGATAAAAAAGAACAGGCATATCTTTCTTCCAGGCCGGGTACACAACAGATGCTTTCTTCAAATGAACAGGCCCAGCTTGTTTTTTTTACTGCTGCATTTTCCATGCTGGCTAAAATATCAAAAGCAGACGGGAAAGTTTCTGATAATGAAATCAGTGCAGTTGAAACGTTTATGAAACGTGATCTTCAACTTGATCTGAACAGCCAGCAAACAGCCATTAATATTTTCAGACAGGCTGTAACTTCTCCTGAAAGCTTTGATGCCTTTGCCCTGCAGTTTTATTCGGTGTTCAGAACCCAGCCCAATATTATTGACCTGATGATGGACGTCATGCTCAGGGTATCGACGGCAGACGGCAGTATTTCTAATGAAGAAGAAGCCTTGCTCTTATCTGCTACAAGGATTTTTAACTATTCCACTGCTGACTTTGAAAGGCTTAAATCAAAATATGTCAAACAGACCAATAAATACTATGCTGTCTTGAAATGTGATGAAACAGCCTCCAATGAAGAGATAAAAAAACAATATCGAAAACTGGTGTCAGAATACCATCCGGATAAAATAGAAGCCAAAGGGCTTCCTGAAGAATTTATCAAATTTGCCAATGATAAGTTCAAAGAAATCCAGGAAGCCTATGACACCGTAAAAAAGGAACGAGGACTCTAAAAAAGGCCTTTTTCCTTGGCAATATTCATATAGGTTTCAATAATGTTGGCCGGTGGTTCTGTTCGTTCGGTTTCTTTTTTGTCTTTTAAAGACATGGCATCAAACTCACAGACCGTGACACACAGACCACAGCCGATACATCGATCCAGGTTTACGGATGCAAGGATTTTTTCCTCGTCCATTTCAATGGCATCCATGGGGCAGATATCTTCACAGGCCCCGCACCCCGTGCATTCATCCGGGTCGACATGGGCCTGGAAGTTGGAACTGACAATTTTTGCAGGGGCTTCAAAATCTTTAATATTTTTCAGGATCTGGCAGCAGCAGTCACAGCAAAGGCAGATATTCAGCGGTTTTTTTGCATTGGACGGCTGGGGAACAAGCCCTTGTTTCACCCCTTGTTTTAAAATATCAAGGGCCTCTTCCTGGGAAATGGTCCTGCCGATACCGCGGCTTTCATAGATATAGGCACCGCCGCCGAAAATCAGGCAGGTTTCACTTTTTTTGCCACACCCCTTATCCATGATCGAATGTTCTTTCCTGCAGATACACGGGGCCACAAGAATCTTGGACTGGGACTTTATGATGGTTTCAACCTGTTCATAATCCATGATATTCAATTCAGTATTTATGGCTTTGGCTACCGGTACTACCCGCAACTGCTGGGTTTTATTTTTATACTGGCTTTTGATCAGATAGGGCACATATTCGTTAAAATCCGTGATCAGTTCCTTGGTCAGCCGGTTGACCTGGTATTCCCAGATACCCACAACAAAATGGAGCAGCATGAAGGTGTTGACACCCTCCCGGTTCACATGAATAATCAATCCTTTTTTACCCATTTCAATGAGCACAGGTTCAATTTCTTTTGGATCTTTTTGGGCTCTTTGACCAATGGCTTCGGCTGTCTCCAGTATCATAACCAGCGACAGGGCAAGACTTGCCTCTGGTTCAGTAAACAGCTGTTTTAAAATTCTGAGTTCAACCCCTGATTCGGTTTCAGGAAAGCCACTGGGTGTGTTGTCCAGGTGGACAGCAAGTTTTTTGTAAACATCTGACATGGTGTAAATCTCCGATAGTCTATAGTTAATCTATAATTTTTCCGATAACGGTCATGTTACTATCACACTGTTCAGGGATAAGATCAAGAATTTTCCCCCGAAGATCACGTTTTTCATTTAAAAACAGGGTCAGATAATTTGAGGTTACCGCCTTGAATCGACCTGTTTTGGTGTCGGGTTTATGCTGTACAAGACCTTCAAGTTTATGGTTCAGGTTGTCACGAATAAAAGCCTGTCGTTTGGTTTTATCCAGTTCCCGCATTTTTGTGCATCTTTGTTTAATAATGGCTGGGTCAACTTTGTGATCAAAATGATAGGCAGGGGTTCCTTTTCTGGCAGAAAACGGGAACACGTGGAGATAAGAGATGGGAAGCTTTTCAATCAGCTCATAGGTATTTTCAAATTGTTTATCGGTTTCTGAAGGAAATCCGATCAACGTATCCACACCAATACCCGCAAGGGGAAGTGTTTCCTTGATTTTATGGATTCTATCTTCGAAAAAGCCGGCATCATAGGGTCGCTTCATTTTTTTTAAAATATCATTATCCCCGGACTGCAGCGGAATATGAAAATGGTCGCATAAAACATTCTGCGGCCTGGCAAGCCGGATAATACCGTCATTGATTTCTCCGGGTTCTATGGAACTGAGCCTGGCTCTGTAAACAGGCCTTTGCCGGTTGATTTTTTCAAGCAACTCTAACAGCGAGGTTTTCTTTTTAAAATCCAGACCGTACAACCCCGTATGAATTCCAGTGAGGATTACCTCTTTAAACCCTGAAGCATTCAGGTCTTTTAAATGCTGAAAAACATCATTTTGGGGCATGCTGACGGAAGATCCCCGGGCATAGGGAACAATACAATAGGTGCAGAAGGCATCACAGCCATCCTGTATCTTAAGATATGCCCGTGTCATCTCTCCTTTTACAGTGTAATCAAACCCTGAAAACCGATGGATCTTGTTGTGGTCGATTTTTTTAAATGCCAGCGCGTCTTTGTTGCTGCAAATTAAATCAATCTGGTTTGCAATACAGGTCTTGTCTTTATGACAGACAATCTGATCCACCTGGTCAATTTTTTTAATTTGTTCAGGATTGGTCTGGGCATGGCATCCTGTAACAATGACTTTTGCCTCTGGATTTTCCCGGATAATTTTACGAATGGCCTGCCTTGACTGCATGCTTGCCTTGGATGTGACTGCACAGGTATTGATGATAAAAACATCTGCACCCTGTTTTTTTTCTCCCTTTGTCCAGCCCTGGTTTTCAAGACCCTGGGCAATGCCGTCACTTTCATATTGATTGACTTTGCACCCCAGGGTTTGGATATAAAATTTTTTCATTGAATAATACCGGCTCCCAGGACTCTTTTATCCTTGTAAAACACAGCCGCCTGTCCCGGTGTAATCGCATTCTGGGGTTCATCAAACACCACCTGTCCTTCTAATCCGTTCAGGGTAAGAGTGGATAAGGCGCCTTTATGACTGTATCTGATTTTGGTTATTATATCAGGGATAACGGTTTGATCTGAAAAATTCCAGTTTATGTGGGCAATCGTTAATTTGTCAGCAGACAGGTCTTTTTTAAAACAAACCCTGAGAACATTGTTTTGAATATCTATGTGTTTCACATAATAGGGCTCGCCTGCAGGGCAGTTGATACCGCGCCGCTGTCCTACGGTAAACTGGTGAAGCCCTGTGTGCTGTCCTAAAATTCTGCCATCCATATCGATAATATTGCCATGTTTTGGTAAAAGTCCTTGTTTGTCTATAATAAACCGTGAAAAATTATTGTCCTGTATAAAGCAGATGTCCTGGCTTTCACTGGGGTGAGTCGGTGCAATCCGGTTCGATTCTGCAAGCTTTTTCACCTCTTTTTTTGTCATTCCAGCCAGAGGAAAAATAATTTTTTCAAGCTGGTCACAGGATAAAAGGGAGAGAAAATAGCTCTGGTCTTTTAGCGGATCACTCCCTTTTTCAAGATAACACTGGCAAATCGTTTTATCCGGAGAAGAGAGAGGATTGACAATGGTTGCATAATGGCCTGTGGCCAGAAAATCTGCCCCCATGTTTAGGGCATGCTGTAAAAGTTCTCCGAATTTTATCTCTTTATTGCAGATAATACAGGGGTTTGGTGTTTTGCCCTCAAGATAGGTCTGGATAAAATAGTGAACCACTTTTTTTTCAAAAGTTTTGGAAAGATCGACAATCGTAACAGGAAATCCGAGCTGCTTTTCAAGCAGCTCAACGCTGGCTGGTTCTTTTTCATATCCAGTGGTAAAATGAATGCCGAAAACATGCTTGAATTTTTGTTTTAAAAGATATCCTGAAACAAGGGAGTCCACTCCGCCACTTAACGCAACTGCAACAACCGGGTGTTTCATCAGGCAACGACTTGGGTATCTTCTGAAAAAAGCCCCATGGCCCTTGTCGGACAGGTCACAACACACAGCTCGCACACGCTGCATTTTTCTTTATCAAAAATTACTTCCATTTCCGGCCGTTTGATATAAAGGGCTTCCGTCGGGCACACCGCCGTGCACGCACCGCAATGGGTACAGATTTCTTCGTCTTTATAGATTTGATGTTCAGGACTGGATACCGAAACCCCCTGATCTTTGAGAAAATTGACTCCTTTGTTAAATGCAGCTTTGGATCCGGAAGAAATTTCAAGAACCATATACCCCTCTTTTTTATTGGATATTCTGGCACTTAAAATATTAAATAAAAGATCAAATTTCTTTGTCAACTGACAGACCAAAGCTTTTTGGGCAACCTTGGACGGGAAATTCAGTATTACTATTTTAGAATACACGCTAAGCCTCCGATTTTTATTGTATATAAATAATTGTCTTTGACAAAATTATCTCATAAAGTATTATGGCGTACTAGGTCAAGATTTATATCAACATCACTTGCTTATATAACAATTACAAAAGATAAACAATGTTGTTTAAAAGGTTTGATCTATGAACAGATTTGCATACGGACTATCCAGTTATACCCTTAAAACCTTTTCCGGGTTTTCAAAAGCACACATTAAAATTTCAGGAAAAGAAAATATCCCTGACGGTTCCGTGATTTTTACGGCCAACCATTTCACACGCATAGAAACTATTTTTTTGCCCTATCACATTCACAAGCTGACAAAAAAAGAAGTCTGGTCCCTTGCGGCACAGGAATTGTTTGACGTGCCGATCTTAAAGGGGTTTTTAAAAAATCTGGGTGCAGTATCCACCAAAGATCCCAACAGGGATGAGCTCATCTTAAAGACATTATTGTCGCAAGATGTTCAGTGGATTATTTTTCCAGAAGGCATGATGGTTAAAAGCAAAAAATTGATCAAAAAAGACCAGTTTTCCCTGACCGATGAAGGACAGGAAAGACGACCTCACACCGGCGCTGCCATTTTGGCGCTGCGCTGTGAATTTTACCGTGAGCGCTTAAGAAGAATGAAAGATATGGGTGAACCTGAGTTTGAAAGACTGGTTCAAACATTTGAAATAGACGATATTGACAAGGTACTTAGACAGGAAACTTCTATTGTACCGGTGAATATCACCTATTACCCGGCAAGCCCCAAAGAAAACATATTGAGCACAATTGCCCAGATTGTAATGAAAGAACCCTCCAAAAGGGTAATGGATGAGTTGATGACAGAAGGCAGCATGCTGTTTTCCAATGTGAATATTAATATTCGTTTTGGAGAACCCATTAAAATGAAAGAATATCTAATAGATACTTATATAGAAAGCATGTTAACCACCAAACGCAAAATCAAGTTTGATGATGATATCAGCTCAAAGCAGATTACAAAAAAGCTTTCCAATAAAATCATGGAAAAATACATGGCAGCCGTATATGCCATGACAAGTTTGAATTACGACCACGTCCTGGCCTGTATCCTGAAACATTTTCCTTATAGGAAAGAGGGAATTGACATCTATGAATTCAGATGCAAGGTCTATTATGCCATTTCATGGCTTGTGGCCAACCGGGTGTATTTTGTATCAGATAATTTCTATGAAAATCAGATCCATCTGTTAACCGATGACCGGTATAACCGGTTTGCAGATTTTTTTGCCATTGCCCAGGATACCGGCGTTATCCAGATTAAAGACAATAAGATTTTTAAAGATCAGACCAAGTTTATGACCTCGTCTAATTTTCATACCGTTAGAATTGAAAATCCCATCCTGGTCATGGCCAATGAGGTGGAACCGGTAAAAGAGGTTGAAAAATTTTTAAAGACTGTTTCTCAAAAATCATATGACGACATCATCGGTATTGTAAAAGACAAGGTGATTGAAAAAATTGAGGTGGATTTTTCCCGGGATTATTATGATTATTATATTGAAGATGAAACAAAGAAAAAAAGAATCGGAAGGCCGATATTTTTAAAACATGAAAACGAAATCGCCGGCGTCCTGCTGATTCATGGATACATGGCAGCCCCAGAAGAGATGAAAGCTTTTGCACAGTATCTTCATGAAAAATCCTTTACAGTGTATGTGCCAAGATTAAAAGGGCATGGAACAGCACCTGAAGACCTTGCCAAAACCACGTATGAGCAATGGATAGAATCCGTGGACGAGGCGTTTGTAGTCCTGCGGCATTCGTGCAAAAAAATCATTGTCGGCGGTTTTTCAACCGGGGCAGG
>Ga0180009_10004275_pt1 | contig 15836 bp, 11 predicted proteins | sample OS_PC_MetaG_FD_123537 | JGI IMG/M metagenome (GOLD analysis project Ga0180009, IMG submission 123537) | Groundwater microbial communities from the Aspo Hard Rock Laboratory (HRL) deep subsurface site, Sweden - OS_PC_MetaG | ecosystem: Environmental > Aquatic > Deep subsurface > Groundwater...
ATTATTTTGTTGATGGGTTGTATCTTAATTTGTGTGTTTGCATCGAGTTTTTCACCATAATTCCAACCTCTCATTGCGCCGATCGTCAGGTTGTTAAGTGATGAAATCCCTGCGTAGTTCAACCCCGCATCTTTTCGGATATAAATCAAAAAGTTAACCTTGTTTACAGGTTCTTTAGAATAGGTAAATATTCTTTCCCGTTCACTATTTTTCCCAGCTGGAAAGAGAAGATCCACACGGCCTGATTTTACATCATTCATTGCCCTTGCCCATGGACTGACGTGCAATTCAATCGTATATCCCATTTCATGAAAGCTTGCTCTTAATATATCCCAGCTATACCCTTGTAACACAGCAGAACCTGAACCCGGAGGAATGATATCTTTGGGACAGGCTTTTTTGTTTTTGGCTGGAAAGCAATAGGGAGAGTAATCATCCAGTGTGGCGACAGATACGATTTTTTCTTCTGAAAACGAGATTAAAGGAAACCAGATGACCAGAATAAGGATATAAATGATTTTATTAAAGTTCATGGGCTTCTCCTTATTGAGGCTACTATTGCGATCAAGGGAAGTGAGAAATAACTGTCATATTAGCACAGCTAAATAAAAAATTAAAGCATGGGAAATAAAGGTTTTATTTTTCCATCAAACTTTTTCCATATTAATCGTTTTACCCTTCATTGCTGATGATCCTCAACCCGTCCAGCGTCAGGGATTGCTCTACTTTTTCAATGGTTTTGGATACGCCGGCGATCAGGGGGGCAAGACCGCCCGTGGCGAGAATCCGGGGCGATGAGCCCATCTCTTTGCTCATCCGTTCGACCATCCCGTCCACCATGGCGGCATTGCCATAAATAATGCCGGATTTAATACTTTCAATGGTATCTTTTCCAATGACCTTTTCCGGTGCCTTGAAGATTTCAACCCTGGGCAGCCTGGATGCTTTTTGAAAAAGAGCATCCGCCGCAATCATGACACCGGGGACTATGGCACCGCCAAGATATTCCCCTTTTTCAGAGATCACATCAAAAGTGGTGGCGGTTCCAAAATCAATAACAATAAGAGCGGTTTTATATTTGTCATAGGCAGCCACTGCATTGACGATCCTGTCAGCTCCGACTTCATTGGGGTTATTATAAAGAATCGGCATCAGTTTTTTTACAGAATCCGGGTTTATCCATACAGGTGTTATTTTCAGATATTTTTCGCAGAAGGCATTCAGAATAGGAACAGCAGACGGAACAACCGATGAAATAATGGTTTTCTTAATTTTTGTGCGTAAAATACCCTTATCGGAAAAAAGGGCGTTGGCAAGTACATTGAATTCATCCGCAGTTGTGTCCCGGATGGTTCGAATCCTCCAGTCATACTTCAGTACGTCACCATCATAAATACCGATAACGGTATTGGTATTTCCAACATCAATCACAAGCAGCATTAAGTTTCTCCTTTATTCTATTTTTACTGTAAATACTTGTGGAACAGCATCGGTCATCATCAGTGCTACGGGTATGTTAATGTATGCGTGCCGTGCGTACACCCCCGGACCAAGTCCCTTCAGGTCAATAAATGAATAGATCTGATCCGTGATTTCTTTATTACTGAGGGTTTCAAAAGGGCCTTTCACCTGGATCGTTATTTGAGAAGGTTCAATACTGACCCTGGAGCTGGAATTCCATACCTGGATGGGAATATTTTCAATTGTTTTTGAAACCAGCAGCTGCTGAACCGGGACGGTAACAATGATAATGGGATCTAATGAGGAAATAATGGAGGGGTTGTCCAGGTCCAAAGGAATCTTTTTTTTAAAATTCTCATTGGCATTTGTAAGGTCAATGGGCTTTGTCTTTAATTCATGGATCGACTCAATCAGGGGGGCAGCTCCGACCAACTCCATACTGGCCGGTTCAGTAGCCGCTTCAAGTGCTATATATCCCTTGGCAGGCGTTCCAATATAGGGGACGGTTATTTGAAAGGTTTTTTTTATCTTTTTTTCAAGCTGAACACTTAGATAAGAGGGGTTGATACTCAGGATTTTTATGGCCGGGTCCATGGGAATTCGTTTCTGCTCCACTGGAATGAGATATGCCCCCGGTTCAATGGAATCAGAATCACCTGCAGGATCAAATTCAAGATCGGTATACAGATCCACGGGATACCGGGTGTTCTCTTTTTTGATACGGTCAATTAATTTTGGATCCGCCTGGATTTTGATTTCTATTTTATCGGTATGAAAATTGGTCAATACCATATTTTCCGGTACATTGGAAAAGTCCACAAACAGCAGAAGCTCCGTTTCAACCGGCTCTGATGTGCAACCGGAAAACCAGAAACCAATAAGAAAAATAAAAAGAATCAGGGGTTTGGAATAGACCTTGAGCTTACGCATTCCTGATCGAATCTATGATATGGGTAAAAGCGGTTACTTTTTCAACGTCATGGACCCTGACGATGTGAGCACCGTTCAGTATGGAGGCGGCAACCGCCGCCAGAGTGCCGCATTCTGTTTTTATACTATCGGCTCCAACCGGTGTCATTTCTTTTTGGGACAGAATATTCTGAATAAAAGACTTTCGCGATGGCCCCATGAGAACAGGGAAGCCTAAAGCGGTAATTTTTTCAAGGTGGTTGATGAGAACCAGGTTGTGCGCTACGGTTTTTCCAAAACCGATTCCCGGGTCAAGGATGATATGATGCTTTTGAACCCCTTTTTGCATGGCATAGTCTGCCCGCAATGAAAGGTAGGTTGTGATTTCAAGCATTAAATCATCGTAACCAGGATTTACCTGCATGGTCTCAGGAGTGCCTTTCATGTGCATCAGTACCACGGGTACATTTTTTTGAGCCGCAAGATCAGCCATGGCAGGGTCTTTTTCAAATGCCGATATGTCATTGATAATGGCAGCACCGGCATTGAGCGCTTCTTTGGCAACACCTGATTTTACCGTATCAATGGAAATGGGGATATCAATCTGTTTTGACAAAGCTTCAATGACCGGAATGACCCGGTCAAGCTCCTGCTGTTCTGAAACCGGTGCTGCAAAAGGTCTTGATGATTCTCCCCCAATATCAAGGATATGAGCACCGTCTTCAACAAGTTTTAAGCCCTGTCTTACCGCTGTGTCAAATGTATTGAATTTTCCGCCGTCGGAAAAAGAATCCGGTGTTGCATTTAAAATTCCCATAATGCAGGTTTGAGAGCCGCCCAATTCGAGGCGGAATCTTCCGAATTCAAGTGTGAATGGCTGCATGTGTTTCTCTACTCAGCGTCCTTGTCTTTTTCTTCATCCAAGGTCTGATCATCTGGTCCAGGCGTTTCCCGGCCAGCTGTATCATCAGGTTCGTCAACAATCTCAAAACTGTCTTTATCGCTCGTGGCGGACGCTTTACTATCTTCAGGTTCAACCGTCTGTTTTGGAGCTACAAATACATTTTTCTTTCCAAAAAAATCAAAATCAGGTCGCACCGAGGCAATCAGATCATCCAGTTCCGGTCCCAGAACGGTTTCTTTTTCAAGGAGCAGATCTGTTAAGGCATGAAGAATATCGACATTTTGTTCAAGTACTGTTTTTGCGGTCTTGTACGCCCGTTCGATAATCAGGGCAACTTCTTCATCAATTTTTCTGGCGGTTTCTTCTGAATAAGCCTTTGCCTGTGTCATCTCCCGGCCGATAAAAATATTGTCATCATGGTTTTCATAGGAAAGCAGTGCCATGTTATCGCTCATGCCAAAGGTTCTGACCATTCTGTTGGCAAGCTTGGTGGCCTGTTTGATATCATTGGATGCCCCTGTGCTGATGCGTTTGAAAATAATTTCTTCAGCCACCCTTCCACCAAAGGCAATGGCAAGTTCATTTTCAAGCTGATCCTTATATTTAAAATCCCCTTCTTCGGGAAGAAACCAGGTCACCCCGGCAGCCCTTCCCCTGGGAATAATGGTGATTTTATTGACAGCATCCGTGTTTGGCAGAAGCCTTGCCACAAGTGCGTGTCCGCCTTCATGATAAGCGGTGGTTCTCTTTTCTTCCTCTTTGATCACCTTGGATTTTCTTTCAAGACCCATATAAACTTTGTCTTTTGAATCTTCAAAATCTTTCATGGTTAATTTTTCATGGTCCTGTTTGGCTGCCAGAAGGGCTGCTTCATTTACAAGGTTTTCAAGATCAGCACCGGTAAATCCAGGGGTTCCTTTTGCCAGGAGTACAGGATCAACATCATTGGCCAGGGGTGTTTTTTTCATGTGAACCCTTAAAATGCCTTCCCGGCCTTTAATATCGGGCATGTCCACCACGACCTGACGGTCAAACCGTCCCGGCCGAAGCAGGGCAGGGTCAAGAACATCCGCCCTGTTGGTGGCGGCCATAAGGATAACCCCTTCATTGGATTCAAATCCGTCCATTTCCACCAGGAGCTGGTTCAGGGTCTGTTCCCTTTCATCATGGCCTCCGCCCAGGCCTGCGCCTCTTTGTCGGCCAACCGCATCAATCTCATCAATAAATATGATACACGGCGCGTTTTTCTTGCCCTGGGCAAAGAGATCCCTTACCCGCGAAGCACCGACACCCACAAACATTTCAACAAAATCAGACCCGCTGATGGTAAAGAACGGGACCCCGGCTTCTCCGGCAACAGCCCTTGACAGGAGTGTCTTGCCGGTTCCCGGATTTCCAACGAGCAATACCCCTTTTGGGATACGGCCGCCAAGCCGCGTATATTTGGAAGGGTTTTTTAAAAAATCAACCACCTCGGTCAATTCTTCTTTGGCTTCATCAATTCCCTGGACATTGGCAAAGGTAACTTTTTCTCCCTTGTCATCTATCAGTCTTGCCCGGCTTTTTCCGAAAGACATGGCTTTTCCGCCGCCGGCACCCCCCTGCATCTGCCGCATAAAAAAGATCCACACGCCGATAAGAACGATCATGGGCAGCCAGGAAACAATGATGGACATGAACCAGGAGGATTCAGCCGGGGGTTTGGCTTTTATGGCAACCCCTTTGGAACGAAGGAAACTGATCATTTCACCATCATCCGGTGCAAAACTTTTATACCGGGCCCCACTGCTGTCGGTTAAATACAAGTCCTTTCCCTGGATCACAACGCTCTGGATGCGGCCATCTTCAACCATTGCAAGAAAGTCTGAATATCCGACATCCACCTGGCCACCGACCTGCTGCTGATTGAAAATATTGTAGAGCATGACCATCATCAGAACAATTACCAGCCACAGGGAAATATTTTTATAAATTTGATTCAAGGTGTTTCCTTTCCTTTTCTTATAAACCCAATCATTGCTCAGTTATAGTTTAACCGTCTCCAATTGTCAGGCTCCGGCGTTTAAAGTATAACGGCTAATATACTGCAAAACTATCTAATATATAAACATCAAATCTGAATATACAAGAAAAAGTTTTTCCTTTCTTTGTCCTGTTTTTTTAAAAGAATAACAATTGATCTTGGGATGGGGGTGGTATACACTTGAGACATTATTTTTAAGATGTTGATCTTAAAAACAATTTACAATTCGTAAGGTCTGAAAGCCTTCTGGCGATACAGCAGATTCCTGACTATCTTACATAAGGAAGAGAAGATGAATAGATCAGAGGCCTCTGAAGATCAGGATCAGTTCAAGACCATACTGTCCCGGATGACCCGGGAAAAAATGCAGGATACGGTTCAACCACAGACTGTTCTGATAACGCTCCAGAGTATCATGGAGTTTGTACAGGATATTGTTGAACAGCTTGAAAAATCAGAACTCAGCCTGCCGTCCGCCTGCTGCAGCGGATGCAGCTATTGCTGCCATTCTCAAATAAAGGTCATTCCGGCGGAAGCGTTATTAATTTTTGCGTTCATAGAAAAATATTTCGATCCAGCCCAGATTAAGGCGCTGAAAGCCAGGATTCAAAGCAACCGCCTGCTGGTAAAAGGAAAGACCTTTAAACAGAGAGTGGCCATAAAAGATAAAACCCCCTGTATTTTTTTGATCAATGCAGCGTGCAGTATTTATGCGGCGCGTCCGCTCATCTGCCGGTCATGGCATTCTTTTGACCGGTCTGCCTGTGAAGCGGCGTTTACATCCGGAAATCACAATGCGGAAATAAAAACATTTGCTGCCAGAAATTACATGTTCGGTATCGCCAGGGAAGTGTTTCAGGATATGGGCGACCAAATGGATCTTGAAAATGGGATTTATATCATGCCGGAAGCCATCTGGAACTGCTTTATTCCTTCCAGTCCGCTGGAAAACTGGTTGCTGGGGAAACAGGTGTTTCATCCGGCGTGATTATGGGAATTCAATTTAAAAAGATTCAGGTTTGTCCTGTTTTTTTTGTGCTGTCCGACGCAGTTGCTTCTCTTTTTTGCCGAGTTCTCTTAAGGGGCAATTTTCTTTTTTAATCGTAATAACATGGGTGTCTTTGTAAATTCTGATCCGGCCGGGCAGGTCCAGGCTGATGCCGGAATTATCTTGAAAACAAAAAGTTATGATATCGTCCATGTGGGCCATGGAAATGCGCTTCAAATCTTTTTTAACCGTTTTAATGGCCTTCCTGATGACCCGTTTCAACAGTGCTGGATGAAGGCCGGACATCAGGGGTTTTGACAATACAATGGAAGCGGTTTCAGATTTGATTAAACAGCGGTTGAGCTGCTTTTTTGTTTCAATGTCCCAAAAGTCTTCTTCCTGTCTTAATATGGTGCTCAGCCGGGCCAGCGCATCAATGATTTTTGGGTTATATTCCGACTGAAGATGGGGCACAAGCTGGTTTCTCACTTTATTTCTAAGGTATGCCGTGTCTTTGTTTGAAGAATCCGTCATATACGGCTGGTTTTGCAAAGATAAGAACTCCAGGATTTCCTGCTTTGAGATCCGGATCAGGGGCCTGATATATCTGCCGTCCCTTATGGGCGGGATACCTGAAAGTCCTTTGGGGCCCGCACCCCTTAACAAATTCATCAGCATAAGTTCGGCGGTGTCGTTTTTATTGTGACCTGTGGCAATTTTTGTGTACCCGTGACGGGCACAAGTCTGGTTGAAAAAACGATACCTGACATCCCTGCCGGCCTCTTCAATGGAGAGCCGGTGGGTTTTGGCGTATGCGGTTACATCAACCTGTTCACTATGAAAGGGCAGGCCAAACCGGTCGGCCAGTTCTTTTGTAAAAGCCTCGTCCCTTAAAGATTCTTCTTTTCTGAGCAGATGGTTCAGGTGGGCAATGCCGATGGTGACGGCATACTTATCCTTAAGGGCCAGCAGGCATAAAACAAGGGCAACAGAATCCGGGCCACCGGAAACGGCAGCCAGAACAGATGCTTCTTGTTCAAGCATGTTGAATTCACAGATCGTTCCGGAAACGGTTTCAATGAACCGGGGGGGTATGAAGTTGTCGTCAATCATCTGGGCAGGCAAACAACGGCTGGTTTGATTTTTTAATTAATCCGGACGTCCGGGCTTTCTCAAAGAAAGCAGTAATGGCGGCTTCTCCATTTTTTCCAATATCTTTTGAAAAATCATTAACATATAATTCGATATGCTGCCGGATGATATCATCATTGAGTTCCTGGGCATATTCCTGAATATAGTCATGGGCCAGGTACGGGTTTAAAAAGGCGTGGTCAATGCTTTGCCCGATCAGGTTCTGGATGTCCCGGGCTACGGCCGGATTCATATCGCGTTTAACCGCAATACAGCCCAGGGGAATCGGCAGGCAGGTTTTATCTTCCCACCAGGCTCCCAGATCTGCTTTTAGCTCCAGTCCCATGGTCTGATACACAAACCGGCCTTCATGGATGATCACCCCAAAGTCTGCTTTTTTTTCAATAACTGCGGGCATGATTTTTTCAAATGCCATGGGGATGATCTGCACCTCCATGCCACAAAACAGATCGTCCATGTAAAACCTGAAAAGATGATAGGCCGTCGTTCCCATGCCGGGTACGGCAATCACAGGGGTGTTTTTATCGTTAATGACCCTTCCGGGAAGAGAGATGATCATCGGGCCGCAGCCCATGCCCAGGGCGGACCCGGTTCTTAAAAGGGCATAGTCATCCATGAGGCTGCCAAAGGCGGCAAAAGACAGCTTGGTAATGTCATAGGTGCCCTTGGAAGCTTTCTGGTTCAAGGTTTCCACATCCTCTATCCCAATGTCAAAACCATAGCCGTGAAGATCAATCAACTCTTTTGCAATGGCTTTAAAAATAAAGGTGTCATTGGGGCAGCCGGAAAACCCAAGGCGGTATGTTTTTTTAGGTTTCATAGCTGATTCATATCAAAGGGAATGCCATAAAAGCAATTTGAATTTTAACATTCTCTAACTTTACTTTTATCACTGCCATGCTTATGGTTTCATACGATTGGATGGAATTAAAATCGACAGCTCAGGAGTAGAGATCAGGATATGAAAAGCGGCAGTTCGTTAGGGGTATCAGCGGTTCAGGCACAAGAAACAGGCTCAGCACTTTCAGGTTCAACCACCCGGGAGCTTGACCGGATTATTGTCAAGGGCGCCAGGGAACACAACCTTAAAAATATTGATGTGGACATCCCCAAAAAAAAGATGGTGGTTTTTACCGGGGTTTCAGGCTCAGGCAAATCAAGTCTTGCTTTTGATACGATTTTTGCCGAGGGGCAGCGCCGGTATGTAGAATCCCTTTCCGCCTATGCCAGGCAGTTTATCGGCCAGATGGAAAAGCCGAAGTACGACACCATAAGAGGGCTTTCTCCCACCATTGCCATTGAACAGAAATCCGCCAGCAAGAACCCCCGGTCCACAGTTGGAACCATTACGGAAATCTATGATTATCTGAGAGTTTTGTTTGCCCGGGTCGGCACCCAGTATTGTTATCAGTGTGGGAAAAAAGTGGGCCGGGGTCATGCCCAGAGCATGGTATCACAGATTTTGTCATTGCCGGAGAATTCAAAGATCCTGATCCTTTCCCCTATTGTGGAAAACAGGAAGGGAGAACACAAAGAAAGGCTGGAAGACCTGAAAAGAGAAGGCTTTGCCAGGGTCCGGGTGGATGGCGTGGTCCAGGATTTTGAAAACGTTCAGACCCTTGCAAAAAATAAAAAGCATCACATTGAGGTGGTCGTGGACCGCCTGGCCGTTAAAAATGATGCTGCGTTTGAAAAGCGCCTGACCGATTCTGTGGAAACAGCCCTTAAGCTGGGAAACGGGCAGATGATTGTCCATATGCTGGGCCGAGAAGACCTTAAAATGAGTGAGGCCAGATCCTGTTGCGGGATTGCATACCCGGAACTCAGTCCCCAGATTTTTTCTTTTAATTCGCCCCTGGGCATGTGCCCTGAGTGCAACGGCATTGGAACGCTTTTGTCCATGGACCCGGATAAGATTATCCCGGACAGGGAGTTAAGCATCCGACAGGGAGCGGTTCTGCCCTGGAAAAATTATTTTATAAAAAAACCAAGGTATCAGAATGATAATTCCTGGGGTATGAGCCAGCTTAGGGCCATGGAAAATCAATGGGGGATTGATTTTGATGTTCCCTGGAAACAGATCCCAGAAAAAGAAAAAAATCTTCTTTTGTACGGCTCTAAAAACAAAGAGATGACCGTCAGCTGGAGTTCGGCAAAAATCCAGGGAGAATTTACCCGGACCCATGAAGGCTTGATCCATACCCTGATGCGGCGGTACAGGGAGACCCAGTCCGAGGGGCAAAAAAAATATTATTCCGAGTTTATGACCGCTGCGACCTGTCCCTCCTGCCAGGGGAAGCGGCTGAAAAACGAGGTGCTCCATATCCATATCCAGGAAAAATCCATTGTGGATGTGACGGCCATGACCGTCAGGGAAGCCTTTGATTTTGTCAATGGACTGAACCTGACCGGCAATGACCAGCTCATTGCCGAAGAACTGCTGAAAGAAATATCCGACCGGCTCGGGTTTCTGGTAAATGTCGGCCTGGATTACCTGTCCCTGGACAGGAGCGGGCCAACCCTTTCCGGCGGTGAATCCCAGAGAATCCGCCTGGCCTCCCAGGTGGGATCGGAACTGACAGGGGTTCTTTATATCCTGGATGAACCCTCCATCGGGCTGCATCAGCGGGATAACATCAAATTGTTGAAGACCCTTCATCATTTAAGGGATATCGGCAACACCCTGATTATTGTGGAACATGATCGGGAAACCATGGAAAAATCAGACTGGATCGTGGATATCGGCCCGGGTGCAGGCCATCTTGGCGGGCAGATCGTAGCCCAGGGCACACCGGAACAGATCAAGCTCAATCCTATATCCATCACAGGCAAATTTTTAACGGGCAAGGAACAAATCAAGATCCCAAAGAAAAGAATAACCCCGGCCAGCCGGGGAAACAAATGGGTCACCATTGTCAATGCCTGGGAAAACAACCTGAAACATATCTCGGTAAAAATACCCTTAGGCCTTCTGGTAGCTGTTACCGGTGTGTCAGGGGCCGGAAAATCAACCCTGATTAATCAGATTCTGTATCCGGCACTGGCTGTAAAACTTCACGGGTCACAAATGATCGTGGGCCGGCATGAGAAAATCACAGGGCTTTCACATCTGGACAAAATCATTAATATTGACCAGAAACCCATCGGCAGAACGCCCCGGAGCAATCCTGCCACCTATACCAAGGTCTTTGATCATATCAGGGATTTTTTTGCCCTGCTGCCGGAATCAAAAGCCCGGGGATATAAAAAGGGACGGTATTCCTTTAATGTCAAGGGCGGCAGATGCGAGGCCTGTAAAGGAGACGGGTATATCAAAGTTGAAATGCATTTTTTAGCAGACGTGTTTGTCCCCTGTGAGGTCTGTTGCGGCAAACGCTTTAACCGGGCAACCCTTGAAATTTTGTATAAAGATCATTCTATTTCAGATATTCTTGATTTATCGGTGATGCAGGCAAGGGAACTGTTTGCAAGCCATCCGAAAATTACCAATATCCTTGATACCTTAATGGATGTGGGGCTCTCATACATTAAACTCGGGCAGGCCGCCACAACCCTTTCAGGGGGGGAGGCCCAGAGAATCAAGCTTGCCCGTGAGCTTGCAAAACGGGATACCGGCGACACCCTGTATATCCTTGATGAGCCCACCACAGGGCTCCATTTCCAGGATGTAAAGCTTCTCTTAAAAGTGCTTTCACGTTTGACAAGTGCAGGAAATACAGTAATGATAATTGAACACAACATGGATGTCATTAAAACAGCAGACTGGATTATTGATCTTGGACCTGAAGGGGGCAGCAGCGGAGGGGAGATTATTGCTCAAGGCCCGCCTGAAAAAATTGCTGAATCCTTGAAAAGCTATACCGGACACTACTTAAAGAAAATTTTGATTTGTGATAAAAATTAAGAGATTGCCATGATTTTTTTGAAATGGGTGATTCGACCCTATTTATATATTCAGTTTTTTTTCCAGAAATTCACACTGCAGGGTGCTTTTGGAAAAGAGCAGGCAGTGGTGATTAAAACTCCTTATGAAAAGACCGGAAATAATGTGAAAGACGGATTGTTCCGGAACCATGTCAAGCAATTCCATGAGTCGTCCTGCTCAGTGGCATCCATTGCAGCCGTAGTAAATACCCTGCTTGAAAGACAAGGGCCTTTAAATGAGGTTCCCCTGACCCAGCAGGACCTGCTTGAAAAAGTAAAAACCGCCCACTGGAAGGAGCGGATGAGTGATACCGGCTATAAAGGGCGAAGAGGACTGCCGCTTCATACCCTTGGCCAGGTCACAGAAAGTTGCCTTGATGCATATAACATTTCCTATCAATTGGTTGAAACCGTTCAAACATCAGGTGATCCTGTAAAATCAGAAAAAATTAAACACCTGCTTCGCAAACGGCTTGAACAATTTGAAACAAAAGGCGATTGCCTGATAATTTCACACTTTGACCAGGGCAGCTTTTTGCCCGAACTTCACATCCCCCACATTTCTCCTGTGGGCGGGTTTGACCCGGTATCAGAAAGGGTCACCCTTTTAGATGTGGATTCATCCCAGGCCTTTCCCTATCAGGTTTCTTTTGATACCTTTTACAAAGGATTGTCAAGCAATTACAACCCCATATTCCGGTTGTTCGGATATGGTGAGGGCGGTTATGTTTTTATACAGGTTTAAGCTGGTCTTTCCATTAGAATCGGGTTAAATAAATTATAAAAATTATTTTAAGAAGGCAATATCCTTATGGCAGAAAATCCTTCATATGAAGTCTTGAAACAAAAAGTCAAGGAGCTGGAAAAAGAGGTTTTATCCTGTAACCGGCTCAAAACTGAGCTTGAAGCAAGCCGGGAAAAACATCAGACCATTCTGGACAATATTGTAGAAGGCTACTATGAAGTGGATCTTCAAGGTAACTTTATTTTTTTTAATAATGCCATGCAGGACATTCTTGGGTTTGAAAAACATGAAATGCTGGGAATGAACAACCAGGCGTTCATGGAAAAGGAGACGGCCAGGAAAGTATTCAAGACCTTTAACCAGGTGTTTCAAACGGGCAAGCCGTCAAAAACCTTTGACTGGGTTCTCATTCGAAAAGACGGGAAAAAAAGATATATTGAGACCTCTATATCCCTGATCCGCTCTGTTGAAAACAACCCCATTGGATTTCGCGGGATTGCAAGGGATGTGACTGAAATCAGGCAAGCCGAAATGGCCTTGCGCGAAAGTGAGGAAAAATTTCGTCTGACATTTATGACCAGCCCGGATTCAATTAATTTAAACAGGCTTTCCGACGGGATGTTTATTGATATCAACACCGGATTTACCCAGATCATGGGATACACCCGAAATGACGTTTTGTCCAAAACATCAGCTGAACTTAATATCTGGGTGGATATAAAGGATCGTGAATGGATGGTTGCCCAGTTAAAAAAGCATGGCGTGGTAAAAAACATGGAAGCCAGGTTTCGATCCAAGGATGGTACCATAAGGCATGGGCTGATGTCTGCAAGCATCATCCGGTTTGAACAGGAAGATGTGATCCTGTCCATCGTCCGGGATATCACAGAACAAAAACGGACCCAGGAAGTCCTCATCCAGTCTGAAAAAATGCTTTCCGTGGGCGGGCTTGCAGCCGGCATGGCCCATGAAATCAATAATCCTCTGGCCGGCATCCTGCAGAATGCCCAGGTCATTGCAAACCGGCTGTCTGCCGACCATCCAATGAACCAGAAAGCAGCAGAAAAAATCGGCGTCCCAATGGATTTAATTGTTCAATACATGGAGCAGCGGAAGATATTTGAATTGATTTCATCTTTGAGAGAAGCCGGTAACCGCGCGGCTGATATTGTTTCCAATATCCTTTCTTTCAGTCGAAAATCAGATTTGTTTCCTTCTGAATTCAATATTAAAAAATTAATGGACGCCACCATTGAGATTGCCGGGAATGACTATGATTTAAAGAAAAACATTGATTTTAGAAAAATATCAATCCTTCGAGAATACGAAGATACGGCGTTTTATGTGGAATGTAACGGCAGCAATATCCAGCAGGTTTTCCTGAATATATTGCGAAACGCTGCAGAGGCATTGTTTGATAAAAAAATGAAAATTGACCCCAGAATTATCATCAGGATCCTTGGAGAAAAGAATGGTGTACGGATTGAAATTGAAGATAATGGACCGGGAATAGAAGAGGTGATACGAAAAAGGGTGTTTGAACCGTTTTTTACCACAAAACCGGTTGGATTGGGTACAGGACTTGGTTTGTCGGTTTCCTATTTTATTATCACCGAGAATCATAAAGGCCGGATCTTTGTAACGTCTTTGCCCGGACAAGGGGCAAAATTCGTTATCACCCTGCCGTTTAAACATTCTGACCAACAGGATCTGTAATGTACAGATGGAATTTGATATTCCTTTAATATTCGTTGATTTTCTAAAAATTACTATGTAGTTTCATATTGCACGCATTGAATATTTAATGAGCCATTTGATCTGGAAATAACACCCGTCACCTGAGGCAGAGTCGTGAAAAGGCAGCATAGCTTGTATGGAAAATTACAATGGACTCAAATGAACATAAAATAGGATTTGACAAGCTGGTCAAGCTGTTTGAGCAGACACAAAATGAGCTGCAGGGACAGGCAGCCCGATCAGTAGATATTGCCCTGGTGGTTCGCAACTGGCTGTTCGGCTGGTATATAGTGGAGTATGAGAATGGAGGACTTGAGCGGTCTGATTTGTATGGTAAGAAACTGATCAACAGGCTATCAGGCGCCCTGAAGAAAGCTGGAATCAAGGGAATGTCACCTACTAATCTAAGAATATTCAGGAAATTTTATTTGGCCTATGAGAAGATTCAACAGACAGTGTCTGTTAAATCTTTAACGTCACAGATTGGGATAGCAAAGACGCAATTGAGAACGTCTGGCCAATTTTTATCTGCCATGAATGAACAGTCTCACATAGCGCAGACAGTCTCTGAGAAATTAGCAGGTAAGTTTACACTTGGCTGGTCTCATTATGTAATATTGCTGACTATTGGCACGGATAGTGAGCGAGGGTTCTATGAGATTGAGGCTGCTCAGAACAGCTGGAGCGTACGGGAGCTGAAGCGGCAGATTGAATCCGCACTATATGAACGTCTTGCGCTAAGCCGGGATAAGGAAAAGGTCAAAGAGCTTTCTGAAAAAGGACAATTGGTCGGTTCAGCTGATGATATTATTAAAAATCCCTATGTACTTGAGTTTTTGGGTTTTGTTGAAAAACCCAGTTATACAGAACATGAACTTGAAACAGCAATTATTGATAAGTTAGAGCATTTTTTGCTGGAGTTAGGCAAAGGCTTTCTTTTTGAAGCGCGTCAGAAACGCTTTACCTTTGATGATGATCATTTCTATGTGGATTTGGTGTTTTATAACCGTTTGTTGCGCTGCTATGTATTGATTGACTTAAAACGCGATAAGCTGACGCATCAGGATCTGGGTCAGATGCAGATGTATGTCAATTATTTTGATCGTTATGTCAAAACTGATGACGAGGCGCCTACGGTCGGTATTGTTCTCTGTCACAGGAAACATGATGCTTTGGTAGAGCTCACGCTACCTGAAGATGGCAATATTTATGCCTCCAAATACCAGCTTTACCTCCCGTCAAAAGAAGAACTGAAGCGACAAATTATGGAATCCCTCAGAGAGCAGGGAGGGAACAATGAAGCCTGAATTTAATTCAAACCTTGAATATTGGTTCCTGCTTAAGACTGAACATCACCAAATAAATCAGCAGGGAGTTCAGGGAAAATATTTGAATATGGGAATCAAAGGTGTTTATCGATACGCAAGACAATAATCTATGAAAATCCTTCACACATCAGACTGGCACATCGGTCGGTTGCTGTATGGCCGGAAACGATATGATGAATTTTCAGCTTTTCTTGACTGGCTGGTAGAAATTATAAAAACAGAGCAGATTGATGTCTTGCTGGTGGCTGGTGATATTTTTGATACCACAACACCCAGTAACCGGTCCCAGGAACTGTATTACCGGTTTCTGTGCAAGGTCTCAGCTTCCTGTTGCCGCCATGTCGTGATTATTGCGGGCAACCATGATTCTCCTTCTTTTTTAACAGCGCCAAAAGAATTGCTGCTTGCATTGAATGTCCATGTGGTGGGGGCCAGCACAGGCATTCCGGAAGATGAGGTCATTCTTTTAACCGGGGCTTTGGATGTTCCTGAAGCCATTGTGTGTGCAGTGCCGTATCTGCGGGATCGGGATATCCGGGTTGTAAAGGCCAATGAAAGCATGGACGACAAGAATAAACAGCTTATTGAAGGCGTGCGGCAGCATTATGCCGATGTTTTCAGGGTGGCGCAAAGGCAAAATGAAACATACGGCCCCATCCCTGTCA
>Ga0180009_10004276_pt1 | contig 15834 bp, 6 predicted proteins | sample OS_PC_MetaG_FD_123537 | JGI IMG/M metagenome (GOLD analysis project Ga0180009, IMG submission 123537) | Groundwater microbial communities from the Aspo Hard Rock Laboratory (HRL) deep subsurface site, Sweden - OS_PC_MetaG | ecosystem: Environmental > Aquatic > Deep subsurface > Groundwater...
AACATGGTGCGCAGCAGCTCGGTCTTGTGCTTCTCCACCTCCCGCGCCTGCTCGGCCGATACCGCCCGCAGCAGCCGGTCCATGCTGTCCAGCCCGCGATAGGCGTCGTTGGAGGAAAACGGCTTTTCGTGCGCCCACTGATTGCGCACGTCCTTGAGCTCGCGCACCACCGTCCGCTCCGCGTTGCCCAGGACGTTGCGGAAGACCGTGTTCCACTGGTCCCACATCACCGATAGCAGGGCGTATGTGTCCCACTCGACCTTGCCGGCCTTGGTGGTCAGCTCGCGGGTCAGCCCCTGGTTGGCCTTGGCCTTCCACTCCGGCCCGAGTTGGCTCTGCATCTCCCGCTCGACAAAGGGGGTGAGCCCTTCGCGCAGCAGGTCCAGCGCCTTGCCCACGCGGTCACGATTGCTGAGTGCCATCTACTCCTCCCACATCACAGCGGCCGGCAATCGTGCAGCAGGCTGCTGCACAATTGTGCAAGCGCCGCTTGCACGATCTTCGAGAGCTGACCACGGGCATAACTCGCGCTCCTTTGCGGGGGCGCATTGCGCCGTGATGTCCGGATGTTGTCCCGTTCGTGCGGCATATCCCGGCATATCTATTTGCCCCATTGCGCACCCCCCACCCACGCATCCCAGCGAGGGCCTGGCTGGTAACGTGTGCCCCGGCGCTCGCCCACCTTCACCACGATGCCCTCGTCCACCAGCCGGTTGAGCGCCCCCGTCGCCTCGTGGCGGCCCACCCCGAACGCCTCCCGGTAGTCCGTGTTCTGGATCGAGCCGGCCTGGGCCATGCGTGCGGCCAGCACCTTCTCGGGGGTCAACGGGGTCGAGACTCCAGCCCCGCCCCGCACGACCTCGTAGCGTGCCGCACGGCCAGGCTTGGCCGGGCCGTGGAGCAGGCCCAGCTCGACGAGCTCCTTCAGATCTCGGTACGCCACGTCACGGTCCACCTGGTTCAGCGTCTGGTAGTCGCTGTTGGCGAACGAGCCCACCGCGTGCGCGACGAGGATCCGCCGTTGCCGGTGGCTGATCGGCAGCGTCTGGACATGCTTGACCCACTCCGCGTCCGGCGCCTGGAGGATCGGCTCGTTGCGGAGCACGACCCTGAAGCGATGCTCGTTCGCGTCAAGCTCCGGCAGCTTGAGCCAGGACTGCTCCATCTCCTCGAACATCCGGGGGATGCCCTCGCCCTGCTCCCGCATCAGGGCCAGCTCGGCGAGCACGCGCGTGAGCCGCGGGTTGCGGCTGCAGTGGATCGGCTCGCGCGACCTCAGCCGGTCCAGGCCCACCTCCGGCGTGAGCCCGCCGGGGCTCACGACCTCCATCCGGTCCTCGTAGAGCCAGACCTCCACGCCCTGGCCGGTGATGCGGTAGTCCCGGTGGGCCACGGCGTTGACCAGCGCCTCCTGCCAGGCGAAGGTCGGGTACTCCGGCATCTCGCGGAAGAAGAGATCGTGCAGCCGGGCCGACCGGCGGAGCGCTCGCCCGATGGTCTCGTAGGCCGCCTCGATGGCCGCCGGCAGCGCCCCCTCGACACGGGCGAGCTCCTGGACGTTGTGCCTGGCGCCGGTCAGCCGTTCGGTCCCGTTCACCCGGAAGATGCGCACGCCGGCGTTCGGGTGCTCGATGTCGGCCGCGTCCCGCGCAAAGAGCAGCAGCGCCCCCTTGCGCAGGACGATCTGCCCGGCGCGTTGGTCGGCAAAGCGTCGCGCGTGCAGGTACTCGGCCGGGGCCAGGTGGGCGAGCCCGGCGCCCTGTTGTGCGGCAGCGACGCGCTCGAGGTCCAGGGCGTCGAGACCATATCCGGTGACGGCGTCCAGCTCCGGGCTCTCCGCCCGCCCGCGCTGCTTGATAGTGTTGATGACCTCTTCGGACTCCTGGATCACGGTGTCGTGGACGCGCCGCGGAAAGCCGTCTCCACTGACCATCACCGCCTGCTCGCTGCCCGCGACCTCGAACAGCAGCAGATCGTGCCCCTGCCACTCCACGCGCTCGCCCGCGGGAAGCGGGGGTCTCAGGCGCAGCGACGGGACCTGCAGCATCTGTTCAATGACATCGGCCGGGTAGCCGTGGCCCGTGACCGTTCCATCGTCCTCGACCCCCAGCACCAGGGCGCCCCCGTCGGCGTTGGCGAAGGCCGCCACATGCTCGGCGATCTCGTCGCGCACCTCCCGGCGATCTCGGGTCCGCTTGCTGCCGGCCGGCCCGTGCCAGAGCGACTTGCGCTCGAAGTACTGGCTCTCGGGCTGCGCGAGGAAGCGGGCGAGGTCACGCATGGGGCACCACGACGTCGCGCAAGATCATGCGAACAGCTCCGTCTGCCCGCCACCCGGCGCGGCCTGTGCGGCCAGCTTGCTGATCTCGGGCCAGGCCACGATGAGGCTGTTGTAGTGCAGCGCCTCTTCGGCCCACTTCTTTCGCTCGCAGAGGGTGTAGAGGCGGTAGCACAGGTCGCGGGCCGCATCGCCGAGGCCGCCGAGCTTGCGCAGCAGGTCCGCGGCGCCGGTCTCCCCCTGGGCCTCGAGACGCTTAATTAGGTGCTGGGTGGCCTCCCAGACGGTGAGGCGGGTGTCGGTGGTCGGGTCCCAGTCGTCGGGGAGTTCATTTCTCTTGAGCAGGCGGGCCTTGCCGCCCCTGGCCTCGAGGACGCCGGCCTCGACCACGCCTTGGACCGCCACGTTGCGGGCCTTGGCCAAGTTCTCGGCCTCGCCGTAGGGGCCGGCCTCCATGCCGTGGGTCTCGTACCAAGTCACGGCGAAGCGGGTGTCACCGTCAAACTCGCCCTCCTGCTCGGCCAGACACTCGTCGAGCACCTGGTTGATGAGCTGGAGCGCCTTGCGCACGCTCATGGGCGAGCCGTCAGCCTCGATGACCTTGCTGTAGCGGGTGAACACCGCCATGCCGGGGCCGATGGCCGACTGCGCGAGATCCACGGGGGCGATGTTGCCGCGCTGGAGGTGGGCGAGGGCGGCGGGGAGCTCGGCTTTGAGGGCAGAGAGCAGCTCACGACGGGTGGCGGTGGTGGCGTCCGTGGGACGGCGTCGGCAAACAAGAATGACACTAGAGGCCAATGCATTGCGAGTGGTCTTCAGCGCACCGCTCAGCTCTGTGCGCATCGGCCAAGTCCCACTCACGGCAAACCCTGCGCAAATGACCGCTTCGAGAAAGGTTTCCCAACCCGTCGATACTGTGCCTTCATCAGAGTCGGTTTCCGCCTGCCGAAATGCATAGTAAATCGTAACCGGAAAGGCCGGATGCGCTCGCTTTGCGAGCAACTGCATCGCTCGGGTCATGCCCTCCATGAAGAAGACGCCAGCGGCCGCTTTGTCCCTGTGCCGGTAGGCGAAGGCAACCAACTCATCCGACTTCGGAACAGCGACTGTGGCAAACAGATCGGGTGATACCTTTTTCAGCGACCGACGCAACCACACGTAGAAGAAGTCCGACAGGTCAGCATATGGCACATTGTCGAAATATGGCGGATCCGTGCCAATCACCGGCAGCCCGTACGGATGCTCCTCTGGATTCTGAGCTCCACCCTGCCACGCCTCGCCACGGGGCCCCATCCCAAGGCTGGCCAGAACCTTTGCGCAATCTGAACAGGCACCCGCCCAATCCCCACCGGCTCCAGCAAAGGGATTGCACTCCGGGTAGTCCCATACCATTGGGATTGCCTGCCGTCCGAAGGCTCTTCCAGTCTTTCCCTCCGGTGCTCTCCAGATGCCCAGTGTGCAATGGTATGAGGTGGTTTTTGAAACGGTGACCCCCAAGTACGTTGCCACGGCATCTGAGTAGGCAAGCGCATCGGGCCCTTTGACACCATTGCCATTTTCATTCAGACCTGCAGCGAAAGAGTCATGCCTCACCCGCTCTCGCGCCTCCCCGACGAGATCCGAAAAGGTCGCCAACATCAGCAATTGCCGGGCTCCGAAAAGCTGAGAGAAGAGATCCATGCCGTAGGGTTTCACACCGAGATACTGCGTACTTCCAGAGATTTCCACGTCTGGCTTCCAGTCGGCTCCCTTCGGCCTGGCGGCCCTCTCATGATCTAGGGTGGGTGCGAGATAGACGCGCCCGTGTTCGCCCTCGGCAACGATGGCCATCAACCGCGCACCCATGCGTCCAGCCTGGCCCTCGGCCTTGACGTAGCCCCCAGCCATAGGCGTGTCGGACATCAAGCAGCGGAAATTAGCTCCCCGGGCGAGCTTGGTCCCGTTCTTCGCGGCCTCTGCGTCCTTCGGCTTGCCAACCCTCACCTTCAATCGATAGCCGCGCCCCTCGACCACCGGCTCGACATATGCCTCCTTGCCCGCCTTGGCCGAGAGCATGAACGTCGAGACCAGCGGCACCTCCACCCCTGCGAACGCCGGGTTCGGACTCCTGACCGTCCGCGCCCACAGCCACGCGATGACCGTTAGCTTCTTCCCCACGAGCCCCTTAAGGTCCGGCCGCTCCTTCGTCATCTCCTTGGTAATCTCGATCTTCGGGTACAGGTGGCCGATGCGCTTCTCGGCCTCGTCGCGCATCCACTTGCCATAGTAGCGCACGTCCTCGGCCAGCCCCTGCGCACCCTTCCACTCGCGGGCGAAGAGCTCCTTGTTGCCGCGTGCCGCCGGGTTCACTGGCGGATGCCCGGCGAACTTCGGCGGGATCTCGATCATCGCCTTGTTGATGAGCACCGCCACTGGGTTGAGGTCTGAGGCATGGGCCTCCAGCCCCAGCCGCTGCGCCTCGAGCGGCAACGAGCCCCCGCCGGCGAACGGGTCGTGGAACGCGGGCAGCTTGTCCGGGTCGAACAGCTCGTTGGCCCGCGGATGGTCGGCGTTCTCTGCGCACGTCCGGCGCCAGCTCTTGCGGATCTCCTCCCGCGCCAGCTCAAGCAGCTCCTCATTGGTAGTGTTCTCCCACTTCACCAGCTCTTCGATGATGCGAAACAACCGCTGCCGTTCCTGCTCCTGCGCCTTCTCGGTTGGGAACAGCTCGGGGTGCGCCGAGGGGTCGTCCACCATCTGCGCGAATATGACCGCCCGCGCCGCGGCCAGTGGCCGCCGCGCCCACCAGAGGTGCAACGTGCTCGGATGGCCGTGCCGGATGGACTTCTCCCGCGCCGCCGCCTTGTTGATGGCGTCGAGCGGCAAGGCGACCTCGATGAGTTTTCTCCTGCCAGGAATGCTGCTCATTTGGGTGTAGTGAGCTTCATGATGCGCTTGAAATCCGATGCGGCCTTGGACGGCTTGCCTTTTGTTCGCACAACACCACGGATGCTCCAGGTGGCCTTCTTGGTACCTTTCACGTTGAGTAGTTCTGGATTCGCCGCGACGCCAACTTGTATAAGAAACTCTTCAACCTCGTCGATGGATGCTTTGGGAACCGGCCCCTTCCTCTTCTCCACCGCGATCAAGTACATGATCGGAGTACCCTTGAGCGAGTTGGCTAGCGCCTCTGCGTACTTGCTCAACTTGTGCGGCGTGAATGTCTCCTGCTTGAACGACTTGGTCGCCTTGCCCACATACCATGGGGTAGCACCCCCTCCTGCCCTGATGCCAAACACGTAGCAGCCACGTCTGGTTGCCACGGAGAGATGGGCTTTCCAAAACGTGACGCCGTGTCTGGCCGCGACGACCTTGGCCGCCTTGCCCTCGTCGAAAGGGACTCGAAATGGCCCTAAGACACTGAATTCTTGTTTCTTGTTCATCAATGTGTCCACATCGTTTAGCGGTTGTTCATGAAGGTCGAGCGCCACAACGCAGCAGCGCCCCCAGCGGAAACGTCGCGCTGGTCTGCTCGAACCCCGGCTGCCCGAAGTCGTAGTCCCGCACGTACACCGGCGCCTTGGCCCCCTCGCGGTCCACCAGCACGATGGCCAGCCGGAACTGCTCGGGCTGGTTGCGGGCGCACAAGATCTCGTTCTTGGTCAGCGTGACCGACGTGGCCCCCTTCTCGCGGCCCTTGACCTCGATGAACAACAGGTGTCCGCTCTCGCGGTCCTTGGACTCGATGTCGTAGCCGATGCCCCGCTGATCTGAGACATCCCGCGGCTCCCGGCCCAGCGCCCGCTCCGCCTCCATCACCGCCTCCATCGCCAGGCGCTCCACCGTGTCCTTGTCCAGCCCGAGCGGCTGCTCCTCCTCGGCCGGAGGCTTGCTCACGCCGAGCCTACGCAGCAGGCCCAAGGGCAATACGATCGCCCCGCCCTTGACCACCGGCGGCCGGGCGGAGATCTGCCGCTCCAGTTTCAACGCCGCCAGGCGCTGCTGGAGGCGGTCGGCGAGCTCCTCGGCCCGCGACAGCGCCATCTGCGAGCTGAGGCGCGTGTTCTTGCCCGCCCGCTCCTGCGCCTTCAGGTCCTCGGCGCGGTGGTCCCAGTAGTTGATCTCCTTCTTCAGCCGCATCGTCACCGCCCGCTCCACCTTGTCCACAAGGTGTAGCCGACGCTGCCGGACCTCATCCACGTGCTCCGGGACAAGCTGTGCGATGGCCAAGCCCAGCGCCCGATGCTCCAGATCTTGTCGCAGCCAGGAGGCGTGGAGCTCGGCGTTGGCCGCCTTCTTCTCCTCCTCGGTCGCCGGTCGGTAGTCCAGGTATGGGGCATGGCCCGCTCCCCGGAACACACCGCTCGGATCCACCTCGGTGAACTGGAGCCGCTGGGAGATGACCTGGAACGTGCCGTCCTTGCCCGGCCGGCCATCCTGCACCGAGTGCTCGAGGAAGAAGAGCACCCGCACGTCTGTGCCGAGGTCGCTCTCGTCCACCAGCGTCGCGCCGCGCTTGAGCAGATCTCGGTGCCGCTCGAGGGTCAGGTCAAGAGCCGCGTCGAGAAGGGGGTGCCCCGGCGCCACGAAGGCCGCTACCGGCTGCTCATTGACCAGCTCCTTCTCGAAGGTGATGCGCTCGTAGCGCGGCATCACCACCTCGCCCCGGCCGATCTGGCGGTCCCGCTCGCGGAGCGGCCCAGGCACGCGGCTCACCTCGAACCGGCCCTGCTCTCGGCGGTGGAGCTTGCCGCCCAGCCGGTCGAACGCTTCGAGGAAGAAGGACTGGATGAAGTGGGGCTGCAGGCGTCGCGCCGCGGCCCGCTCCATCTCCTCGCGGATCTCCTGCACGCGAGAGGCGTCCATCGAGTCATGCGCGAGCGCCTTCTCTTCGAGGAGCTCGATGATGTGGCGCCGGTCGGCGGCGTTGTCCACGGCCTGATCGAGCCGCGCCTTGACATCGGGCTGGTCGCCGTAGCGGATGGCCTCCATCAGGAGCTCGTGCAGCGGCTTCTCCTCGAAGAGCTTGCCCAGCACGTCGTAGACCCGGCCGCCCAGCGCCTCGCGCTCGGTCTCGATCTTCTTCAGAAGGCGCTCGTAGACCTGGCCCTCGCGCGTCTCGTTGGCCACCAGGTTCCAGAGGTGGCACACCTCGCGCTGGCCGATGCGGTGGATCCGCCCGAACCGCTGCTCGATGCGGTTCGGGTTCCAGGGCAGGTCGTAGTTCACCATCAGGTGCGCCCGCTGGAGGTTCACACCCTCGCCCGCGGCGTCGTTGGCTACGAGCACCAGGATGTCCTTGTCCTGGGTGAAGCCCTCCACGGCCTTGCGCCGGTCCTCGCGGCTGATGCCGCCGTGGATGATCACCACCGCCTCGGGCTTGCCCAGGCGCGTGCGGATGCGCTCGGCCAGGTACTTCAGCGTGTCCCGACTCTCCGTGAAGATGATCAGCTTGCGGCGCGTGCCATCGGGCCCAAGCATCAGCGGGTTGTCGAGGATGGAGTTGAGCTCGATCCACTTCGAGTCGGTCTGCGATGCCCGCAGGGCCTTGGCTCGCCCCTCCAGCTCGGTCAGCCGGGCAATCTCCTTCTTGAGCTCGTCGATGGTGCGGGCCGTGGTGGCCCGGTCGAGGATGGCCTCCTCGGTGGTCTCCACCTCCTCCTGCGGCGCGTCCTCCAGGTCCTCCATCAGCTCTTCGACGAGCGGGGTCAAGCTCTTGTCCGCGGCCAGCACCTCGCCGCCGCGCTGCAAGATCTTCTCCTCGGAGAGCCGCTTCTCGAGGCGCTCGCGTCGGCGGCGGAGCGACTGGTAGATGGCCTCTGGGGAGGAGGCCAAGCGACGCTGCAAGATCATGAGCGCGAAGCCCACGTTGATCCTGGCCTGCTTGTCCTCGTCGGCGAACCGCTCAACGCGGTTCATCTCGTCGCGGACGTAGTCGGTCACGTCCTTGTAGAGCGCAGCCTCGGCATCCGAGAGGGGGTAGTTGACGGTGTAGGCGCGGCGCTCGGGGAAAAGCGGCTTGCCGTCGAACTTGAGCAGCTCCTCCTTGACCATGCGCCGCATCATGTCGGACGTGTCGGCCTTGTGGACGCCATCGCGGAACCGGCCCTCGAAGCGGTCACCGTCGAGGAGCGCCATGAAGAGCTGGAACTCCTCCTCCTTGCCGTTGTGCGGCGTCGCGGTCATCAGCAGGAGGTGACGGCATTTGCCGCCGAGGAGCTGGCCGAGCTTGTAGCGCTTGGTGAGCTTCACCTCGCCGCCGAAGTAGGTGCCGCTCATCTTGTGGGCTTCGTCGCTGACCACCAGGTCGAAGTCGCGGGAGGCATGGAGCCGCGCCTGGAGCTCCTCATTGCGCGAGAGCATGTCGAGGCGGGCGATGAGCAGGTCGTGCTCCTCGAAGAGATTCCCGGTGCGGCTGGCCTCGATGCGGTCGCGGGACAGGATGTCGAAGTTGAGCCCGAACTTGGTGTAGAGCTCGTCCTGCCACTGCTCGACGAGGTTGCCCGGCGCGACGATGAGGCACCGACGGAGGTCACCACGAACCATCAGCTCCTTGATCAGCAGACCGGCCATGATGGTCTTGCCGGCGCCGGGGTCGTCGGCGAGCAGGAAGCGCAGCGGCTGGCGCTGCAACATCTCGCCGTAGACCGCGGTGATCTGGTGCGGCAGGGGCATCACCTGCGAGGTCTGCACCGCGAGGTAGGGGTCGAAGAGGTAGGCCAGCTTGATGCGGTACGCCTCGGCGGCCAGGCGGAATAAGTGCCCGTCACCATCGAAGGACCAGGGGCGCCCCTGCTCGGCGATCTCCAGGCTCGCTTCTTCGTTGCGGTAGACGATCCGGGAGCCCAGCTTGCCGCCGCTGTCCTTGTAGATGACCTCGATCGCCTGGTCCCCGTACCAGTTGACCGACATCACCGTGGCCAACCCCTCGGGGGTCAGCCCTCGAACCGATGATCCTGCAGCCAGGTCCTCTAGCCGTGCCATGACACCCCCGGTCGCTTCTGCACCGCGCAGCCTCGCCCTGGGCGGGGCAAGCCTGCTCACCTTGCCGTTGGCCGATGGACGAGTGGATCTGACGGTACAGCGGAAGTGCCTGTTTGATCAAGGACAAAACGCCAGGAATTGTCAGTGGTTGCACTTCCTGGTAGTCCTCGGGGAAGGCGAGTTGTTCCGGTGACGTGTTCGGCTGATCCCAGTGGCGGCATTGCAGATCAACACCGACGACCGACACCGCCCACGGCTTGAGCTTGATCAGGAACAAGCGGCCCAGGTAGGCTGCAACTTGGCTCTTCCCCGGCGAGCCGGCCGGGTACGGCCCAGCAGCAACAGAACGAGATCTAAATGGCCAGCCCCAGCCGCGACTCCCAATCTCTGCGCTGCTACACAGATGAGGAAGCTCTGGCGTTCGTAGACCTCACCCTGGGGCCTTCCTCCTCCTGGGGCTCGGCCCTGGTTGGCTATCGGTTCGCCTCGGACTTCCAGTCCGACTGGAAGGCTCAGATCGGCCACTGGCTGCTGCAGGCCCGCGACCAGGCCTACCTGACCGAGCTGGTGACCAGAACCGTCGCTCGGGCCAACCATCCAAACTGCGCTTCAGCGACAAAAGATCCGAACGACACCAGCCACCTGATCTTGGTGCAGGAACTTGCGCCGGCAATGGTGGGCTACTACCTCTCCAGGACCGGCTGGAGCTTCCACGCATGGGAGCCACCGTCGCCGCGCGGTACAGATATCGATGTCCAGCTAGCGGCGCCGGATGGAACCATGGTCAGCATCCAGGTCAAGGCTCCAGACCGGCCGGGGCGCGTCGTCAACCGAAAGATCCAGGATGGCGAGAACGACGATGTCGTTGTCCAGCGCACGCTGCACGCCGCTGACCAGTTGCCCAGGCCTGCCTGCACCGCCTCGATGATCGCCGTCTGTGCTCATCGCCGCTTGTCGTTCAGTCAGCACCCGAACCCACTGCTGTCCGAGCTCTACGGATCGACCTATTCCACAGCGGGCAGGGAGGGGGTGTTCCTCCCCGACTCGAAAAGGGGCAAGTTCTTCTCAGCAGACTGGGACCACATCGGCGCCCTCATGCTCCTCGACTTCATCCGGGGTGCCGACCGTCAGCTCTATGCCTGCACTTTGCTCATCAACCCCGGCGCGTCCAGCGCGGCCCGCTGTTCCGCGGGTTGGTTCCCACATGCACGGGTCTGCCAGCTCGATGGCAACACCTTCAGGTGGACACCGGAAGCGCCGGAGTACGCCTCCTACTTGCCCGATGGCACGAAGACGGTGCGGGGCTGATCACGAGCTGCGGCTTCACGGGATGCGCTTGCTTCTCCGACCTCGACTCTGAGGAGCCTGTGGGGCTCCGGTCACTCGATCTGCGGCGTCAGCGTCCAGCGGATGAACCAGCCCGTCTCATCGTGGTCGAGGCAGACGATGCCCCCGCCCTGGAACTTGCACGCGAAGTGCGTGGTCGTGGACGATCGACTGACCCTCATCGGATCGGCCAACTTCACCGGCCGTGGTCAGATCACAGCCGGAACATCGAGATAGGTGTGCTGATCGACGACGCGAGCTTCGCCCGGCAGGTCGCGCTGCATGGCAGGGGCTGTTAAACCGGAGGCTGGTGCAGAGGGTGGTGCCATGACGGGCGGCAAGTTGCTGGTGTACCCCGAGCGGACGAAACTCTGACGCCCTCCTTGATCAATTCTAAGTGATCCAGGTAAGGTACAAGTCGCTGCCAATGTGATCACACTCGCCAGTAAGGGTCATTCCCCGTAGCCCGAGACCCTTCTGTCGCGAAGACCACGGCAGCGAAGGAGGGCTACTCACGTTGCTCTGCGACTGCCAAGCGGATCTTGCATCAGCCGCAATTTTCTGTGCGACGGTGTTGCACGCGCAGGCACCGACCGAGATGCCAGGCCGCGAAGCACAGTTGATCACCGATCCGACCCAAGCGACCTGGGCACGGGCACACTTCCGACGTCGGCCGACGCGGGCCAAACAGCAGGTCCTCGTGACCAGCTTCGGAAAGCCGAGCCGATCTCTTCAGTGAAGTGAATGACAGCCGGACCGCCCGCAGACCCAGCTATCTGGGTTCGAACGACCCTGGAAGGATCAAAGGTCATTGATGCGGTCGGAAAGGTCCTGCCATGGTGGTTCGCCAAGCCTCCACGGTCTATCGAAATCAACGGGGATCACCTCGTCATCTGCGTGGGTACGCGCAAGGTTCGTACGCATAAGGCAGACGCCTCGTGGGTCGATGTCAGTGGCGGTACCCTTACCGTCGGGACCGACGGTGGTGATCCGATTGTGCTTGAGGGGATGCCCCGCAAGAACGCTCGCATGTTTCGCCACCACTTCGTCCTGTGGAAGAAGCTCCAACAACTGCTGAGCGCGTACGCCGACTGGCAGTCGCTGATTGGGGGACGCTACGTCACCCACTATCAATACGAAGAGTGGCGTGGCCACCATGACGACCTTGAATCCTGCGTGTGTGCGCCGCTGAAACAGGCGTGCTGTTCAGATGGCTTGTGGGAACTCGTTGTCTGCCTACAAGAACTATTTAAGAACCCGCGCACGCCGATTGACAAGCGGAACCGGCAATTCGTAGAGAGGGAGATCATTCGACACGACGAGTTCTTGAACGGCGTCGAAAAGTACCCGCTCACGCCAATGCAAAAGCAGGCGGTCGTCATCGATGAAAACAACACACTCGTCCTTGCGGGGGCAGGCACCGGAAAGACGAGCACCATCATGGGGAAGGTGGGATACCTCCTGCGGACTCAAGCTGTAAAACCGAGCGAGATCCTGGTCCTCGCCTTCACGCGCAAGGCCATGGAAGAGGCAGATCGCCGTATCAAAGAAAAGTTCGGAGAGAGTGTCGCGGTCCGCACCTTCCACAGCATGGGCCTGGAGATAGTCTCAAAGGTGGAGGGCAAGAAGCCTTCGCTCAGTCCCACCGCCGAAGATCCGATGTTGTACGCCCGGACGATCCAGTCGATCTTGGACGAGGTGTCGCGGGAACCCCTCCACGCTGCGAAGTTGGCCGAGTTCTTCGCCTGCTATTTGTTCCCCTATCGCCCGCCCTTCTCCTTCAGCTCGCTATATTCCTATGGGGCCTTCCTCCAAAGCCACGGTGTTAGAACCCTGATCGGCGAACTCGTTAAAAGCCTCGAGGAAGCAATACTGGCCAACTGGTTCTACTTGCGTGGCGTGAACTACGAATACGAGAGGCCCTACGAGCATGACACTGCCACTCCGGAGTTTCGGCAGTATCGCCCGGACTTCTACATCAAAGATCATCGCATCTATGTCGAGCACTTTGGTGTGGGGCGAAGCGGTGAAACAGCGCCGTGGGTCGATTCCGAGAAGTACCACCGAGACATGGAATGGAAGCGCAAGACGCACGCGCAGCACGGCACCGTGCTTGTGGAGACGTATTCATACGAGCGCGTCGAAGGCACCCTGTTTTCCAATCTCGAGAAGAAGCTCAGCGAGCATGGAGTGCGACTGGGCCATCGGCCAACTGAAGAGGCGCTGGAGAAAGCCCGCGGGCAAGGAGCGTTTACCCTGCTGGCTCGCCTCCTGGGGACGTTTCTCAATCATTTCAAGTCCGGCCAACACAACTTGGCCGAGCTCTGCTCAAAAGCACGCGCAGGCGATGACAGCAGTCGGGCTCGGGCATTCCTGGATATCTTCGAACCAGTGTTAGCCCAATATCAACGGCAGCTGGAGTCCCGCGGCGAGCTCGACTTCGGTGACATGATCGCGCAGGCAGCCAAGCATGTCGTAAACGGCGATTACACCGTTTCGTACAAACGGATTCTCGTCGATGAGTTCCAGGACATATCCGTCGGCCGCTATCGCTTGCTCAAAGGTTTGCTCGATCAGGTCCCCGACCGGCGACTGTTCTGTGTCGGCGACGATTGGCAGTCAATCTATCGGTTTGCGGGAAGCGACCTCTCGGTCATGCTCGAATTCGAGAAGCACTTTGGTTTTTCGGCAGACTGTCGGCTGGATCGTGCCTTCAGGTTCTCTCAGGAGCTCATGGACGTCAGCGCAAAGTTCATCTTGAAGAACAAGCAGGGCCAACTATCGAAGACGATGAGTTGTGCCGAGAAGCTGGGGCGTGCCCCGGTGCATGTCCAGATGGTTGAGAACGACAAGGAAGGACCGCTGGCCGTCGAGGAAATCCTCGACACTTTGGCAGCTACGGCACCTCCTGCGACCACCGTCTTTCTCTTGGGAAGGTACAACTTCAACAAGCCAAAGCAACTTGGAGAATGGCAGCGGAAGTATCCCCAGTTGGAGATCGAGTTCATCACAGCCCACTCCGCCAAGGGACTAGAAGCCGATCATGTGATCATTCTCGATCTGAAGTCAGGCAAGCATGGCTTTCCGACAGGCATGGCCGACGATCCGTTGCTTGATCTCGTCCTCGCGGAGAGGCAGAAGTTCCCGCACGCCGAAGAGCGGCGCCTTTTCTACGTGGCGCTGACCCGAGCCAGGAAGCACGTCTATCTGGTTGCGCCATGGACAAGGACCTCCACCTTCGTTAGCGAATTGATGGAGGATGACTACCGGGGATGGGTCACAACCTTCGGTGACGAGAGCAAGACATGGGCCTGTCCAGTATGTCAGGGCGGAGTTCTCGTTCGTCGAACGGGAAAGCGGGGGATCTTCTACGGCTGTACCACCTACCCCGTGTGCACGTTTACCGCCTCGATGTGCGACGTCTGCCAGGATGCGCCGCTGCTACCGACGGGCGACTCGTGGAAGTGCGCTGGCGGTGCCTGTGGTGGTGAGAAGAGCCGCTGTCCCGTGTGCCAGCGCGGAACCCTGGTACAGCGCAACGGGCGCCACGGACCCTTTCTAGGGTGTACCAGTTACCCGTACTGCAAGTACACAGTGTCGGTGGACGAGGCGCCGATTGCCCACATCGATCATCCGGGACTGGTGAGCTCGCGGGGCCCGACATCCCTCAAGAGGGCCCCCACGGAGCCGGCCGTTGCTGCGATGATTCTCGACCAGCGACGGTCGGAGCTCATTCGCCACGCTGTGCGTGCTATAGCCCGCTCACTTCAACCCGTCCGGCCAGAGCGTGCGTTTTCGGACGAAGAGCTTTCCCTTGGCTTGGTAGCTTACGTTCTGTGGCTCGCTAGCTCCCTTCGAATGACCGAGCAGGAGAGACAGTACTGGTTCGGGGCGCCGAACGAATCGGCGCGTCGTTGCGCTATTGAGTTCGTCGATCTACATCTCGCAGACGATGCGGCCAGGGCAACGGTAAAGAAGCGATTCCCCGGCTTTCAGCCACAAGTCGAGCTACAGAAGGCGCGGAACAAGTATGATGATCCGGCATGGCGAGTGTGTCTCACTCGTGCGGTGATCATCGTCTGCCGGGCCCTGGCCTACGCGCATTCAGGTATTCAGGAGCCAGCCGCTCGCTTTCCCGAGGGCACGGTTCTCCCCGAACTGAGGGATGCGGGAGTGCAATGGGTGAGATCCTCCGCTGGCAATGGCGTTGCCGACCAGCTGGGTCGATACCTCTTGGGCGATCCGCTGCCAAATGTGCCTGTCTCCTTCTGACGGCGTAGCTCGACCAAAATCTCCTTCACGATAGGGAAGAACTATTCATCAAACATCTTCAGGAATTCTCCGGGATCAACTGTTTGGCCCGACAGAGTCTTGGGAACTCCCTCGAAGTCACAGATATGCCGAATCGCAATTTTTCCATCACCGAAAAGACTCTTTCCCAGGTCAGCCACCCCCGCTGTAAACACCCCGCGAAGCGTCATGATTTCGGCAACGCGAATTGCGGAGTTGACGCCATTCACGATCTCCCTAGGCGTAATACTGGTGCCGAGTGCTCCTTTGATTCCACTCACGAGGTCCTTCGTCACTCCGGGCAGGAGAACCTCGCGCACCGCAAACCCTTCAACGCCACTTTTAACAACGATGCTGGAGTAGATTCTCTCCTCCTCGATCCTAATCTCGGTCACCCCCCAGTAGGGGGTCTCCAGGTCTCTGCTTGGAAAGAAAATGAACTCGTTTAGCGAACCTACAACTTTAAGAGCAATAGCAGCGGCGTTCGAACTAGCTGTCAATTCGGCATCAAGTCTATGCTTTTCGACCAACTTGTTGTGCCGTTCAATTAGATGCGCGATTCTTGCGCATATATAGGCGACAATCTCGACAAGGGGCCCACGACAAACAACGGCCCCCGACCCCTCTTCGCAGAGTTCGTAGTGAGCTGGGCGTATTTCGTCGATCTCTGCCGCAAGCTGCGCCATTTGCTGGCCGTGCGACAGCGCGAACGCGCTGGAAAACGGGAACGAAAGGCTAGCGAAACTCTCCATGCCGTCCTCGGCTTCGCCAACCCAGAGGATAACGTCTGGAATAGTCGTCTGCCGACCTGATGTAGTGCTCGGCGGGTTGCTGGTGATCGGCAAGTGTGCGGTCCCGGCGGATCCGATCCTGAGCCAATACGGCGCCTGTCCGACGGGCATGTAGTCCATTGTGGTCCATGCGCCGGTCACGACTTGGAGCGACGATGCGTAACCGATCGGAATCACACGCTGTCG
>Ga0180009_10004277_pt1 | contig 15834 bp, 14 predicted proteins | sample OS_PC_MetaG_FD_123537 | JGI IMG/M metagenome (GOLD analysis project Ga0180009, IMG submission 123537) | Groundwater microbial communities from the Aspo Hard Rock Laboratory (HRL) deep subsurface site, Sweden - OS_PC_MetaG | ecosystem: Environmental > Aquatic > Deep subsurface > Groundwater...
CTAAAAGAAAGGGTTTCCCCCAATTTTCCTTTATTTCCCAATCGCAATCATCCGTTCCACGGCGGCGCGGGCGGGGCGGGCGATTTCGGGGGGGACGCGGACTTCGTGGGTGAGGTTTTGGAGGCAGGCGAGGAGGTCGGGGAGGCGGGTTTTTTTCATGTTGGGGCAGACCATCTTGTCCGAAGCCGGGAGGAACTCGCGGTTCGGGTAGAGCTTGCGCAGGGGGTGGAGGATGCCGGTTTCGGTGCAGATGATGAACTGTTTTTCATCCCGCCCCTTGGGAAAGGCGAGCATGCCGCTGGTGGACAGGGCTTCATCAGCCAGTTCGATGACCTCGGGCCGGCACTCGGGGTGGGCCAGGACCAGGGCATTGGGATAGTAGGCCTTGGCCTGGATCACGTCCGTTGCGGTGAGGCGGTCGTGGGAGGGGCAGTAGCCGTCCCAGTAGTGGATCTTCTTGCCTGTGCGGGAGGCTACGAACAGGGCCAGGTTCCGGTCCGGGGCCATGAGAACCTCGTTTTCCGGGAGGCTTTCCACCACGGAAACCGCGTTGGCCGAGGTGCAGCACACGTCGGTGAGGGCTTTCACGGCGGCCGGGGAGTTCACGTAGGTCACCACGGGCACGCCGGGGAGTTCGGCCTTGCGGGCCGCCAGGTCTTCGGGGGTGATCATGTCCGCCATGGGGCATCCGGCGGTGATCACGGGCATGAGCACGGTCTTGTCCTGGGACAGGATGGAAGCGGTCTCGGCCATGAAGTGCACGCCGCAGAACACGATGATCTCCGCATCCGTGGCTGCGGCCCTGCGGGAAAGCTCCAGGGAGTCCCCGGCCAGATCCGCCACGTCCTGGATCTCCGGAACCTGGTAGTTGTGGGCCAGGATGACGGCCTTTTTCTCCCGGGCCAGGGCCCGGATTTCGGCCTGCATGTCCCGGATTTCTTCGGGGGAGAGTTTCTTTGTCATGGGACCTCTCGCAAAGGCGGAATCAGAATGGTCCGGAGTCGTCCATGGACGCCACGTCCGTGCCCGGGGGCGGGGTGAATTCGAAGGTGTCGGGGGGCAGCCCGGGGCTCTCGGAGAAATCGGAGAACAGGATGCGGGTCCAGTCGCCGTAGTTGTTGAAGGACACCGATCCCAGAATGCGGCTGGTGTCCCGGGCGATGAGGAGGTACAACTCTGCGAACTCGGGCCGGGGCTTTTTGGGAACAAGCTTCAAGGCCCACGTTCCGGGAGTGCCGTGCTTGCGGACCCAGGCGTCATCGGCCATGGACACGGTGAAGTGTTCGGCCAGGACCCCGGGGTCGGACAAAAAGCTCGCCCCCTGGCCCGGGCCCATGACCCGGGCGGCGTCGCCCTTCATGGCCTGGTGGTCGGCCGGTCGATGAATCCACAAAGTTTTGCCGTCCGACACCACGATCTGTTTTTCCGGCTCCTCGTACATCCAGCGCATTTTGTCCGGGAACTGGAAGCAGGCGCTGCCGGATGCCTGGTCCTCCATGCCCATGCCCGAAAGGACCGAGACCTGGGCGAACCTGGCGCACAGGGATACGCCCTGGTGCCGTTGCCGGACTTTTTCCAGGATGTCCCGGGGCGTGGGCGTTTCCTCCGCCGGTGTAAAGGCCGGGGCCTGGGACGCGGCCAGGGCATCCAGGGTTTCCCGGGCCGGGACGTTTTCCGCGGTCGAGATTTGGGGGAGGACCATCAGGAGCCCCGCCAGGCAGGCGGCTGTGAACCATCTGAAAAAGGGGAGTCTTTTCATTTTCATCATTCCCGGGTTGCGGTAAATAATCTTGATACCGCTTTCGGGCGGCCGTGTAAAGGCCGGGCACCGGCCTCGCCGGGGCTTGACCCGGGGGGCTTTTATCGCCTACTTCTGATTTTTTCGAATGGTCCCTGGTCCTTCACCGGAGCCGGGCCCCCCCGTTTGGGCGGTTCGGAGGGAGACTCGCCATGCGCACTCCGTTTTCTTTGGAATTTTTTCAGGTGGCCCGCACTTTGGGCGTTAGGCCCTTCAAGTGGGTCCATTCCTATGTGTATTTCACCTACACCCGCCAGTACGTGGGAACGGGCCTTGCCCTGGGGCGGCGGCTGCCCCGGATTCCTGGGTTCCTGCGGCGCTGGGCCGTGACCAACTACCGGGGCAAGGCCACGCCCCTGGGGGACGCTAAAAAGCTTCTCCGGGTCAACCAGGAGATCGACTTGAAGGGCCTGGAGCGCATGATTCCCCTGGCCGAGGCCCGGAATGTGGTGCTGTCCACCGGGGACCGGATTCTCCTGGCCGAGTGCGCCTGCCGGGAGCTTCGGGAAAACCCCTGCAAACCCACCCAGGTCTGTATGTTCTTCGGAAAGGAGGTGGCCCCCTTTGTCCATCGCCAGAAACCGGAAAAAACCCGGTGGATCGGCCAGGACGAAGCCATCCAGGTCCTGGAGGACGCCCACGCCCGGGGCTGGTCCCATCTCACCTTTTCCCGGGAAATATCGGCGGACCGGTTTTTCGTGATCTGCAACTGTTGCGCCTGCTGCTGCGCGGCCTTCGAGACGGTGAACGCCTTCAAGGTTCCCGTGCTCCACGAGTCCGGGTACAAGGCCGTGGTTTCCGGGGATTGCCTGGGCTGCGGCCTGTGCGTGAAAAAATGCCCGGTGGAGGCGTGCTCCATTTCGCCGGAAACCTCCCGGGCCGTGGTGGACCTTGCCCTTTGCCTGGGCTGCGGAGCCTGCCTGCCGTCCTGCAAACAGGAGGCCCTTTCCCTGGAACCCGCGCCGGACGGGCTTCAGCCCATCCTGGGGTATTGACGGCCGCCCATGATCCATGCCTGGGAAAAGCGTCTTGGGGACTGGCTTTGCGCCTGGGAGGCGGAGGGCGGCAGCCGGACGGCCCTGGCCGGGGCGGGCCAGGCCCTGGTTGCCGAGCGGGAGGCCCTGGGGATTCACGGCCTGTGGGAAGTCCCGCCCATCATGCTGGCCGCCACCCTGGACGACGGTTGGGGACGCGGACTGGAAGTGATCCGTTCCTTTGCCTCGGCCGCCGGGATGGACGTGCGCTTCCTGGGCCTCTGCCAGGGGGCCGAGGCCATCCTCTCCGCCTGCCGGGAACTTTCCCCCGCCCTGGTGGGCCTCACCGTGCTCCAGGGCTTTTCCGACGAGGACCTTATCAAAATCGGGAAAAACCTGGCCCCGGGCACGCTTCTGGTGGCTGGCGGGGCGGCCTTCTCAGCGGACCCGGACCTGGCTGAAACCGCAGGGGTGGACTTCGTGGCCCGGGACGCGGCGGGGTTTTTGCGCTTTCTCCTGGACCGCCGCGCGGACATCGCCCCGGGCTTTTGAAATTCCCAACCCGAACCCTTCCTGTCATCGCTTCCCGTCCGTTTGTTTTTTTCTTCTTCCGGAAAGAAAAGGCTTGCATTCGCGGACCGGATTTTCTATTTATTGAACTCGATTCAATGAATGAAGGCGGTTCATTTTCTGGAAGCGCGTTCTAAAAATGAATGCGCGGACCGTCTTGAGACTAGCGCAGCCCGGCGGCGGCCAAGGGAGCAAAAACCGGTGGGGGTTTTCATTCCGGCCGCCCCGGGCTCGCTTTTTTTCCAACAAGATGCTTTTGGCAAGGAGGGGTTATGGATTTCGAGTTCACCCGGGAACAGCTCATGTTCAAGGAGGAGGTCATCCGGTTCGCCAAGAAGGAGATCGCTCCCCGGTGCGCCGAGCACGACCTCAAGGGCGAGTTCGACCTCGAGTCTTTCAGGAAGATGGGAGAGTTCGGCATCCTGGGCCTCCACTTCCCTGAGGAGTACGGCGGCCAGGGCGCGGACGTGGTGACCACGGTGATGGCCGGCGAGGCCCTGGGGGAGGCCGGCGTGGACGGCGGGCTCACCCTGGCCTACGGCGCCCACACCTTCCTGTGCGCGGACACCCTGTTCCGCCACGGCACCGAGGTCCAGAAGAGAAAATACGTGCCCAAGCTGGCTTCCGGCGAGTGGATCGGGTGCATGGGGCTCACCGAGCCCGGCGCGGGGTCGGACGTGGCCTCCATGACCACCGAGGCAGTGAAGCAGGGCGACAAATACATACTAAACGGTTCCAAGATCTTCATCACCAACGGACCCATTGCCGACGTGGCCGTGGTGTACGCCAAGACCGACCCCACTGCCAAGCACGCGGGCATCTCCGCCTTTGTCGTGGAAAAGGGCACGCCGGGCTACACCACGGGCGAACCGCTTAAAAAGATGGGCATGAAGACCTCGGTCACCAGCGAGCTCTTCTTCAATGACTGCGAAATTCCGGCGGAAAATCTTCTGGGTCAGGAGGGCATGGGATTTCTCATGGCCATGGAGACCGTGGAATGGGACCGGAGCGCGCTTCTGGCCCCCTTTATCGGTTCAGGGGCCTTTCTTCTGAAAAAATGCACGGATTACGCCAAAAAGCGCATCCAGTTCGACCGGCCTATCGGCAAGTTCCAGGCTGTGAAGCACCGCTTAGCCGAAATCCGGATCATGACCGAGGCGGCCCGGGGGCTGGTGTACCGTATCGCCTGGTGCAAGGACCAGGGCAGGCCCTTGAACCACCTGGAAGCCGCTGTGGCCAAGCTCTTTGTGGGAGATTGGAGCCTTTCGCCCTCCAATGACGCCATGTTGATCTTCGGCGGCTACGGCTACTGCCACGAGTACGATGTGGAGCGGGTCTTCCGGGACTCCCGCCTCGCACCCATCGGCGGAGGCACCTCGGACATCCAGAAGATGATCATCTCCCGGCTCATGTAGCCAGGATCAAGGAGGAAATCCATGAACTACGATTTCACCGAGGCTGAACTGCTCTTCGCGGGGGAGGTGGAAAAGGCTGCGGCCCAAATGCCCCTGGCCCCCGCCTCGGGAACCTTTTTTTCCAATGCCGAGATCAAGGCGGCCCTGGGTCTTTTGGCAAAAACCCCCTACCTGGCCGTGGGCCTGGACAAGTCCGCAGGCATGGGCGCGGTCATCCATATGGCGTCCATGGAGTCCCTGGCGTCCCTGGCGCCTTCCATGGCTCTGTGCGTGGAGATGAGCACCCGGGTCTTTGGCCGCCTGCTTGCTGCCCATGGGTCTGATGTGGCCAAGGAAAAGGTCCTGAAGCCGCTTCTGGCCGGGAACCTGGTGGGCGCGGTGGCTCTTTCCGAGGGGGCCATGAACGTGGAGAACGACCCCTTTTCCACCCAGGGCCTGGAGCAGGGGGATGGTTTCTCCGTGACCGGGGCCAAGAACTGGGTGGTGAACGCCCCGGCGGCGGATGTCATCGCCGTGGCGGGCCGGGTGGGGGACAAGGTGGCCTTCTTCCTGGTGCCCGCCGGTGCTCCCGGGCTTCTGGTGGAGGCTCCGGCCACCACCATGGGTTACGAGGCTGCGCCCCTGTCAGGCCTGTCCCTGGAGAACTGCGCGGTGCCCCGGGACATGATCCTGGGCCCCTTTGACGCGAAAACCATCCTGGCCGAGGCCCGGGAATTGGAGAATCTGGTGTTGCTGGGCCTGGCCCTTGGGGCCATGAAATCGGCCTTCGGCCAGGCCAAGGCCCACGCCAAGAGCCACAAGAGCGGCGGCAAGCCCATCATCGCGTTCCAGGAAGTGGGCTTCAAGCTCTCGGAGATGCTCACCATGCTCCAGGCCAGCGAGCTTCTGGCCTTTCGGGCCGCGTGGCTGGCGGAAAAGGGCGACAAGGCCACGGCGGACGTGCTCCTGTGCGCCAAGGTGTTCGTGGCCGAGTGCGCCGAGAAGGTGACCGGCGAAGCCCTCCGGATTCTCTCCGGCGCGGGCTGGACCGGGACCGGCCCGGCCCAGGGAGCCTTTCGGAACGCCAAGTGGTCCCAGATCGCCGGAACCTCCACGGAGATCGCCCGGGTGAAGATCGGCGACAGCGCCCTGGGGTACAAATAACTCCCTATCAGCGGACCGGAACGGCTCTTATGTCCAACACGAAAAAAAGTCAGGTGCAGTCCAAGAGCGCCCTGCGCCGCCAGAGGGAGCGGGAGCTTCGGTACCAGACCATCCTCTCGGCGGCGGAAAAGCTTTTCTCCTCCGAGGGGTACCACGGGGCCAGCATGGAGCGCCTGGCTGAAATGTCCGAGGTCTCCGTGGGCACGGTGTACTTCTATTTCAAGAACAAGGAGGACCTGCTCCTCCACCTCCTGAACCAGATCGCTTACGCCCTCCGGGAACTGGTGGGCTCGGAGTTCCGCCGGGCCGACGCCACCCTGGAGGGTTTCAAGAAGGCGGGTGCGGCTTTTTTCAAGGAGTTCTGCCCCCGGCACCCGGAAAAGCTCGCCATCATCTTCCGGGAGTCCGTGGGCCAGTCCGTCCATGTGGAAGAGCACCGGAAGAAGATTTTCGACAAGTTCATCGCCGATGTCCAGGGGGCGCTGAACCGGCTGGCGGACAGGATGGGCGTTTCGTACAGGAGCCCCCACTCCGCCGAGATTCTGGCCGTGTCCATAGTGGGCATGTACGAACGGCTGGCCTACCACTACCTCATCTGGCGAAACAGTTGCACGGACCTGGACGCCATCGCGGAGGACGCCCTGACCTTCATCGAGGGAGGGGTGCAAAACCTCTGGACCCGTTGATGCATGGCCGCATTTGAGGGGGGAACAGAAACCCCGGTTTCCCTGTTTTTTTCAAACGATTTCAATGGATGCAATTCGGTAGCCATGCTGCTCAAAGGCGCGCTTCACGTGCACACCACCTGTTCGGACGGGGAAATGTCCATCTACGAGGTGGTGCGGGCCCACGAGGCCATGGGTTTTGATTTTATCGCCCTCACGGACCACGACTTCCTGCTTCGGCCGGAATGCTACGAGGAGGTCCGCAGCCTGTCCACGGACCTCCTGATCCTGCGGGGCGTGGAGATGACCGTGTTCGCCCGGGGCTACGTGCATATAAACCGCATCGAGGGAAACGAAGACGTGCTCCACGTGTTCAACCACCCCGATGAGCTGGGGCTCCCGGTAAAAAAGGCCGTGAAGCGCATCCTGGAGGTGGCGGACCGCATCCCCCTGGATGCCGTGGAGATCACCACCAAGGGGTTCCACACCCCGGAGTTCGAGGTGGACGCCCTGCCGTTCTCCAAGGTGGCCACGGACGACTCCCACACCCGGCACATGATCGGCCGGGCCTGGGTGGAGCTGGAATGCAAAAAGGACCCGGACTCCATCATCCGGAGCATCCGGTTCGGGGATTTTTGGAACTGTTTCGCTTAAGTAAAAAAGATTAACGCAGATTGCGCAGATTGTTAAAAATGATTTTCGCAGAAAATTATTAAAAGTTCATCTGTGTTATCTGCTTTTTTTGAATCTGCGTAATCTGCGTTAGTTTTTTTTATAACAAATGGTGCCGGGGAGGCGTTGGAACCCCCGGCCGACACCATCATCCTGCCAAGGAGGAGAAGCCATGAAACGTGTGGGTATTTGTGCCGTGGCACAGACCACCTACGAGCGGAACAAGTGGCACCAGCGGTTCCAGGGCATGGCCCTGGAGGTGCTGGAACAGCTTCTTGCCGCCACCGGCCTGGACTTTTCCGAGGATGGGGGGATCAACACCACCGTCAGCTGTTCGGACGACGTGTTCGATGCCCGGACCATCTCGGACAACGCCATGACCGATGTGCTGGGGGCCCATTTCCGGTGCGAGGAAAAGGTGGCCCAGGAGGGGCTCCAGGCCGTGTACTACGCTGCGGCCACCATTCTTTCCGGCCACACGGACGTGGTGCTGGTCATGGGGCATGCCAAGGAGTCCCAGTCCGCCAGCCGCAACATGATCACCCACCTGGCCTTTGACCCCTACTACACCCGCCCGGTTGGCCTGGATTTTCTGGCTGCGGCCGGCCTCCAGGCCCGGGCCTACGGCCTGCGGTCCAAAATCAGCGAGGAGCAGCTCGCCAGGATCGTGGTGCGGGCTCGGGAGAACGCGGCGAAAAACGACCGCATCCAGGATCTCGCCCAGGTGACGGCCGAGGAGGTCATGGCTTCCGAGCTTCTGGCCGATCCCATCCGGGATCTCCACACCTACCCCGTGTCCGACGGCTGCGTGGGCATGATCCTGGCCAGCGAGGAGCGGGCGAAAACGCTCACGGACAATCCCGTGTGGATCACCGGTACGGGCAACTGCATCGACTCGTTCTTCCTGGGCGACCGGGACTACGCAGGCAACTTCCCCCTGCAAAAGGCCGCCGAGCGGGCCTACAAGAGAGCGGGAATCACGGACCCGGCCAAGGCCTTTGACGTGGCGGAGATCTCGGACCAGTACGCCTACCAGCTTCCCATGTGGGCCGAGGGCCTTTCGCTTTGCCCGGAAAATGCGGGCCCGGCCTATATGGACGCCCTGGGCAAAAACCACGGGCCTGCGGTGAACCCCTCGGGCGGCATGCTGGCGGGCAATCCCCTGCTTTTGGGAGGGCTCGTCCGGGCTGCGGAATGCGCGCTCCAGCTGAAAGGCGAGGCGGGCGGCCGCCAGGTTCCGGACGCCAAGCGGGCTTTGGCCCACGGCGTCATGGGGCCTGCGGGGCAGTTCCATTCCGTGATGGTTCTCGAAAGGGATTAGGAGGCAACCATGAAAAAGAACCGCAACGTCGGCATTGTCGGAGTGGGACAGAGCGTCTACTCCTCCCATCGGGAGGAGGTGAACCAGCCGGAGATGATCCACGAGGCCGTGGTCGAGGCTCTGGAGCACGCAGGCATCACCATGGACGATGTGGATTGCGTGGTCCACGGCAATATGGAGCTCTTTGAGATGGTGCACCAGCCGGACCTTTGGCACGTTCTGGGCACCGGTGCCTGGGGCAAGGAGACCCTCCGGGTCACCACGGGCGGCACCACGGGCGCGACGCTCGCCTGCGCCGCAGACAACCTGGTGGCCTCCGGGCTTCACGACGTGGTGATGGCCATTGGTTTCGAGAAGCTCCAGGAAGGCCACACCACGGGCGGCATCACCAATATGGCCGATCCCCTCTGGGCCCGCCAGCTCCAGACCGGCGCGCTCACGGGAATGACCGCCGCGGACATGATCACGGAGTTCGGCGAGGAACGAGCCAAGAAGGCGTCCATGATCTATCGCATCATCATGGACGAGCACGCCATGCTGAACAAGAAGGCCCATCGCCGCCTGGGGCTCACCATGGACCAGGGCGACGATCTGGCCAAGACCTCCCCGGCCCTGGTGGGCGAGCTCCGCATGATCCATATGTGCTCCCAGAGCGACGGGGCCTGCGTCATGATCTTCGCCAGCGAGGAAAAGGCCAAGGAGATCCGGAAAGGACGCCGCATCGCCTGGTTCAAGGACCATATCACGGCCCACCGGGAGGAGATGTTCGTGTTGTTCGGAGACGCTCCGGTCTTCACCACCCACCGCTACGCGGCCCAGAAGCTCTTCGAGAGAAACGGCATCAAGGATCCCGTGGAGGAAATCGACGTGTTCGAGATGTACGACCCCTCCTCCTGGTGGGGCTCGGACTGGCTGCGGGAATTCCTTCTCTTTGATGGCGACGAGGCTCTGAAGCTCATCGAGAACGAGGAGATCCGCATCACGGGCAAGTTCCCGGTGAATCCCTCGGGTGGAGTCATCGCCTCCAACCCCATCGGAGCCACGGCCATGGTCCGAGTGGCCGAAGCCGCCCTCCAGGTCATGGGGGAGGCCGGGGATCATCAGATCCCCAAGGATGTCCATCAGGCGCTGGCCTCGGGATTCGGCGGCACCCTGTGGACCGTACTCATGCTCCTCACCGACGAGCCGCCCCACTAGCACGGCGGCCCGGGGGATAAACTTTCGCCTACAACCCCAAGATCATGCAGGGAGGCACCATGAACCTCGGAAACTTCTTGGACGAAAAAGTATCCAAGTACGGGGATTCGCCGTTTCTCCAGTTCTACGACACCACCGTGACCTACGCCGACTTCGGCCGTAAGGTGAACATTCTTGCCAACGCCCTGAAAAAACAGGGGTTTAGCAAGGGCGACTTCATTCACGTGCTGGTGCAGAACAGCCCCGAAACCCTCATGGCCTACTTCGCCATCATGAAGATCGGCGCGGTGGCCGGACCCATCAACGGCTGGTGGAAAGCCCCGGAGGTGAAATACCTCTTGAACGACTCCCAGGGGCCGGGCCTCCTCATCGAGGACCAGTATCTGCCCATCCTGAAGGAGATCCAGGCCGACTGCCCGTATCTGAAGACCATCATCGAGGTGGGGGACAATCCGGACCCGGCCCACCTGAGCTTTGCGAGCCTGCTCAACGAGAACGAGGACGACAGCCCGGTGGCCTGCCAGGCCGACTCCGATGACACGGCCTACATCTTCTACACCTCGGGCACCACGGGAAACCCCAAGGGCGTGCTCCTCAGCCACAGGAACGTGCTGGCCGATGTCAAAGGCACGGTGGAGGCCATGGCCCAGGAAGAGAAGATGTGCGTCCTGGTCTTTTTGCCTCTCTTCCACGTGAACGCCATGCTTACCCTCTCTTTTTCCATCGCCCTGGGCCACCAGGTGGTGCTCCGCAGGACCTTTTCCGCCTCGGAGTTTTGGGAGGTGGTGGACAAGTACAAGGTCAATTTCTGGTCTGCGGTTCCCACCGTGTACCAGATCCTGCTCAAGGACCCGGGCCGCCAGCAATACGACCTGTCGTCGCTGCAGTTCGGCATCTGCGGGGCCGCGCCCCTCACCGCCGAAACCATGACCCAGTTCCAGGACACCTTCGGCATTCCCATCATCGAGGGCTACGGCCTCACTGAGGCCACCTGCGTGTCCACCATCAACCCCCGGGACGGCGTGCGCAAGATCGGGTCCATCGGCCTGCCACTCCCCGGCCAGGACGTGAAGATTCTGGACGAGGACGGCAACGAGGCTCCCCGGGGCGGGCGCGGGGAGATCTGCATCGGCGGCGATGTGGTCATGAAGGGCTATTACAACCGCCCCGAGGCCACGGCCGAGACCATCGTCAACGGCTATCTCCACACCGGCGACGTGGGGATCATGGACGAGGACGGCTACATCTTCATCGTGGACCGCATCAAGGACATGATCATCCGGGGTGGTGAGAACATCTACCCCAAGGAGATCGACAACTTCCTGGCCGGGCATCCCAAGATCAGCGAGGCCGCCACAGTGGGCGTGCCGGACCCGGTCATGGGCGAGGAGGTGAAGGTTTACGTCATCCCGTCGGATGACTCCCTCACCGAGGCGGAAGTCATCGAGTTCTGCAAGAAGAACCTGGCGTCCTTCAAGGTGCCCAAACACGTGGAGATCCTCACGGACGAGGACTTCCCCCGGAGCCCCATCGGCAAGGTGCTGAAAAAGACCCTGCGCGATTGGGCCAAGGAAGGCCCCCGGCCCAAGGGGCCCACGGGTCCGCTGGTCACCCCGGACATGATCTTCCAATCCATGCCCAACCGGGTGAACCCCGACGGCGTGGCCGGGATCACCGCCAACCTGGGCTATGCGCTGGCAGGCGAGGGCGGCGGCGAGTGGACCGTGTCCGTGCATGACGGCAAGGTGGAGATTCTGACCGGCCTCAAGGACCCGGCTGTGACCACCACGGTGGCGGCCAGGGATTTCGTGGATATCACCCTGGGCAAGCTGGACGGCATGAGCGCGTTCACCTCCGGCCGCCTGAAGGTGGATGGCGACTTCGGCGTTCTTACCAAGAGCGGCAAGTTCTTCAAGAAATACGTGCCCCCGGCGGCCCCGCCCGTGGTGACGATCCAGGATATCTTTTACTCCATGCCCACCCGCGCCCGGGCCGAGGGCATCGCCAACGTCACCGCCAACCTGGGCTACGTGGTCACGGGCGATGGCGGCGGCGAGTACACCGTGTCCGTGCATGACGGCAGGGTGGAGATCCTGGAAGGACTTCACGACCCGGCGGTCACCACCACGGTTTCGGCCAAGGACTTCATCGCAGTGACCCTGGGCAAGCTGGACGGCATGAGCGCGTTCACCTCCGGCCGCCTGAAGGTGGATGGCGACTTCGGAGTGCTCACCAAGAGCGGCCAGTTCTTTAACAAGTTCCAGCCTCCCCAGGCCGAAGGCGAGAAGACGGAAGAACTCCTGGTCATCAAGCAGGTCCTGTCCATCCCCCAGAAGTTTTCCACCGGGCCGGTCATGGGGCGCTTTTTGAACGCCTTCAAGGAAAAGCGCATCCTGGCCAACAAGTGCCCGTCCTGCGGCCGGCTTCAGCTTCCCCCCCGGGAGGTCTGCGCCGAGTGCCGCGTGCGGGTGGACGAGTTCGTGGAGGTGGGGCCTGAAGGCCGCCTCACCATCTCCGACATCGCCTACTACGCGAGTCCGGACCCCCTCACCAGCGACGTGCGGGACACGCCCTACTGCGCGTGCCACATCCTTCTGGACGGCTGCAAGGGACATGAGACCCTCTGGCACGAGCTGAATCCGGATGACATCCCCCGGGCGAAAAAGGGGGCCAGGGTGCGGCCTGTGTGGAACCAGCACCGGGTAGGGGCCATCACGGATATCATGTACTTCGAGATCATCGACTAGGGAGGCTGGCCATGGTTGATACCAAAAAACACCCCGACTGCTTTGTGGTGAAGGGGAAACTGGCCCTGCCGTACCAGTATTTCGCAGGACGCACGGGCAGTCGTTTCCTCATCGCCATGCGTGACGAAAACAAGATCCGCGGCCAGAAGTGCGATCATTGCGGAAAGGTTTTTGTGCCCGCCCGCCAGACCTGCGAGCGCTGCTTTTCCGACATCTCGGAAAACTGGGTGGATGTGGGACCCTGCGGCGAGGTTACCGGCTTCACAGTGGTGCGCTACGCCGAGCCCCACAACGTCATGAAACCCCCGTACATTCTGGCCATGATCAAGCTCGACGGCTCGGACACGCCTATCACCCACATCGTCCGTGGTATCCCGGCCAGCCAGATGAACGAAGGGCTTCGGGTCAAACCCGTGTTTGCCCGGAAAAAGGCGGCCCCCAACACCATCGGCAACATCGAGTGTTTCCGGCCGGAGGACGCGGGGAGTGTGGGGCGTGGATTCACCTACGAAGAACTGGAAGTGGGCATGACCGCCTCCTTCACCAAGACCATCACGGAAACGGACGTGTACCTCTTCGCGGGCATCTCGGGCGACTTCAACCCCATGCATCTGAACGAGGAATTCGCCAAGAAAACCCCGTTCGGCACCCGCATCGCCCACGGGGCGCTGCCCCAGAGCCTCATCGCGCCGGTTCTGGGCATGAAGCTTCCTGGACTGGGCACCGTGGCCCTGGAGATCAACACGCGATTTCGCGCGCCTACTTTTTTCGGCGACACCATCACCGCCACGGCTGAAGTGGTGGAAAAGCTCCCGAAAAAACGCTGGGTCCGCCTGGAACTCACCTGGACCAAACAGGACGGCACCGTGGTGGGCACCGGCGACGCCATCGCCATCCCGCCCGGGAGCCTGTGATCCTGGAGGGTTAGAAGCGTGGGGGAACCTTTCTTTTAAAAAAGAAAGGTTCCCCCACACCCCCTCCAAAGAAAACTTGGGATCGGAGATGCTGCGCATCTCCTAAAAAAACGGCCCGAGGCCAGGAAAAAGTTCCCCATAGCCTTTCCCCCCTTTTCCAAAGGGGGGCAGGGGGGATTCGTCCCAAGGGGCAAAGCATCTTTCCACAATTAAGGCCCGGCAGCCAAGCTCGGTTATCTGCGTAATCTGTTGATTTGTTGCTTTTTCCCCATCCCAAACCCGCACGAAAGGAGGCGGCCCGTTTCCACCGGGTCCGAATCCCGGCGGTTTTCCGGGCCAAAAATCCATGGCCACCAACGAATTCCGCACCCAGGCCGTTCCCGCCGAGTACTTCACCAAGACCCATGAAATGTTCCGCAAGGAAATCCGTGCGTGGGTGAAAAAGGAGGTTCTCCCCTTTATCGAGGAGTGGGAGGAGGCGGGCGAGTTCCCCCGGGAGCTTTACAAGAAGGCCGCGGACGCCGAAATCCTGGGCATCTGCTATCCCGAGGAAGTGGGAGGCACGCCTGCGGACCTCTTTTTCGGCCTGGTGGTCACCGAGGAACTCATGCGCACTACCTCCGCCGGGTTCGCCGCCAGCCTGGGCTCCATGAACATCGCCCTGCCGCCCCTGGTCATGCACGGCACCCAGGAGCAAAAGGAGAAATTCGTCAAGCCCGTGCTCCGGGGCGAACGCATCGCGGCGCTTGGCATCACCGAGCCCTCGGGCGGTTCGGACGTAGCCCGCATCCGCACCACCGCCGTGCGCGACGGCGATCACTACGTGGTGAACGGCTCCAAGACCTTCATCACCTCCGGCATCCGGGCTGATCAGCTCACCACCGCCGTGCGCACCGGCGGCGAGGGCCACGCGGGCATCTCCATGCTCGTCATCGAGCGCGACACCCCGGGCTACTCCACCTCCACGCCGCTCAAAAAGATGGGCTGGTGGGCCTCGGACACCGCTGAAATCTACTTTGACAACTGCCGCGTGCCTGTAGCAAACCTCATCGGTCAGGAAAACCAGGGCTTCTATTTCATTATGGAAAATTTCCAGATCGAACGCCTGGCGCTGGCCGTCATGGCCAACATGACCAGCCAGATCGCCCTGGAAGAGTCCTTGAAGTATGCCAAGGAGCGCGAAGCCTTTGGCCGCAAGCTGAAAGGTTTTCAGGTCATCCGCCACAAGCTCGTGGACATGGCCACCCAACTGGAAGCCTCCAAGGAATTCACCTATCGTGTGGCCTCCAAAATTTCCGCCGGCGAAAATCAGGTCAAGGAAGTCTCCATGGCCAAGAATTTCGCCTGCAAGGCGGCCGACTTCGTCACTTTCGAGGCGGTCCAGATTTTCGGCGGCTACGGCTTCATGCGCGGCCACACCGTGGAACGCCTCTTCCGCGACAACCGCATTTTGTCCCTGGGCGGCGGCACCTCGGAGATCATGAAGGAAATCATCAGTAGATTGATGATCCAGTAAAAGGGGAGGGGGCTCTTTTTTCGGAAAAATGCCGATGGATTCGGGGGCATTTCTCCTGGCAACAGCTCCATTCGAGGCCCCAGGCAAAAAAAGGATCTTCAATCCGGGCCGGATACCATGCCGCTGACTGCCCCGTGACCCGGGTCAGTCAGCGGCCAGCTTCACGAACAGAAAAGCCCCCTGGCTCGACCCGGCCCGGACATCTCCCCGGGACATCCGATGCTCGGCCGCGCGGTAGCCCTCCAGGTGGCGGATCTCGTAATCCGCTTCGTCCAGGTCCAGGGCCCGGTCCCAGTCCCCTCCGCAGATAAAAACCAGAAGCTCCATGAGCATGGCTCCCTGGCGCACCCCTGAGTCGTCGTAGCCCACCGCCGCTTTGCACGTGCAGAGAGCCTTGTGATACTCTCCGTCCTCCAGGGAAAACCCTTCCGGGGGGCGGCCCACCGCAGTTCCGCAAAAGGGGCAGGCAGGGCGGGGAGTGGGGCGGCTTCCAAAGGGCAGCATGGTCATTCTCCAGGGCTTGAGGACCGGGAACGCCCCCGGCGGGCTCATCCCTTCAATCTAACGCCCCGGGGCGGGCTGTCAAACCGCATCGGGGTTATGGCGAGGACGTATGTGGATTTTCCTGTCCGTGCTGTGCGCGTGGTTTTTGGCCACAGCCGACGTCTTTGCCAAGCAGGAACTGGCGGACGGAGACACCCTGGTCCTTTCCTGGGCCCGGATGGTCTTCGCCCTGCCCATTCTGGCCTTCCTCATCCCCCTGGGCAAGCCCCCGTCCGATCCCGGGACGTTCCTGTTCTGGCTGGCAGCGGCCCTTCCCCTGGAAATCCTGGCCCTGCTCCTGTACATGGCCGCCCTGAAACGCTCCCCCATGTCGCTGACCGTGCCCTTCCTGGCCTTCA
>Ga0180009_10004278_pt1 | contig 15833 bp, 16 predicted proteins | sample OS_PC_MetaG_FD_123537 | JGI IMG/M metagenome (GOLD analysis project Ga0180009, IMG submission 123537) | Groundwater microbial communities from the Aspo Hard Rock Laboratory (HRL) deep subsurface site, Sweden - OS_PC_MetaG | ecosystem: Environmental > Aquatic > Deep subsurface > Groundwater...
AAATCCGCACGATTAAAGGGATGGGATTATGGTGCAGATGCGTATTATTTTGTAACAATTTGCACACACGAACGCGAACATTTTTTTGGTCGCGTAATGCGGGATAATGGCGGGGACGCGTCCGTGGCATTGTCCGGGGTTGGGGTGGTTGCGCGGGATTGTTGGAATAAAATCCCGAATCATTTTGAAAACGTAATATTGGATGAATATATGGTGATGCCGAATCATTTCCATGGGATAATACAAATTTGTAAATATCCGGTGGATGATGGGCACGCGAAATCCGTGGATATCCGTTATGGTGGACGTAGAGACGTTGCATGCAACGTCTCTACCGTGGCGCGCACAATGGGCATCGACATAAAACACACGTCTCATAATGAACGGAAAAAATGGATGTCAAAAATTTCACCGAAATCCGGTTCATTACCAACAATTATTCGTTCATTCAAATCCGCCGTAACAAAACAATGTAATGATTTTGAATATGATTTCAAATGGCAAACCCGTTTTTATGATCGAATTATACGGAATGAAGAAACATTAGGAAAAATTCATGAATATATCAAAAATAATCCAAATATGTGGCATCGTGATAAGAATAATCCAGAAGGAATATTTATGTAATTTATATAAATAATAAAATCACCCCATTCGACCCAATCCCGCCTCTCCCGCGCCCGTCGTTGGCATGCGGGCAGGATATTGCTAAATAGACAAACACGTGTTTAACTATTAAAATATAAATGAATAATGAATTAATTATTAAATTAAATATATGAAAAAAGTATTTTTTCTAGCACTCATTGGATTTGCATTTGTGTTATCAGGATGCACAGCTAAATCTGATGATGTTCAAGAAGACGACATTCTCAAGCCACAAGAACAGACATTTACAGAAGAGGACTATCAAACAGCGCGTTTGTACCTTGAGTTTAATATCATTCAATACGCGCCAGAAGAGCCAGTCCTTGGAGGTTCGTGGTATATGACAGATGTTTTGTTTGAAGGAGATAGAGCATTAGTGAGCTATGAAGATGGGCATATTGCCAGAAAAACACTTGTTGATTTAAATATTGACAGTAATCATAATATTACTGTAATAAATTCTATTCGCGTGTTTTCTGATGAGCGTGATGAGATAAATGCCAGTATCGGCGATAGATTCGCGATTGCATTAGAATCAAACCCTACAACAGGATTTAAATGGAATGTTGGAGATTTGTCAGGCGCAACCATACTAAAAGAAGAAGGGTTTATTCCATCACAAGGAGAGCTTGTTGGCGCTGGAGGAACAGAATATTTTATTTATGAAGCAGTCGCAGTTGGCGAAGACGCGATTATGCTTTCATACGCCCGTCCTTGGGAAAGCGTTCAGCCATTAGAGACAAAGATATTTAATGTTGTTGTAGAATAATTTTTCGCAAAAAAAGAAGGCATCGCATGAATTTTATGCGATGCCTTTTGTCGGCGGTTGGTGGATTCTCTTCATACGATGAGGTCTACCATAGATTCCTTGTCTGCGCGGAGATGGCCCTCGTCCTCTCCGATCATGACTCTGTCGCCAGCTCCGACGACTCTTGGATCAGCGAGCACGATTGCAGGCCTTCCAGTGACTGTTTCAACCCTCTTTACATCATAAGTCCCTTCTGGAACTACTGGTCCGCGCAGCCGATCAGCGAAGTTCCATGTGTGCCATCCATCACTTGGAACACGAAGTTGCATAATCTACCTCCTTGTGGGTTTAGAGTGGTTTGTTTTTTGTGCGATTATTAGTAATGTTTACATAGTTTAATTATTTTTGCAATCTTTCTATTATACTTGTATTGTAGTATAATAGCGTTTAAACATGGAAAAATCAGAAGAAAAACAATTAATAAAACGAGCAAAAAAGGATCCGCAAGCATTTGGGGCTATATTTGAAGAATATTATGAGCCGATTTTTGGATACGTGCTAAAACGCACAGGCCATGTTCATTCAGCGCAGGATATTGTGTCAGAAACATTTTTTAAGGCATTGGATCGGCTTTGGCAGTTCAAGTGGCAGAATGTGTCAATTTCAAGCTGGCTCTATCGCATTGCTACTAATGAAGTGAATCAATATTATCGCAAGCGCACAAAAGACGTCTTAAAGTTGCCTTGCTAACATATCATGAGCGTCAATCTCAAATCAAAGCGTTTGGTCAGATTATAATTGATAAAATAAAATATATATCATTAGGTAAAAAAAGCACAGTTATGGCAACAGTCGCGATTTTTGGACTTGTTGTCACAGCTGGAGTGTTTGGTCCAACAGCTTCAGAAGTTGCTCAAGCAGAAGCAGTTATTACAGTAAAGCGCGCGATTGCTAGATTTGCAGTAAATTTAGATTGTATAAAAATCGCTCTTAATAGGGCGGTTTTTATTTTGTTAAGATTGTGGTATAATAAAAGAGTTAGAATTGAAATAAATTATATCAGTAGATATAATCTCATTCGCTCGGCAATAAAAAATGCAAGCATTTTCATTGCTCTCACTCATATCGATTATGAAAAAAATATTTTTAGCAATTGTAATTGTTGGAGTGATTGGCATAGTTATTTGGGCTGTAAAATTCAGAGAGCCGGTTGGCCCTGAATATGTTACAGAAATAGTTGAAATCGGAACTTTGACGCAAAGCGTTGAAGCAACTGGAAAAGTTGAATCAATGGAGCGGATTGACTTGAATTTCAGAACATCCGGCAGAATCAGCGAAATGAATGTTAATGTTGGCAATGAAGTAAAAAAGGGGCAGATTTTGGCGCGTTTAGAATCCAGGGCTTTATTGAGCCGTGTGAGCGACGCGCAGGCGCAAGTTGATAAAGAAAAAGCAGATTATGACAAACTGCTCGCAGGTTCGTCTGATCAAGGAATCCAGGTATCTGAAGATACAGTCACTCAAAAACAGCAGGATGTTTCAGCAGCTGAGAACGCTCTTGCGAATTTGCGCGTAAAGCGAAAAACAGAGCAGGACAATCTCAAGGAAAAAGCAATCACTGTTTTAAATAATGAAGTTTTAGTTTCTGAACTTGCAATAGAAGTGATTGATAATACTTTAGATGATCCTGATGCTAATTCTAGTTATGCTTATATAACATCTGATAAAAATGCGGCGCAATTAAGCCGTGATAATGCTAATAATAAGATTACATCTGTGGATGTTGTTGTTGATGTTTTAACAGTAAATTCTTCTGACACTGATGTATTAGCAGGTTTAGATGACGGGAAATTAATGTTGGACTCTGTTAAAGACGCTTTATCTGATGCAATGATTGTTTTAAAAACAGCTGATACAACATATAGTTTTACAGAATCAGACATTGACACGTTGAAGAGCAATATTCAGACAAAGCAAACAACAGTTAATACATCCCAGACAAATATTGTGACTGCAAAGACAAACTGGACAGATAAAATCGCTTATTATAACGACCAAGTCGCGAATGCTGAAGATGCTGTTGCGCAGGTCCAAAGCGCTTTAAGAGTGGCGCAATCCCAGCTAGAATTAGAAAAATCACCTCCGCGTGATTTTGAGATTAACGCGCAAAAAGCAAAAATCAGCCAAGCAGAAGCGGCCTTGAATCTCGCCTTGGCTAATTTAGAAGAGGCAGTTATTCGTTCTCCTTTAAATGGAACAATCACAAAAAAATACTATGAAGCAGGGGAGCAGACATCCTTATCTAGTCCTGTTCTTGAGATGATTGGACAGGCAACACTTGAGATTGAAGTTGATATTTCTGAATCAGATATCGCGAAAGTAATAGTCGCGCAAGATGCTCAAATTACTTTGGACGCGTTTGGCGATGAGAAAGTGTACATTGGTTCTGTGACATTCGTGGATCCTGCTGAGACATTAATTTCTGATGTTGTGTATTACAAAGTTAAAGTCGCGTTTAGCGACAGTGGCCAAGTTAAGCCAGGCATGACAGCTAATGTGACAATTGTGACTGATTCAAAGGAAAATGTTTTATTTGTTCCTTTCCGCGCTGTGAAATCGCGAAATGGAGACAAATATGTTGAAGTTTTTATTAACGGACAAGCAGTTGAGCGTGATGTTGTGGTTGGTTTGCGTGGTGATGAAGGAATTGAGATTATTTCAGGCATTGAGGCAGGTGATGAGGTAATTACTTTTATAAAAGAGAAATAATGTCTTTGATTGACGTCAAAAATTTACACAAAGAGTTTGTCACTGACGGAGTTGTGACAAAAGTGCTTCATCATATTGATTTTGAAATTTCAGAAGGCGAGTTTATCGCGATTATGGGGCCTTCTGGATCTGGCAAATCAACTTTGATGCATATTTTGAGTTTTTTGGATCGCCCAACTTCTGGCGAATTTTTGTTTAAAGGAGAGAATACAACAGAATTTGATGATAAAAAATTAGCTCACCTTCGCAACAGCGAGGTTGGATTTGTATTCCAACAATTTAATTTGCTGCCAAGAACATCTGTGTTTGACAATGTTAAATTGCCATTGACTTACACAAAGAAAGTGCAAGAAAAAGGAAAGAAAAAATTAGTGGATGACGCCATAGAGGCAGTTGGATTAGAACATCGCAAAAACAATCTCTCAAACCAGCTTTCTGGCGGGGAAAAACAGCGCGTCGCAATCGCGCGCGCCTTGGTTAATGATCCTGATGTGATTTTCGCGGACGAGCCGACTGGAAATCTTGATTCAAGATCAGGAGCCCAGGTTATGGAGATTCTGGATGATTTGTCTGATAAAGGAAAGACAATTATCCTTGTCACGCATGAGCAGTATACTGCAGAATATGCGGAGCGGATAATCAAGCTCAAGGATGGCGAGATTGTGTCTGACTCAAAGGAGCATTATCGCAGGAGAAAGGGATTACAGAAGTAATTTATTGTTTTTGCAGAGCATCTACTGGTTCAAGATCAGCGGCTTTTTTGGCTGGGTAGATTCCGAAAATCAGGCCAGTTGCGCAAGAAAATCCTACGCCAAGAATTATGCCAAAGTTGGAGAATGTATATCCCCAATCAAGCCCAGTCACGTTCGCGCCGTACATTGCTCCTAAACTGATAATCTCCCCGATTATAATACCCACAATACCGCCTGTGACTGTCAAAAACACTGCTTCCCAAAGGAACTGCCACATAATATCATTATTCGTAGCGCCAACTGCTTTGCGCAAGCCTATTTCATAAGTTCTCTCCGCGACTGATACATACATGATATTCATAATCCCAACGCCTCCAACAAGCAGGGAGATCGCGGCTAAAGCAGCTAAAAGCAGGGTAATGCCTCCAGTAATACTGCCAACCATTTCCATTGCTTGTTCCATTGTTATTACAAGAAAATCATCTTTATTAGGATCAGTAATTTCATGCTGGTCGCGCATGATGCCAGTCACATCCAAAACAGTGGCTTCTGCTTGGCTCAAGTCCTTCATGTAAGCAATAATAAATTGAATATGATTAATTCCCAAAATCTGCTTTTGCAGAGTTTGTACTGGCATGTAAGTGGAATTATCAAAGTCCATAAAAAACATGCTTCCTTGCTCTTCCATTACTCCTATTACGCGGAAAGATTTTTTTCCTATTTTTATGCGGTTGTTAACCGCGTTTGTGGCATCACCAAAGAATTTTTCAGCCAAACCGTGTCCAATTACAGCAACACGCGCTTGGGAGTTGTTTTCTGATTCATCAAACGCGCGTCCAAATTCAATCTCTCCATTATAGAGACCGAAAAAGCTTGGAGTCATGCCCCAAAGCATTGTGGTTTTGTTTTCGCTTCCAAAGCTCGCGATATCCTGTCCAATAATCCCAGCATAATAGTCCGTAATATTTGGATGCTTTGCCACTGCTTCAGCGTCATCCATTGTGAGCGTGGTAATTGAAATTCCTTGTGCCAAGCCCATCGCGTTTTCTGATCCTGTCGCGCTTGTTGAAGGAACCTTTATTTCAATTTCTAAGTAATCAGTTCCAAACACCTCAACTGTGTTTAATATAAATCCATTTATTCCGCTCCCAAGGTTTATAACAATAATAATTGATACAACCCCAATCATAAGCCCAAGCACAGTCAAAAACGAGCGCACTTTGTGAATTTTTATTGCTTTATACGCGATTTTTAGTGGAGTTAGTATCTGCATATTATTCATAATGAAGGGCTACGACTGGATCTAATTCTGATGCCTTGCGAGCAGGATACCAGCCAAAAATTATTCCAACGCTTGTTGAAACAATAACACCCATCAAAATAGAGCCGATTGTGACGACATAATCCCAGTTATATCCAAGATATTTCGCAATAAACGCGATAATAGCTGAAAATGACGCGCCGATTATAATGCCGATAATTCCACCGACTAAAGTTAAGACAATAGATTCAATTAAAAACTGGGATTGCACGTTATTCGAAGTCGCGCCAATTGCTTTGCGCAATCCAATCTCGCGGGTGCGCTCGCGTACTGAAATAAGCATAATATTCATAATTCCAATACCGCCGACTAAAAGTGAGATCGCGGCAATCGCGGATAAAAAGAATTTCAGCGCGTCTGTTACATCGCCCAGGGCTTCAAGTGCCTGTGCTGTCGCGCGAACCGTAAAGTCATTTGGCTGAGAGCCCGAAATTCCGTGATTGTCGCGCAAAATATTTTCAATTTGAGCAACAGCGAATTCAATGTCATTTTCTGAATATGTTTTCGCGCTAATCATGCTTACATGATTAATACCAAGCAAAAGTTTTTGAGCTGATGCAAGGGGAATGAACACAAGCGTATCTTGGTTTTGGAATGCTTCAACACCGCGCTTTTTCATAACACCAATAACACGAAAACTTTCACGTTTTATTTTAACGCGTTCACCAATAGGATTTTCTTCGTCAAACAAATCCTTCCACACCTGCCAGCCAAGTACTACAACTCTTTCAATGCTTTTGTGAGCGTCTTCATCAAAAAATTCGCCAATCTCTGTATCAGCGTCTTCCACGCGAGTGTAGTCAGAAGTTGTGCCAACATATGTCGCGTCTGTTTTTTTATTTGACCACTGGATTGTTTCAATTCCCCGGACATAGCTTGTGACTGCCTGAATTTCGTCAATTTTCGCGATTGCTTCCGCGTCGCTATGCTTTAAGGTTGTTGTGACGATTCCGAACATAGAAGCAGGAGGCCCTTCTTCGTCTGAGTATCCAGGCATTATTCCAATTAAGTTTGAGCCAGCTGAAGTAATTTGGTTAAAGATCAAAGATTGCGCGCCAGCGCCGACTGACATAACAACAATCACAGACGCAACGCCGATTATAATTCCAAGGGACGTCAAAAACGTGCGTTTGCGATTTGTCTTCAAAACAATAAATGACTCTTTTATCAGGTCTAAAAAATTCATATAATCTTATTCTACCATTTTTTTATTTTATATGGTAGACATATATGGTTTTGTTTAGTACAATATTATATTATGATAATCGCGCACAGAGGATACGCCAAAAATCATCCAGAAAATACAATTGCGGCTTTTGACGCGGCTTTTATGGCTGGGGTTGACGCGATTGAAACAGATGTCCGTGAAGTTCCTGATGGATCTGTTGTCGTGTCGCATGATCCTGTGCAAAATGCGAATGGCTTGCTTTCATTAGGCCAGCTTTTTGATTATATTAAATCAAAACAAACGTCTTTCTTTTTGGAGCTCAAAACCGCGTCTCCTGTCTTGCTTGAGAGTGTAATTGAGCGCATCAGCCAAAATAATCTTTGGGAGCGCGTTTATCTGATTGGCTTTGCAAGCAGAATAAAAACAGCGCTCAAAGCGCAAGACAAGCATTTAAAACTGCGCGTATGCCAGATTATAATGATTCCGCAGCTTTCTTTTTTAAAGCCGCCAAAGAAAAGTTATGCGGTTTTTTTCGGATGGCTTGACGGGATCAAATACAGCAAGCAGCTTTTTAAGATATTAACGCCAAAGATTTTATTGCACAGATTAAAGAGATATTACGAAAAACAGGGGTTTAAAGTTATGGCTGGAGTTATAAACGATGAAAAGGGCTTTAAGCTCTTTCATGATGCGGGAATTTATGATATATTTACAGATGAAGTAGAAACAGCAAAATTATGCCGCAAGCAACAGCAACAATATTAGGAGCAGGAGCTATTGGAATGGCAATGGCTACTGTTCTTACTGAAAATAAATATAAAGTAATATTTTGGGATATTGATGAAGAAGTTATTGATGGAATAAACCTTTTTCATAAAAATCCCAGATCATTTACTGAAGTTAAGTTAGATAAATCAGTTCGCGCGTATAAAAATATTTTTAAAGCCGTGGCAAATTCTGATATGGTTGTATTTGCGGTTTCAAGCAAAGCTATGCGCGAAGTAGCAAGCAGCGTCGCAGATCATCTGTCGCGCAATTGCGTTATTGTGTCTTTAGCTAAGGGATTGGAAGATGGGGCATTCAAAATAATGCCAAAAGTTATTCGCGAAGAATTAGGCGGGAATTTCCAAAATCAGATTGCCGCGCTTTCCGGGCCTATGCTTGCTGGTGATTTAATTACAAAGAAGCCAACAGCAGCAATGCTGGCTTCGGAAAAATCAAATACATATAGCAAGCGCGCGCAAGAAGCATTTGAAAATGACTGGTTTAAGGTTTCTCAAACTAGGGATGTTATAGGCGTCTCTCTTTCTGGAGTAGTAAAAAATGCTTTAGCTGTTGGTAATGGGATAATGTCTGGTCTTAATTTTTCAAAAAATACAAGCTCATGGGTTTTAACTGAAGGATTCAGGGAAATGGCGCGTTTGATATGGAAATTAGGAGGAACAGAGGAGACAGTCTATGGCGTTGCTGGCTTAGGCGATATGCTTGCGACCTGCTCTTCTGAAGATAGTAGAAATAATAAATTCGGGGAATTAATTGGAAAAGGAAAAACAATCACGCGCGCTTTGCAGACAGTTGGGCAGACAGTTGAGGGCATGGATGCGATTGACTCTTTGCATAAAGTTGCTTTAAGAGAAAAATTAAATCTTCCTATTTTGAGCTCTTTATTTGAGATTGTTTCTCAGAATAAAAAAGCAAGCAAGGTTTTTGATGAGTTGGTAAGGAATTTGTAATAGTGGTATAATTTAGGCATATGGAGAAAATACATTTTATAAAAGAAGCAAAGCGCTCCACGCATAGCATAGTGTGGCAGTTTTTACTGCAAGGCGTGCTTTTAATCGCTTTAGGCGTGCTTGTGGTAATGTATCCAGAACTTCTGATTCTGTTTTTCGCGTTCACGTTTATCATGATAGGCGTTGGCTCGCTTTGGGCGGCATATAAGATCCGCAGATTTACAAAGAAATTTGATGTGTTTTTTGATTTATTTGGATAATTTTATTATAAAAAAAGAAACCCCAATATCAATTGATGTTGGGGTTTTTGGTTTCATGGTTCCCATTGGAATTAGCCGTGTTTTTTATGATATTCTAGCCATCTTTTCAGATTGTTTTCATCGTATATAGGAACAAAGCTATTTCGCACTTTTTGCAGTTGCTGTGCGAATGCAGGATCAAGTTTTTCCACTTCTTCGATATCCAACTTTGCTGCGATGATTTCTATAATATGTCCTTTCAGTTCATCCAAGGTGAGATTTAAGTCGCCCACTTGGGTTACAAATTCAACTTCCTCGCCAAGAGAATGACGGAGATAAAAGGTTGCGATTGGGTCTGTAATTTCCATTTCAAGATTTGGAAAATACAGATGGCACACGCCAATAGGCAAAGACCCTATACGCGCAACATCTGGCGTGTATTTCAAGAGAAAAGTTACTGAAGGGAATTTTTCTCTTAAACTATCTAGGATTTCATCAACCCAGAATAGTACGGGCAAATCCTTTTCTATCTGATCCCTCTTGCCTTTAACAACAACAACTGGGATTCTTTTTTGGGTCTGCGCGGTTGTCATTTTACTTTCTCTTGTTTAAGGTGTCTGGATTGTTAGAGAACTATATATCACGGATAATATACGCATTTTTTGATAATTTGTCAAAAAATTCGTTGACCAAGTGAAATGCGCGTGATATTATTAAATTATAATTTATTTTTAACTAACTACTTTTTCCTATATTCCTATGATAAAATATATTTGGATAACAATAATCATAATTGCTTTAATGCTTATTCTTGCATGGAAGCAATCTCCTAATGAGCTGGATTTAGAGCGTCCAACCCAAAGCCAAGATGCGCCTGAGGCAGATCAGGAGCTAGTCGTAGATGATGCGCTGAAAGAGAATCCAATTCTACGTTTTAAAACTTCAATGGGTGATATTAAGATGGAATTGTTTTTAGATAAGATGCCTATCACAGCAGGCAATTTCTTAAAACTCGCGGAATCAAATTTTTATGATGGAGTCACATTCCACAGAGTAATTCCAGGATTTATGATTCAAGGAGGAGATCCTCTTTCAAAAGATGATAATCCAGACAACGACGGAACAGGAGGTCCTGGGTATTTTATAGAAGATGAATTTCATTTTGATTTCACTAATGAGCCAGGAACAATATCAATGGCAAACGCAGGGCCAAACACAGGCGGCTCGCAATTTTTCATTAATGTCGCGAATAATAATTCTCTAGATTCAAAGCATCCTGTGTTTGGAAGAGTTTTAGAGGGCATGGATATTGTGGAAAAAATCGTCAATGTTGAACGTGATGCGCGCGATAGGCCAATAGAGAATGTGATAATTGAAGAAGTTCTTGTTGAATAACTCTTTTTATAGTATAATAATTGCATTATGGTCAAAAAGATTTTTTTAGTTTTGACATTTGTTTTTTTACTGCCTATAACTGCTTTAGCAGGTGATTTGTCAATTGAAAGAGGAGATATATATTTCTCAATTTCAAAACCTTTAGCTGGAGAAGTAATACGAATTTATGCTACTGTAAATAATCCTTCTCAGCATGATGCTCGCGCTAGCGTGCGATTTTTTGTTGATGGAGCTCAGATAGGAGTTCAGCCAGTGACAGTGCTTGCGTACAAGAGCGCGGCTGTTTTTACTGATTGGGCGCCAATGGAGGGCTATTATGATATTAAAATAGATATCGTTGATATTGATCCTGCTGACGCGACATTGGGAAATAATTTAGTTTCAATTGATGATTTTCTTGTTGATTTGGATACTGATGGAGATGGGAAGTATAATCAAGAAGATTGGGATGATGATAATGATGGAGTAGATGATGGAGTAGAATTAAGCCAAGGCACAGATCCAACCAGGCCAGATACTGATTATGATGGCGCTGATGACGGCGTTGATCAGTTTCCATTGGATCCAAATGAAAAATACGATAATGATGGCGATGGAATTGGAAATAACGCTGATCTTGATAATGACAATGACGGCGTATTAAATGAAGATGATCCTGCGCCATTTGATCCAAATATTACAGGAAGAGAGTCTGCACCAGAATCCCCCTCCGCTGAAGCTACGGGGGACGTGCCGCCTGAGCCAGTATATAAAACTCCAGAGCCAGAATCCCCCTCCGCTGAAGCTTCGGCGGACAAGAAAGCTACGGGGGATGTGCCATATGAGATTGAAGAAGTAACATATACATTCCCAGATGAATCAGAAGCAGATTATACGCTTGATATTATGATTGCAAAGAGTAGGATTGGATGGAATGAATTTCAGTTTGATGTTTTAGGAGGCAGTGAGTCATTTATGTATTTATGGAATTTTGGAGATGGAGAACTCGCTCAAACAGTAGACCCTATCCATAAATTTTCTAATAGTGGAGAATATGAAATATCGTTATCAGTAAGCGATGGAAAGGGAGGGCTTGGTGAAGCAAATGAAAAAATAATGATTGGATTCTGGAATATTGGAAATCCATTCATATTAACATTAGTTAGTTTGCTTTCAATTTTTGGCATCGCGCTAATTGGCTATTTACTTTATCAAGGAGTAATACAAAAAATAATTTTAAGAATCAGGAAATAATATGTTAGATGTAATTACAATCGGATCTGTTCTTGAAGATACTTTTTTGTTTCTGGACCCAGCAGATGCTCCTGTTATTGATAATCCAAATCCAGATCCAAAGCGCGAGAAATTAATTACTTTAGAATTCGGCGCGAAGATTGATGTAAAAGATTCGTTTGTTACGATCGGCGGAGGAGGAATGAATACTGCTGTTACATTCGCAAGATCAGGATTAAAATGCGCGTGTTTTGCGTCATTAGGCAGAGATGACGCTGGAAGCAGAATTGAGAAAGCTTTAAAAAAAGAAAAGATTGGCAGACAATTTATTGCAAAAGATTCTGATCAGGCAACTGGATTTTCTATTTTAATTGTGACGGGAAAAGACAAGAATGATAGAGTGATTTTAATTGAGCGCGGAGCAAGTAATGATCTGAATTTTTCATCAAAGATAAAATCTATCTCAAAAACAAAATGGTATTATTTAACAGCTCTTAGCGGAGATTATTGGGATAAAGAATTATCTGATATTTTTTCAGTTGCGCGAAAAAAACAAATTAAGCTGGCTTGGAATCCCGGGTCTTCCCAGCTTAAAGCCGGCATTTCTGGTTTATCCAAATATATGAAAGATTGCGAGATTTTTATTGTTAATCGAGACGAGGCGATTGAGCTTGTTCAGGCAAAGAATGATATTGATTATCTTTTGCGCGGCTTGCTTGATAAGGGTCCGAATAGAGTTATAATCAGCCATGGAATTGAGGGCGTGTATTATGCCGACAAAAATCAGACCATGCATGTAAAGGCCAATAAAACAATCAAAGCAAAAGAGCCAACTGGAGCTGGGGATGCTTTAGGGTCGGGAATTGCGGCGGCTCTTATAAAAAATCCTGATGATATTAAGTCAGCGCTTGAGTATGGCATCCGCAATTCAGAATCAGTTGTTCAGGAAATTGGAGCGCAGACAGGTATTATTTATGCCTAAAAAATTAATAAAAATATATGTCAAAACAAAAATTTTCAAAGAAAGAAGCCATCCGTGTCGGGTGGAATATAATGAAGAATAATTTCTGGTTTTTTGTTGGAATTTTATTTTTTACGCTTTTAGTGGCTTATCTGCCAGGACTTGTGTTTGACGCGATGGAAAAAATAGACCTGCCAACAATTACAACAGTCTTTTTTATTATTATTGCTGTTGTTTTTTGGGTGGTGCAGATTATTATTTCAATGGGATTAATCCATATTTCGATAAAATTTATTAAATCAGAAAAGCCAGTGTTCAGTGATTTATTCGCGAAAGCAAATAAAATTATTGATTATGTTGCGTCATCAATTGTTTATAGTATTATTGTGACAATCGGATTCATACTGCTCATTGCGCCTGGAGTTATTTTTATGATAAGATTCCAGTTTTATCAGTATTTGATTATTGAAAAAAACAAAGGACCGATTGAAGCTTTAAAAATTTCTTGGCGAATGACTAAAGGATCAGTTTGGAATCTTATTTTATTTTGGATTTTAGTTATGCTCGTTAATATTGCCGGAGCAATAGCGCTTGGCATAGGGCTTTTGGCTTCAATTCCAGTCACAATGATTGCAATGGCTTGGGTGTATAAAAAATTAGATGCTGTGCCAAATGCTTAATTGGAAAATTTTTGAAAAAATTGATCAGAATTTAGAAGCAAAATACCCGGGAGTAAGCCGGGTTATTTTGCAATTGCTTATTAACCGCGGATTATCCGAAAAGGAAGAGATTGACGCGTTTTTAGATCCAAAATATGAAAATTTGCATGATCCATTTTTATTTCGCGATATGCAGAAGTTGGTTGATCGTGTAAAACAGGCGCGTGATTCATCCGAAAAAGTATTTGTGTATGGGGATTATGACGCAGACGGCGTGTGCTCTTCCATAATACTCGTTGAAACATTGCGCAAGATTGGAATTAAAGATATTGAAGTCTACATCCCGCATCGGGAAAAAGAAGGGTATGGCTTGAACAAAGATGCTATTGAATATATTGCGAATCAAGGCGCGAAGCTTTTAATGACAGTGGATTGCGGAACAAGCAATGTTGTGGAAATCGCATATGCGCGTGAAAAAGGAATAGACGTGATAATTTTAGATCATCATGAAGAGCCCCCAGAACTGCCGAAAGACGTATGCGCGTTTCTAAATCCGCATTTATCATCAGAAAAATATCCTTTCAAAGGTTTAGCTGCTGTTGGCGTAGCATTCAAAGCTGTGCAGGCATTATGCAGCGCGTTTGACTTGGGGGAAGCTAGTGAAAAATGGATGCTTGATTTAGTGGCAATCGCGACTGTAGCTGATATGATGGATTTGCGCGATGAAAACCGTGTTTTTGTGAAATATGGCCTTGTTGTGCTTAATAAAACACAACGTTTAGGCCTGCAAGCTCTGATTAAGGCAATGGACAAGGCAGACGCGCAGTTAGGCGTGTATGAAATAGGTTTTATGATAGCGCCTCGTTTGAATGCGGCTGGGCGCATTGAGCACGCGAACGCGGCATATGATCTTTTGGAATCGCAAGATTCGGGCGCCGTGAATAAGCTAGCTGCCACGCTGAGCACGACAAACACAACCAGACAATCAGAAACAAGCCGGATTTTAAAAGAGGCGCTTGATCAAGTAAGTTCTCAATTGGAAGAGAATAAAGTTTTGGTTGCTGTTGGAGATAATTGGCAGGCAGGCGTTGTTGGCTTGGTTTCTGGCAGGATTACGGAAAAATATCATCGTCCTTCGCTTGTGATCGCGCGAACAGAGAAGGGTCTTACTGGATCTGGCAGAAGCATTTCAGGATTTAATATTACTCAAGCTTTGGAAAAGTCATCAGAATTTTTGGAGCGTTTTGGCGGGCATGAAGGCGCGTGCGGCTTTACTTTAAAATCTGAAGATATTTTAGATGATTTTAAGACGTCTTTGAATAAGATTGCAGATAGCGTGTTGTCTGATAAAGATCTCATAAAAGGAGTTAGCGTGGATATGGAATTAACATTTGATGAAATTACCCTTGATTTGGTTGAGCAAGTTGAGGAATTAGCTCCGTTTGGCATGGGCAACACAACTCCAAAATTCGCATCCTTTGGCGTGCGCGTGGAAAATGTTTCTCTTGTTGGCAAAGGAAAGCATATGAAACTGCGTTTAGGCCAAAATAGCGCGTCTTTATCCGCGATTGCGTTCGGGTTTGGCGAGGATTGGAATGAAGTATTGAATGAGGGGGATTTGATTGATATAGTTTATGAAGTAAGCGTGAATGAGTGGCAAACTCACAGAAATGTTCAATTGAAGATTGTGGATATTAAAGCTAAATAATATGGTTTTAGTTTCAGGGTAGTGTGTTTTTTCACTCCGAAGGGGTCGCGTTGCGTTCCATCATTCTCGTTCAAAAAGCACACCACCCTGAAACATTATAGTATAAAGAATATGAAATTAATTATACATACAGACGGAGGATCGCGCGGCAATCCAGGTCCTGCTGGGATTGGGGTTGTATTGTTAAATTCGTCTGGCAAGAAAGTAAAAGAAGTATCAGAATATATCGGTAAAGCCACGAATAACCAAGCAGAATATACTGCTTTGGTTCGTGGCTTGGAAGAAGCTCAAAAGCTTGGCGCTGATGATGTACAAATTGTCATGGACAGTGAATTGATTGTGAAGCAATTAAAACAGGAATACAAAGTGAAGAATAAGGATTTGGCTTCTTTGTTCGTGAATGCGTGGAATCTGTTAAATCAATTTTCTAAGTGGTCTGTTAAGCATGTTAAACGTAATAAGAATAAACGCGCGGATGAGTTAGTTAATCAGGCAATAGATAAAAAAACAGCGCAGTAGAGCGTTGTTTTTTGTTTGCGCGCTTGCATTGGATAGGTAAATCTATAAGCCGAATTTTGTA